>ERZ780083.3-NODE-3-length-100201-cov-12.928934_pt1 | contig 100201 bp, 124 predicted proteins | sample MGYA00511838_ERZ780083 | MGnify/ENA primary metagenome ERZ780083 (study PRJEB29588, sample SAMEA2152602) | human gut metagenome | biome: human gut; feature: human-associated habitat; material: faeces | place: Denmark | collected 2008/2010 ...
CGTCGAAGACGGCGGCGTAATGCCTCCCGGAGCTGGCGGAGGGCTGGTCGGCGCTGGAGCCGTCCTTCTCTGCGGGCGACGGCTGGATCATGGGCCTCGACGGAGCAGAATTCGACCCGGACAGGCCGCTGACGCGCGCGGAGCTTGCGCGCATCCTCAACCGCCTGCTGGACAGAAGCCCCGCCTCGCTGGACGCGCTGCTGATCGGGATGCCGCTCTGGACGGACAATTCGGACGCAGAAGCGTGGTATTTCCTCGATATGCAGGAGGCCGGTACCGACCACACGGCCTGTCTGAATGCGGACGGCGAGGCATGGTCGGCGCTCGGGTGAGAGAAATTTTGCCGGGAGGTAGATTTTTCCGCCGAAATCCGGTATGATAAAAACAGCATATAATTTGGAGGTGCCGGACATGAAAGGTATCATTCTCGCCGCAGGCAAGGGCACGCGGATGTATCCCATGACGCTGCCGGTCTGCAAGCCACTGATCCCCGTATATGACAAGCCCCTGATCTACTATCCGATGGCCGTGCTGATGCAGGCCGGTATCCGTGATATTCTCATCATCGTCCCGCCGGACGAGATGTATTCGTTCATCAAGCTCTTCGGCGACGGCTCCGAGCTGGGCCTCAATCTTTCCTACCGCATCCAGAAGGTGCAGCGCGGTATTGCGGACGCCTTCCTGATCGGCGAGAGCTTTATCGGAAACGACAGCGTCTGCCTCATTCTGGGCGACAACATTTTCTACGGCGAGGGACTGCGCGCCAGCCTCCGTCAGGCCGCAGAAAACCGCAGCGGCGCGACGGTGTTCGGATATTATGTGGACGATCCGCGCCCGTTCGGTGTGGTCGAGATGGATGAAAACGGCCGCGCGCTGTCCATTGAGGAAAAGCCCGCGCACCCGAAGTCCAATTACATCATTCCGGGCCTCTATTTCTACGACAGCGAGGTCACGGACATCGCAAAGACGATCCGGCCCTCCGCGCGCGGAGAGCTGGAGATCACGGCGGTCAACAACGTCTATCTCGAGCGGCAGGCGCTGCGCGTCGTGAAGCTCGGGCAGGATTTCACATGGCTCGACGCCGGAAACGCACAGAGCCTGCTCCGGTCGGCTAACACGGTCATGCAGATCCAGCAGAGGACCGGCACGCAGGTGGCCTGTCTCGAGGAGATCGCCTATCGCATGGGCTACATCACGCTGGAGCAGCTTCGCGCGCGCGGTCTGGAGCTGAAGAACACGGATTACGGCGCGCATATCCTGCGCACCTGCGAGAGCGCAGGCGTATAATTTCGGCGTCGGCGTATGCGCTTCGATAATGGTGAAAGCTAAAAAGTTTTGTATCTTCCTAAAAATTGTTGTACTGTGCGCGGGTTTTTTGCATGAATATTGGAACAAGGCAGTTTTGCATGAAAATCTATTTAGCGTTTCGTGATTTTTGACAGGCTTCGACCCTCTGTTTTCTTCCGGGAAAGTATGCTATGATACTCTCGAAAGAGCTGGGCAGGGATGCGCAGCAATATTAGAGAGAAGGAGATTTCACCATGGAGAAAAGATTCCACCTGAAGGAACACGGTACGACCGTCCGGACAGAGATCATGGCCGGTATTACCACGTTCATGGCGATGGCCTACATTCTGATGGTCAACGCCGGCATGTTCGCAAGCCTCGGCACGGTCAGCTACGGCGCGATCTACATCGCGACCGCGATTTCCGCCGTCATCGGCACCGTCCTGATCGGCCTCCTGTCCAACCTGCCGCTGGCGCAGGCGTCCGGCATGGGCCTGAACGCATTCTTTGTCTACACGGTCTGCTTCGGCTTCGGCCTGAGCTACGCAAACGCGCTGGTTCTGGTTCTGGTCGATGGCATCATCTTCGTCCTGCTGACCGTCACCGGTCTGCGCAAGATGATCTTCGACGCCATTCCCGCCGCGGTCAAGACGGCCATTTCCGCCGGCATCGGCCTGTTCATCGCCTTCATCGGCCTTCAGAACGCGGGCATCGTCGTTGACGACGGCGCAACGCTCGTCAACCTCGCTTCCTTCAACGTCTTTACCGGCAGCGCCACATGGGCAAGCATCTTCCCGATGCTCATCACCCTGGTCGCCGTGTTCGTCATCGGCGCGCTGTCCAAGAAGAAGGTCAAGGGCGCTGTCCTGTGGGGCATGCTCGGCAGTGCGGTGCTCTACTATGTCATCGGCCTCATCACCGTTCCTGAGTTCTATGCGACCAATGTCGCGCCCAACCTGACCTCCGATTTCTTCGGCGCGTTCAAGGATTTCGGCGCACAGGCGTTCGGCAAGGTGTTCACCGAGGGCTTCAACTTCAGCCCGTACATCGCTGAACACGGCACCGGCAACTTCGTCATCATGTTCCTCACCACCATGCTGGCGTTCTGCATGGTCGATATGTTCGACACGCTGGGCACGCTCTACGGCGCCTGCTCTGCCGGCAACATGCTGACTCCGGAAGGCGACGTTCCCAACATGGACAAGGCCATGCTGGCTGACGCCATCGCCACCTGCTGCGGCGCTGTCTGCGGCACCTCCACGGTCACCACGTTCGTCGAGTCCTCCTCCGGCGTTGCCGAGGGCGGCCGTACCGGCCTTGCCTCCATGGCGACGGCTGCGCTGTTCTTCATCGCGATGTTCCTTGCGCCGGTCGCGCAGCTCATCCCGACCTACGCCTGCGCGGCGGCTCTGATCTACGTCGGCGTCCTCATGATGTCCAACGTCCGCAACATCGACTGGGACGACCCCGCCTGTGCCGTTCCCGGCTTCATGACCGTTGCGTTTATGCCGCTGACCTACAACATCTCCTACGGCATCGCCTTCGGCCTGATCTCCTATGTGTTTATCAAGATCTTCACCGGCAAGATCAAGGAGATCAACGCGGGTACCTGGGTCATCACGATCCTCTTCACCCTGATGTTCTTCCTCACCAGATAAGGAATACGGAACACAAAACAGTCTCCCGGCAGCGCTGCTGCCGGGAGATTTTTTTCACGCTTCCCTATAAAGTCCGGTATATTGGACATATAGTGTGCTATGCTCAATGCAGAAGCATACAGGGAAGGAGAAATACTATGGATGGACTGGAATTTCTGGATACGCTGAACCCCGCGCAGCGCGAGGCTGCGGAAACGACGGAGGGCTATATCCGTGTGATCGCGGGCGCTGGCTCCGGCAAGACGAAAACGCTGACCGCGCGCTATCTGTATCTGGTGCAGGCGCTCGGCGTCTCGACTGCGAATATCCTCTGCGTCACGTTTACGAACAAGGCGGCCGCCGAGATGAAAAAGCGCATCCGCCGCGTCCTGCCCGATCAGGACCTGGCGCTCATCACGACGTTCCATGGCTTCTGCGTGGGGCTTTTGAAGGAGGACTGCCACGTCCTGCAATATCCCTCCACCTTCATTGTTCTGGACGAGGAGGACAAGGCGGCGATGCTGCGCGGAATTTTCGAGGAGCTGGGCGTCACCTCGCGGGATATGACCGTCAAGGACGCCATCGACTACATTAGCTGGCGCAAGGGCGGGCGCGGCTATGTGCGCACGCTCATCGATATGAACCCGGAGCGCCTGCGGGAGCTGGAAGCGTCGGCCAACACGCTCAAGGACAAGGTCATGTACCGGTATTTCTATGAGCAGCGCAAATGCTACGGCCTCGACTTTGACGATATCGTCTATTTTGCGCTCTACTGTCTGCGGCAGGACGCACAGGTGCGGAAAAAGTGGCAGCAGCGGCTGGAATACGCCATGGTCGATGAATTTCAGGACATCGACAAGGATCAGTACGAGCTGGCGGATATTCTGGCGGGATACCACAAGAATCTGTTCGTGGTGGGCGACCCGGATCAGACCATTTACACATGGCGCGGCGCGGATGTGAAATTTGTGCTGGAATTTGAAAGCCGCCATGAAAATGCGAAAACGATCCTGCTGGACACGAATTACCGCTCCACGCCGGAGATCTTAGCTGCCTCGAACGCGCTCATCCGAAAAAATCGGGAGCGCCTGGACAAGCAGCTCCGCGCCGTCCGGCCCGAAAGCCGAAAGCCGCTCTATTTCCATGCAAAGACCGCAGCCGACGAGGCGGCGTGGATCGTGCGGAAGATCCGCTTTCTCGCAGCGCAGGGGACAGAGCTTTCCCGGATCGGCGTGCTGTATCGCGCACACTATGTCTCACGCGCCGTTGAAGAGGCGCTGATCCGGGAGAAGGTGCCGTATGTGCTCTACAGCGGCGTGGAGTTCTACAAGCGCAAGGAGATCAAGGACATTCTCTGCTATCTGCGCATGATCTACAGCGGCGACGATATTTCCTTCCTGCGCACGGTCAACGAGCCGCGCCGCGGCGTCGGACGGACGCGCATCGCGTTTTTGAAGGAATATGCCGCCGCGCGGAATACGAGCCTCTATACGGCGCTTCTGGAGAACGTGGAATCGCCGCTGTTCCGGCAGAGCCGTGCCAAGGAGTATGTGCGCCTGATCGAAAAGTACCGCGCCATCTATGCGCAGATGGATCTGACCGATCTGGTCGCGGAGGTGCTGAATCAGAGCGGCTATGAGGCGATGCTCCGCCTGTGCGGCGAGGAGGATCGGCTCGACAATCTGGCCGAGCTGAAGCAGGCCGTCTATGACTATGCCCGAAAGGCGGGGGAGCAGGTCTCGCTGGGCGGCTATCTGGAGCATGCAGCGCTCTTTACCAACATGGATACGGCAGAGCGCGCTGCCGCCGTCAAGCTCATGACCATCCACAGCGCCAAGGGCCTCGAGTTTCCGGTCGTGTTTGTCTGCGGCATGTCCGAGGGGATTTTCCCGGGAAAACGCGCCAACACGCGCGAAAAGCTGGAGGAGGAGCGGCGGCTGGCCTACGTCGCCTTCACCCGTGCGCAGGATCTGCTTTATCTTTCGGACGCGTCCGGCAAAAATTACGACGGCTCCTTCCGCTATCCGTCGCGGTTTGTATTTAATGCGGAACGCGAAAACGTCGATTACGCTGTGGAGCTGGAGCCGGAGCTGCTGGAGGAGGCTATGTGCCACATCGGCCGCACAGAGCGCGTCGCCGCGCCTGCGGAGGCGCCCGGCGTAAAGCGCGGCGCGCGTGTCCGGCATGCGATCTTCGGAGAAGGGGAGGTCATCGGGCTTGCGCAGGAGGGACGCGCGTATATCATTCAGTTCGATTCCGTCGCCACGCCGCGCACACTTTCCGTGCAGGCGGTAAAACCGGCATAAGCGCGGCACAGAAAAGGAAAATTGTAAAAACCCCGCCGTGACCTCTTGACAAAACGGCGGGGAAATACTATAATTGTTCATGCTGTTTGAGCAGTAGGCGTATTCCTGTGAACGCAATGCTGATCCAGCACTGATCGTATATGGGCCTGTAGCTCAGCTGGGAGAGCGAACGGTTCAATTCTATGCCCCCAAATTTGGGGATGTAGCGCAAGCGTCCGGCAGATGGTTCGCATCTATGCCGCCAAAAAAGTCAATAAGGGCCTGTAGCTCAGCTGGGAGAGCGTTCGGTTCGCATCCGAGAGGTCGAGAGTTCGAGTCTCTTCAGGTCCACCATAAGAGAGTTATACGAACGCAATACGGCGACGGAGAAATCCGCATCACCGCATTTGGGTTCGTATTTCTTTGTCCGTTGCCATGCAGCAAAAAAGAGGCAGACGTTTGATGCGTCTGCCTCTTTTTATAACGAAGTTCGTTATAATCTACCATCTTCCTGCAAAATGAGAAAATACTTGTTATATTTTCTCGTAAAGGAGCATGGCTATGATTAGGATTTTACTGTCCACGCGCCTCGGCGAAAGGCGCTGGACGCAGGCTGATCTCGCTCGGGCAACCGGAATACGTCCGTCTACCATCAACGACTACTACCACGAATTCGCCGAGCGTGTCAACCTTGAGCATCTGGATTTGATATGCGAAGCACTGGACTGTGATCTCGAAGATCTGATTATCCGCATACCGAATAGTGAGCCGCGGGTACGGACACGGACCGGCTTTGAATTACATACCAAACGCTGACTTGCTCCCCAAAGCCCGGACGCTTACCATGCGTCCGGGCTTTCTCCTTTTGCGGGAATCGTATAGACCTCTATGGCGTTCCTCCCTAAATTTCTGTTCCGTCTGGCAAAATGAAGCTGATCTTCACGCTGCATCCCAGGGCGCTTGCCAGCGACTCAATATCCTTTTCCGTGAAGTTGCCGCGAGTCATCTTATTCGACAGGTTCTGGCGCGTCTGCCCGGACGCTTCGGCTAATTCGCCCATCGTCATATTTTGCCGTTTCATAATTAGGCGCAGCTTCTCTGCAACTGAAATATCCATACTATCGCCTCCTGTCATCACTATACACGATTCTGTGTCGATTGTCAAAAACTTTTTTGCAAATTTCACGATAAAATGTAAATTATATATTGACAAATGACACGAATTAGTGTAATATAAGCATGTAAGGCAAAGCCGAACAGCTTTTTGAAAGGAGCGAGGTGAATGAACGACGTGAACGTCACCGAGGCGCTGCTGAAAGCGATCCTCGAACTCATCGAGAAGTGCGAAACGCTCGAAGAACTCCGCGAAAGCGTCAAGCGCATCATGGATGAGTAAATAAAAAGAGTAGCGGCCCCTTCCACAGACCCGCTACTCAAACACCCCGAAAGGTGAGCCGGGAGCCTTACCCCGGCCACCTTGATTATAACCGAGTAAGGCAAAAATATCAAGGAGGAACACAAAATGATGATTTCTGAGTTTATCGAGCGCACCGGCTTCGAGCCGACCGCCAGCGAGTATGCGAAGATTGAAAAAGCCTACTACGACTTCAATGGCAACAAAGACGAATTCTGCAAGGCGTTCGTGAAGAACGGCGGCGAAAAGAAAATCTACAAGGCAAGAGCCGAAGAAATTGCACAGCTCAAGAGCCAGTTGGTCGAGATGGAAAAGCAGCATAAGACCGAGATGGAAGCTCGCGAGAAGCAGATCAACGACCTGACTGCCGAGTTGGATCGTGAGCTTGAGTGGAAGCCCAGCACCGGCACCGGAACGAACATGAGCCAGAGCGACTACGACCACCTTGCCAACTGTGGCAAGCTGATGACCGACGAAGAAGCCAAGACATTCATCGCTGACGAGTGCGGCTTTGCTCCCGAAAAGATTCACATTCTGCACGAGGTTCACACCTACGAGGTCAACAAGCACCGCCGCCTCCGCAAGTCCGGAACCTTCGACCGCACGCCTGTGTACGAATCCACTGACTGGAACTATGTTCGCTTCGACTGTGCCTGCTTCATGTACGAGCTGGTCAACGGCGAGCTCCGCTTCTACTGCTGCTAAATCACAGCCCGCCCCGGAGGTTACGAGGGCGCAGGAAAGAACCATGGATATCAAAACTGCGTTACAAACTGCACTTATCAGTACCGGACGCATCGCCCCAAAAGACAGAATTGAAATCATCGAGAAATGCAGCGATGAGAGCGATTATGTGAGAGTAGGTCTTTACGCCTTCCACGGCCGCAAGCAAAAGCCCTTTGTCTACTGGAATATCTGCGTCGATATAGCGCGTGAGCTCATTCACTGGGATACCTCGACGTTTTACTATCTTTGAACAGTGCCCGCCCCGGAGGTCACGAGGGCTGAAAGGATTATCATGAAAAAGCTGATTTATTCCACGTCCCGCGAAGGTTACGGCGTCGACCAGATCAACCGGACAATGACCGCTGGCGAGTTGATCAACTTCCTCGCGCAGTACGATGAAGATACGCCAATCTATCTGAGCTTCGACAATGGCTACACCTACGGCGGCATTGTTGAAGGCCGCTTTGAAGAAAACTATGGGGAGGATAACGACGATGAATAAGGTTCGCCGCAAGAATTTGCAGGCCATCATTGACCAGTTGGAGGAGCTGAAAGGCAGCCTCGAAGCCCTCCAGGCTGAGGAAGAAGAATACCGGGACAATATCCCGGAGAATATGCAGGAAAGCGAACGCTATGAAAAGGCCGATGAAGCCTGCGACAATCTTTCCAGTGCTGTGGACAGTTTGGAAGAAGCTATCAGCAGCATCGAAGCTGCTATCGAGTGAAAGGAGAAAGCCTTATGACGATCAAAACGTTGGAATACATTCACGCGCTCTTGATTGAGGATGAGCGTAAGCGCAAAGAAGTCTACGAGAACTCCAGACGGCTTCAACGCGAATACGAAGAAAACGGTGCAGATGAGGAACTGATAAATCGGCAGGACGAAGATGCGGGCAAATTTATGCGCGAACACTTTGCCGCGCTGAATGCGCTGGAAGACTTTGAGGGGCAAGAGTGGTAAGGAGGCTCAGAGCATGGGACTGATGATCGATAAGCCGGCAAAGACATTGATCGAACGCTTTGCCCAAAAGCAGCCGGGTGGACACTTCGCGTGTCCCCGCTGCGGGAAGATGACGATGGACGCAGAGAGCGTCACACACAACGCCCTCAGCCGCCGCATTGGCTGCTACATCTGCGACACCTGCGGAACGGTTGAAGCTCTCGAAGATTTTGCGCATAAGCAGAATTCGCTCAACGTGTGGGCAATCACAAAAGAACCGGAGTTGTGGCGTATGCTGAGCTGGAATAGCGACGGCATCGAGATCGCCGGTCACGAGGGAACGTGGTATGTCATTGACGAGGGCGATTTTCAGATTACCCCGGACGTGGACGGCAAACCGGAAACGCTCACCGCGCACCTGTTCCTGCTTGAAAGTGAGCTTTACGGCGAGGATGCTGCAGGTCTCATCGTGAACGATGAAAAGCAGATCGTCATGGAGGACGTCTGGAACGGCTTCGACGATCTGGAAGACGCCGGGTGGGAGAAAGCGCGGAAGATCGAATGCCCTGTCTGCAGGGGTGAGTTTCTGCGAGAGGACATGACTTTTACACGAGACTGCCACGGCATTACTTACCGGTTGGTCTGCTTCGATTGCTACGACAAGGTTATGGGAAAAGGCTACGACGGAGCATATTACACCGAAGCGGACGAATGTATTGAGGAGGATTATTGAGCATGAGCAGAGACTGGACACCCGAGGAGCTGGCAGCAGCCAGCTCCGTAATGAAAGCAGCAGGAAACATGAGCTACGAAGAGTTTCGTGCCGCACCGAAGCTGACGCTTCGCTTATTGGGACGTGATAGCTGGGATCGTCCCGTGTATGAGTGCGACGGAAGACTGTATGTTGACGTCGATCCGCGCAAGAGCCGACCGGCCGACATCTGCACGAAGCAGGGCAACGCTTTTGATGGCGAACCGTGTGACCCAATCCCAGAGAATACTATCATTGAGTTTGTTCCGGAGCGTGACACATGGCCGTTCTGAGCCATTGAAGAATAGGAGGCATCAAAAAAGTGGACAATCAAGAATCTGCTCCTAGCGGCAAAGATAGGTTTGTAACCAGAAAAGCAGTCGGGGAACGAATCACCTTTCTCCGCGAAGCTCGCGGTCTATCTCAAAAAGCTCTGTCCGACGAGCTTGCAAAGCTCGGCTTGGTCGTTCGCCGGGAGACTATCACACAATGGGAAAACGGTACACGCGATCTGAAAACAGAGTACCTTGCAAGGCTGTCTGAGTTTTTCGGTGTATCATCTGACTGGCTGCTCGGATTAACGGGCGCACCAGAAAGAACTCCTGCTGCTGCGGATGAGCTGGGGCTGTCATACAAAGCGGTCGATGCCTTGCGAAGTTTATCGCAAGAAGAAATAGCCTGTATCGACCGCATGATCTGCTCACGAAGCTATTTCCTCGCCGACAGGATCAGCGCGGTAATTGCCGAGTGGAACACAAAGAAGCGCGTTCGCGTGCGTAAGAAACGTTAGTTGCCGCCGAAGCCCATCTGTCGCGTCGCTGCTGGACTTGCAAGTTTAGGCAGCGCAAAGCGACGAGAGAATCAATGGGCAGATATAAAAACAGCGTAGCGAGCCGCCAGAGCCGCGCAAAAAAGAAAACCCCTCACATGACACTTCTGCCATGCGAGGGGTTTGTTCATGTGTTCAGATAAAGGCGCTGTCCACGTTGTCCGATGCGTCCTGCTCCTGAAAGCCGTTTGCCTTGGCGGCTTCAAACGTGATGCCGCCACGCTTGTGGTCGGACTTGACCAGCTCAAAATAGCACTTGCCGCCCGTGATGATGATAACCTGCGCCAGACTGAGCGCGGCTGTCAACCAAGCGGCAGAAGCCATATAGTTGGACTTGATGCACAGGCGCATCAGGTAAATACATTCCTGCGTGATAAGCAAGCCAGACCCGACCAGCAGGAAGCAGACGAGTTTGCTCGTGTCCAGCTTCTTTCTCCTGCGCTTTTTCTGAGCCATCAGATCATGCCGAGCTTCTGCGCGAAGCGGTAAAGAACCGTGACGAGCTGCTCGCGCGTCATCATGTCCTGCCACATGAAGTTCGCGGAGCCGTCGGGCAGCGGTGCGCCGCCCTGCACGATGCCGTTGTTGACTGCCCACTGGCGAGCAGCTTCGCTCCAATCGCTGCAGTCATTGTCCTGAAGATCTTTCCGCATTTCGCGGAAAAGCTCGGTGAAGGTTGCCTTGTCCATATCGTCGTCCTCCTTTTCTCCGTTTTCCAACACCATGACCGTATGCCCGGACGATACCAGAATATCGCCCCGGCGCAGGTAGGCGTCAGATGTCAGGTGCTTCCGGTCAGTCAGCAATTCAAATTCTCCCGTAGCAGGGAAGCAGCGCATCATGCAGTAGGTCGTGCAGGAATTGCCCTGCTTGCGGTAGGTTTCTTTCAGGGCGTCGACGCCAGCGGAAATTGCGCAGAGCATCATAAACGCGCTGCAGTCCGTTTCTACGGGCTTTGCGATCTTGCTCAGAATGAAGTCTACCGCTTCCGCAGCGACGTAGGCCGTGTTGCGACCGTCCTGATCGTACCCGATGTTCTTGTTGCCGACACCAGCTTCGCACGCCTGCGCGGCTAGCTCGGCTTTCCTGCGGTCCTTGAACCGGAGAACACCGAGCCAGCTTCCAGAGTACCAATACGCGAAGTTTAATTCGCGACCGGTCTGATTGCCGGGTTTCTGCCCATGCGCGCCAGTTTCGCCGAGCGACGCCTGCCCGATGCGTACGCTCATGTTTCGTCGCCCCCGGAGGTCGAAAGCTCACCGACAGCCAAAACGCCGCTTTTCAATTCATAAACGGCGGACTCGATCATAGCGTCCAGTTTGGCTTCGTCAACCGTAATGCCGCGCTGCCTGAGCCATTCCAAGACATACGCTTTCTTCTCAGGACCGCGACCGGAGCCGTTGTAAATCTGCTCTGCGGCAGATACGGCAATCTTCACCCATGCGTTGATTTCTGCCTGCTGCTGGGCTGTGGTCTTGCTCTTGATGTACGGAATGACAATGACGGTAATGACTGCTGCGATCAGCGCAAATACCGCCTGAATGATGGTGGTAATGTTGTATTCCATGAATCGTGTTCCTCCTCAGTCATACAGGGCGTGAATGCCCTGCTTTGTCAAAAAATCCTTCTGCTTATGCTTGATGTTGGCTGCGTAGTTCAGAGCATCGTGCATATCGCCGTTGCAGTTCGCGTCTGGAATGCGCTGTACCGCCTTGGCGGTTGCTTCGCCGAGCGCGATTGCTGCGCCTGTACTCTGCACCATGAGCAGAAAGAAGTCTTTCTGCGCTTCATCCTGCTCTTCGGCGCGCTTATCACGCGCCGCAATTTTCCGTTCCAGTTTCCAGACGATAAGGCCCATGATGGCGGACGGAATCCCCATAGCCGCGACAAACGCGATCAGAAACTCACCAGCGTTGATTGTCATAATCACTTTCACCTCTACTTGCAAAATGCAGGAGAGGCAGACCGTGCCGCCCCTCCTGCTGCGTGTCAGATCTCTACTTCGAGATCCTTCAGGATTTCCTCGACCTGCGGCTTGATGAGAGCCGGCACCTGGTCGAGCGTCTTTTTGCCCTTGACGATCAACGTCGCATACACGATTGCCATATCAGCGACCTCCTTTCCACACAGAATAGTCAAAAGAAAAAGTCGAAGGCGCTTCATACGCCCTCGACCTCATCTTCTTCAAGGATACGCCGGACTTCCTCGCGCAGTCGTTCCGGCACATCATCAAGTGTTTTCAGCCCCTTTCGAATCAGCTCGGCATACACTTTCGCCATATCCATCAACCTCCGATCACAAGCTCATAGACGTCACAGAGCGCAAGCTGCGCCTGCGTGATCTGTGCGGACAGTCCTTCATTGACGCTTTGCAGGTCGCTTACCTGCTGTTTCAGCTTCGGAATGGTCTCCTTTTCGGCTTCGGCCAGCTTCGCCTGCGCGAAATAGCCGTCGAAGCTGCCGAGAATATCATCATAGATCCCGTCATAGAATGGCAGTTCCAGATAATACTCATCGTACTCGAAGCCGGAGATCGTCAGCTCGCCCTGCGTTTCCGAGAACGGAGCTACGTTCTCATAGAACCGCACAAGGCAGTAGCCGGGCTTGTCAGGCTGCTCCTCCAGCGAGAACGCATTTGCCGGCGCATTGTCGCCTCTTACTTTCATTTCGCACAACCTCCTTCAAGATTCGTACCCCGATGGGGTCAACATACTTTTTCCGCGCCGCAGCGGAATTGCAATGCTTGAGCTGGCCGATCCGGCTCAAAAGCCCCGATGCCGTCCGATACGCGATCCGCTGGTGACGCTCGATCTTCTTGCGCACCTTGCGGCATTGGCGCGTAAAGCGCAGGAAGTTTTTTCGGCGCATGGTAGTATAATCGCGGTAAAAGCGATACCCGACGTAATCCAGCGGCCGTGCTTTTAAGGGGAACACCTGCCAGTTACCTTTCATCTGCAGCCGCAGCCGCTTTTGCAGATACTCGGCAATCGCTTTCCGCGCACGGTGTAGCTTCTTTTTGTTCGGGCCAAAGAGGACAATATCATCCATGTATCGCACGCTGTACTTCACACCGTCGAGCGTCGTAATGTAACGGTCGAGCGGCTCAAGATAGAAATTTGCGAGCCACTGGCAGATGAAAAAGCCAATGGCCAGCCCCTGTTCGCAGGTTTGCAGGATCTCCCACGTCAGCTTTAGATACTTCTTGTCCTTGATCTTGTGCGCCAGCATCCAGATCAGCTTGCGGCGGTCGACAGAATGGTAGAAGTGGTGAACGTCCATTTTGCAGACGTACCGGCTTCCTTTTTTGTCGTGGTGAATGACACGCTTGCAGCGCCGAAGCGCGTGCTTTCCGCCGCGTCCCGGTACTGATGCGCAGCACCAGTAATTCATCCCGCGCAGGAAGACCGGCGCCGCCGCCAAGACCATCAACGTGTGGACAATGCCGTCGGGGAAGAACGGAACGTATTCGATCTCTCTCCACTTTCGGCTGCTGTTGTCGAAGATCTTGCGCTTCTTCGGCTGGGCCGGGGTGAAAGTCTGCGTCTGCAGAAGATCATAGACGCGGTCCGTGAAGCCGTCCACGTCGGCCAGCACCCGTCTTACGTCACGCCGATCGTGTTTGTCTTTCGCGCCAAACACAATGGCTTCGCGGATGTGTTCTTTGTCACACATCCATTCATACAGGAATCCTTTTCTTTTTGGCATATGCCTCGCTCCTTGTTTGCCATCGGGGTCTTTCCAGATACCTTTCGGCCGTACTAGAGCCCGTCCTGTAGCGGCAATATTTCCACCAAGCGGTGAGGGAGAGCCTGCGCAAAAAATGGAGCATACAAACAAGTAGGCGCGCGCCGATGTTCGAGTTCGCGTTGGACGAATTGTAGTTGCCATTGAAAAAGAACAGGCCGCAGTTCGCAGCATCATTCCTGTAGTAGCCGCCGACGCAGAGAACACACCAGCCAGAATTCGAGTTCACGTGAAGCCCAAAGCACCGCACAAGCTGCGCAGGCAATCCCGTCGAGAATTATACTGTCTATGCGCTGAGAAGGTCTGAAAACGGGAGAAAATAACGAAATGCGTTATTTTGAAAAAATATACGCGCCGCGCTTCGCGCGGATATATAGGGAATGGCGCTGCCGCGCCAGAGCGTAAAACGTGCCGCTCTGAAAACGGAAGCCCACGGGGGCTGCGGCCCCCGGTCCCCCATTAGGGGACGTAAAGGAGGCGCGCGCCGATGTTCGAGTACGCGTAGGACGAATAGTAGAAGCCATTGAAAAAGAACAGGCCGCAGTACGCAGCATCATTCCTGCAGTAGCCGCCGACGCAGAGAACACACCAGCCAGAATTCGAGCTCACGTAGTCTGGCACGTAGGTCGTGCCGCTGCCACCGGTTCCCGTCGGAATAAATGCCCATGGGAGGGCCGTGCAGTTTCCGAGCGTTTTGATATTGCCGCTGCTCGGCAGGCTGAGCCCAGCCGCCGTGTAGTTGGTGGACGTATCGTCTGCGTACTTCGACGGATCGGTGCAGATATAAGCCGCACGGTTGTTGAAGTTGATGCCGTCAATCCAGTCATAGACATTGCCCCACGGGTTTTCAATGCCGCGATACTGTACGCCGCCATAGCCTGTCCTGGCGGAAGCGACCGTGCCGGTGTGGTAGGTCATGCTGTCCGTCGTACCCGTCTTCTGCAGCGAGGAATTGCCGACAATACCGTTGCCGATCTTGCTCTGGCTGTCCCAGTTTGCATACTCGACGAGATAGAGCAGCCAGACCGCGCACCACGACGCATAATCGTACTGCTGCCACTTGCTGCCCTTTTTCCGGGAGTTTGTGCGGGCTGTGGCGCGTGTGATGTTTGTCAGTGGATTTGCGCCAGATTTGGAAGCATAGCCGGAGATCGTATTGTATCGTCCAACATAGCGACCGGAACCGGGGTGCTTGGCAAAGCCGGTGAACGGCGCGTTTGCAACGTAGTAATAGATCTTGCTCTGGCTGCTGTTATAGACGATCTTGTAGTAAAACTCAGGGATAAAGACCATCGTATCGTAGGACGTGCGGGAGAATCCGGACTGGCCTTTCTTGTACGACACCGCGCCGTTGATGATGTTGTATTCTTCCATGCCCTGCCACGGCATGAAATCATCAAACGGCGAGCTGCCAGCGCCTGTGCCGATGGCCGCGCTCGGCTCCGAGGACACGGCGGCATTGACATAGCCGTTCGGGTCGTTGCTCGGCGTCAGGCGGGAAAGAGCCGGAGAGGAGTTGCTGTACGTCCAGCAGACGCCGAAGATTGTCACGAACACGCACGACACGGTGCAGGTCTTGCTTGCCGGCGCGTTGTAGTTCGTGTCGCTGGCAACGGAAACCGTGATCGTAACCGTGCCGGAGTTTTCATCGACGCTGTGGACGGTCACAATATTTCCCGAAATGGAAACACTGGCAATATCGGGGCGGTTGGACACGGCTGTGATTGTTCCTGTGCCAAGCCGTGTGACCGTGAAAGAATCTGTCAGCTTTCCGTCTTCCAGCTTGATCGAAGTCTTGCTGAGCGTCAGTGAGCCATCCGCTTTGCCGATCTTCCACGAGACAGTTTTCGGCACCGTCGTGCCGTCTGCCCACTGGTAGAGCGCCGTATCTTTCAGCGTAAATTTTGCGCTGTATGTGCCGGCGTTCGTGCCGCTGGTCGTGCCGCCGAGCGTCATCTTTGCCGCATCGTAGTTGTACCACGCCGGGCTTTGAGAGCTGCCCGAATACGTCAGGCTGCCGCTCTGGCTCGGCACGGTCACGTTCGTCTTGGTGACGGTGACGGCCTGCGTCGCGGTGCAGGAAACGCCGCCCTCGGTGTAGCGGATCGTGACGCTGGTGCGGCCTGCTTCCAGACCGCCGCTCGGCTCGACCGAAACGCCTGTTGCAATCAGCGTGGCGCCGTTGGAATACGTCGCCTTGACAATCATGCCAGCCGTCGAAAACTGCTCACCAGCCTTGTAGGCGGTCTTTGTGGGCGGCGTTGTGATCTCAATGGACGCGAGCTTGATACTGCCGCCGCTTCCGCCGAGCATCTGAAATACTTTGCTCATTGTGCGACCTCCGCTCTGTAAATATTTACTGTGATTGCGCTTGCCGGCGTATCTGTGCAGGTAAACGGCATTTTGCCGTTCTCCGTAACGTCACCGACGCGGATTCCTGCGTCGCCCCACGCCGTGAGGCTGTCGGCCGTCGGCGTCACGATATAGGCATACTCGGCGTCAAGGAAGCGCGCGTCTTCCAGCGTCTGTGCAAGGTTCGACCATCCTGCGACAGAAAGTGTGAGCGTGAACGCGATGCCCTTGCCGGCTTTTTTTGCAAACAGGTCAGCGTGGGCCTGCGCAGCGGTGTTGTGCGCGGTAACTGCGGACGAACCAGCGCCTTTCGATTCAAAGTTGTTGGAATCTTTGAACGCGGCTGTTCCGAGATCCGCAAGCCACTTCATAATGCGACCGAGAAGGACTTTCATTTCCAGACCGGATTCGAGCTGCGTTCGCGTCGCGGACTGCGTGAAGGTGGGTTTCAGAGTGCCGCCGTCGCCGTCCGTATTCAGTTTCGCGTCGAACAGGGCTTTGTGTGCGGCCTCGGACTCGTTGTGATTCTTGACGGCGTCTTTCTTTTCCGCTCCGACCATCGCTGCGGTATAGTCGCCGTTTTTCGGAATAACTGCACCGGAGCGGTTATTGAACGAAGTTACACCGCCCGCGGGTCCGAGCAGGCTCACGGGCTCCGGATTCGGAAGACCGCCGTCGTTCGTCCAGCTCAGAATACCGGCGTCGGTCACGTGTGGCGTAAAGATTACGCCAGGATTGCCCTGCGTGCCGCGCGATGGATAGCCTGAATCGACAAATGCGCCCTGTGCGCCATCCCACACGTACCAGTTTTCATTTTCGCCGATATAGCAGGCTCTGCCCGCAGCCGACACCAGCGCGGACGCAGCGGCGCTGATAAGCTCAACTTCGGCGTCGGTGAGCGTTTCAGCAAGGGTGCTGATCGGAACACGGCGTACCTTGCCGCCGATCGATGCGAGGATAAAGTCGGCAATTGCCGCAGAGGCGGCAATCGGCTTGGAATTTACGTTTTCTACTGCCATACGATCACCCCTTACAATTCTGTGACGAGCGCCTGCGGCATGATCGCGGCGTTCTTTCGGTCTTCCGTGATGGCGTTGATCTCACGCATGACAAGGTTCGTGAAAGAGAGATCCGCCGTGACGATGCCCATGTGAGACAGCAGCCGCAAGCAGTAGATGAACAGAGCGTCTTTGACGCGCTGACAGCCGCAGCGTTCGTTCTGCTCGAAGATTGTTTTCACCCACGCGAGCTTTTCATCGGTCGACAGCGCCATCAGGGTTTTGCGCGTGAAGAACGCGCCGACCGCCGCGGAGAAATAATCGTATGCGACCACGTTGGAAAGGCCGATGGCGGCGTATTCTGCCTTGACGCACTTTGCGGCTTTTTCGGGCGCGATCTCGCCAGCGTACATTCGCTTGTTGTAGCAGACGATAATCATGTTGAGCGCGTCGACGAGTTTGTCGATGCTGCTGCCGATTGCCGCTCGCAGCTCACTTCGCTGCTCGACGGAAACCGTGTCCGTCTGTAAAGCGATTGCAAGGTTCGCCGCAGCAATTTCGTATTTACTTGCAATTTCCAAAGGGCTACCTCCTTACTTCGATACGGCTGTGCAGTTTGTGCCGCAATAGCCGCAGGACGTCTGGCACGAAGTCGTGCAGCCGGCAGAACAAAGGCCAAGGCACGAGCCGACGCAGCCAGTGTTGCCGCAGGTCACTGTGCAGGACGATTTGCAGCCGCCAGAACAACTGCTGGAACAGCCGCCAGAACAGGAACCAGAGCAACCAGAGCAGCTACCATCACAGGAGCCAGAGCAGCCTCCCGTGCAGTTGCCGCCGCAGCCATAGCAGCCGCCGGAGCAGGAGCCTTCGCAGGTGTTCGCACAGCCACTTCCGCAGCCGGTGCAGGAACCTTGACACTCTCCGGAGCACGTTGTTTCGCAGCCGCCTGTGCAGTCGCCAGAGCAGCCGGTGTAGCAAGCACCCGTGCAGGAAGTTTCGCAGTCACCCCGCGTCTTGTCCGTCATGGGGCGTGTTTCAAAGAGGGTCAACGCTGCTTCAAACTCGGTGATGTCCTCGTCAAACACGATTCTGCGGCCGTCGAGGCTCGGCACTTTCTCGCTGTGGATCTTCGACAGAGGAAGTGCCAGCTTTTCGTAGTGCTCCACATCGACCGTGTGATCTTCGGTGGGGCTGTTCGTGTATTCGTATTTTTCGCCGCCGTATTCCGCAACAGATCCGGTATGGCAGCGCCGCAGGCACTCGGCCTTGACACGCGCTTTCAATTCGGCGAAGCGTTCGGCCTCGATATATGCCATACTCAGCCCTCCTTGGAGATTGATTTGAGTATTGACAGCTCTGCATAGGGGATGATTTCAAGCGCCCATGCGTCCGGAATATCCAACCGGTAACGTGCGGTGTCGCCGCGTTTTCGGTACAGATTGTTCCAGTAGTAGGCGTTCGCCAGGACGCGGGCCTTGTGCATCGGGCAGATGTACGTCACGCGCTTATCCGGAGTCCCTGTGCATTGGTAGTTGTACGCGCTGCACCAAGAGCAGCCGGACGCGATCGGGCACGCAAAGCATTCGTCGGTGGACTGGCTGCGCCGCGTGACTGCGGCCATTTCTGCCACCCGCGCCCGATGTTCCGGAAGAACGTTGATGCCGTGTTCCAGATCGCCGATGGTATAGGGCCGCTGCTCATGGCCGAGGGAGGTTCCCATGTAGCGCAGGCACGGGAAGAACAGGCCATCGCAGTCAACCGCCAGCATAAGCCCCGTACCGCCGCACCAGTTCTGATTATCGTCCTCCGGAAGCGGATGGCCGATGCTTTCGCTGAAGATCGACAGATACGGCTGCTCGTCCGAGAGCAGGACGAAATCGGCGAGCCGTTTGAGCTGTGTGTAGAGTGTAGCCGCATTGTCGAGCGTCCAGCCCTTTTCGTAAACGCAGTTCAGATTGATCGCCCGATACCCCGCGTCCAGCAGACCGATTACTGCGTGGTACAGATAATCGACGTTGCCGGGAGCAATCGTCATCTTCGAGCCAAGGGCGTTTCCCTTGGTCATGTAATCCTTCGCGGCCGCGATAGCAAGATCATAGCTGCCAGAGCCGTCCGGGAAGACGCGGCAGGAATCGTGGAGCTGCTTATCTCCGTCAATGCTGATGGAGAGCGACAGGTGCTTTGCCCACTTATCCAAAAACCGCTGTACCTCCGGGCGGAAGTACAGCGTTCCGTTTGTGGACATCGACGCTTTCCAGCGCGTCGCCCATGGATGATGCAGGCGGAAGGTCTGCGCCACGAAGTAGTCGAGGATCTGGTCGATCAGCTCGACTTCCAGCAGCGGCTCACCGCCGATAAAGTCAAGAACGACCCCGGCAACCTCCGTGGACGTGATGTACTGATTTGTCCGCTCGTCTGCGGCGAGCAGCATATCGACGGCGGCCTTGGCGGTTTCAAGCGACATCTTCCGGTGCGTCTTGCAGCCCTGATAGCAGTAGCTGCAGCGCAGGTTGCAGTCTTCCGTCACCTGAAATGTAATGCACTTGGAGTGCGGCGAGTTGATGCCAAGCTGGATACCCGGCATGGGGAAAAGCCGCGCCAGCATATCGGTGAAGGTTTCCTGTGGCCTAGTCATCGGTCTGCTCCCGCGGCGTCACCGTCACCGTGGCGGTCGAGAAATCAAGCACCCAGTCAACCGCTGCATTGCCGACGGCAGGAATGATAAACTCACGTTCCAGCGTCGCTTTTGCGATCTCGTATTCCTTGCTCTTGCCGAGGTAGTCCTTCATCCATGCGTTGTATGCGTCGGTGTCCTTCAAGCCCTGCTTTGCCGCCATGAGCAGCAGCTCCTGAATGGAATTACGGTCATAATGCAGGGATTCGATGTAATTGGACAGTTCGGCTTCAATCTGAATTTTCATGCGAGAGTCCTCCTAAGATCAAGAATAAGCAACAGGAACGTGCTCCCAGTCGGTGCCGTTCCAATACTTCAAGCCGCCGGTAACAGGCGTCGGATCAATCCAGAAAAGATTCTTCTGCGTCGGCGGCGTGTTGCCGGTGACAAACAACGCCAGACTGGACAACTTCATAAAGACAGGGGCGGAATCAGGCCCCTGCGCCAGAAGCGAAACCTCCGATGGTGCCGAGACCTGCCCAAGCGATTTCTCACCGTCCGCGAAAACGATGCAGTTCTTCGTCCACTCGTTGCGGCCAGTACCACCGCGCTGCACAATGACCGTGCCATCGTTGATGTCATTTGCGTTGTGCGAGTGCTTCGACGCAGCGGCGCCAATATCGGCGGCTTTTACCTTATGCGGATTGTTGAAGTTGGAAAGGTGCGATTTCAGCAGCGACAGCGCCTTTGCAATCTTTCCGAGGATAGAACCCATCTTCTCACCGGAGGCAATGTCGGACAGCTCGTTTGCCGCGACAAAGGTCGGCGTCTGATCGATCAGGGCTTTGTTCTCCACATTGCCGAGGCCGATCTGCTCCTTGGTGACCTTGTGCGGATTGTTATGGTCGTTCTTGTGATTGTTCAGCTCCGAAACGGTTGCGTAGACCAACGTTTCGCCGAGCGCCGCAGACACGTTTTCGGCCTCACTGACGAACACCACAAAGTCGTACTGCGATGCAAGCAGGCGCTCGACGTTGGGGTTGATATAGTCGGCTTTCTCGACCTCTGTTTCCTCCCAGATGCAATAGCAGAGTTCCTTCGTGGAATCGTCGGGGTCCTCGACGTAAATGCCAATTTCGGTTGCCCAGAAGCCGGTGATCTCCAGCTCGACATTCTTGAACGACACAGACAGTGTGACGTACTTCTCGCTGCGCGTCGCAGAAGCAATTTTCAGAGAGAGCAACGGGTTCTTCAGATCGTTCGCGCCGTCACCCGGCGTACCGTTGCCGTATTTGATGCGTGTGAATTTGATCGCGTCGCCCATGAGCCCGCGAAGCATGACGTTGTACCCATCCGGGGTCAACCAGTGTGTCATACCGTTGCCTCCTTATCTATCATAATCAGACCGCCGTCCCAGTCGCACAGGGCGTTCCCGGCTTCGTCGCCCATGATGTCAATGTCCGTATTGACCTCGCCCGTGGTGAGCTTGAATTTCTTCGTGACGCTCATAACCGCGCCGAAGTACAGAATCAGCTCACGGACGGAAATTGCACGAATACTGTCCAGCACCGCGCTCTTACGGCTGACAACTTCGAGGATCTGCAGGAACGTGCGGATATTGTCGTTGACCTGTCTGATGTCAACGTCAAAGATGCGATAGTGATTCGGCTCGCCGCCATATTCAAACCATTCCTGCACCTTACCGGAGCCGAACGAGGTGGACAACGCCAGCTCGACGGCGTACTTCGTGCCGAGGTGACGGCGAACGTGCCAGGACTCGCGGAACGTGGCGCGCTTCTGCTCAATATCCCAGTCGTTGTCCCACCAGCTTACGCCGAAGTCGTGCGCAAGCTGGTCGAGAAGATCTTCTGGCAGAGTGTCGATGTGCTGATAGAGCATATTCTGCTCAATCTCGGCCGGCCGCGCCGTCAGGATCTCCGCGACGCCGGTTGCGAGCGCGAGCATTTTTTCATCCTGCCGCAGCACATCGGGGAGGACGTTCAGCAGGTTCTCAACCGTGAGGCCGTACTGCTCATTCATCCTCGTAGCCTCCGTTCACGATTGTTTTCGTTCCCAGCTTTGCAATCTGCGGCGCGGCGTTGTTTTTGCCGCCCTCCAGCACCTTGTAGGTCGGGGAGCGCAGCACGATCCGCTTGACGCCCGTGTGGAACAGGAGGTCGCGCAGCTTATCCGGGTTAATATCGCGGCCGAGCTTGCCGGACTGCCAAGCGATGTATTCCTCGACGGCTGCGTCTACGGCTTCCTGAATCGCCGTCGTGTCGGTGGGGACATAGTAGGTGAAGTCGATATTGTACGAAACGAGGCCGGGGTCTTTGACGCTGACATAATCGGCCAGCGGCCGCACCTTGCTTTCGTTACAGGCGGCAAGGACGGCGTTCTTGATCTCCGTCGTGGCAATCGTTCCGTCGTTCATCAGGACATAAATATCGACGTGCCCGGCACCGTCAAAGGTGAGCGACACGTCGATCTGGCTCGCGCTTGCCAGCGCGCCGTCTGCGGCGATTGCAACTTGCAGCAGACCGTTTTCGTAGGTGACGGTATAATCTGTGTCGGCGCTCGCAGCCGTGCTGCTGCCCTTGGCGTAGACCGCCAGAGAGGACAGGTCGATGGTGTCGCCGCCCCAAAAAGCGTACTTGGCGCCGCCTTTCGTATAGAGATCAAGCGTCACTTTCTTTACGACAGCCGGGCGAACGGCCTGTACGTCAGCAATCTCCGTAGATACGGATTTCGCGTGGTAGATGTAGGAGCCAACCGCGCCAGCCGTCGAAAACGCGAACATGGATTCGCGCATCAGCTCGTAGAATTCTTCGTCGCTGGCGATCTCCGAACCGTCGTCGGAAGTCGTGATATTGGTGCAGGACGTGTAGTAGTCGAACACATCAACGATCACGTTGAGCTGGCCGACGGCGTAGCCGTTGCCGACCGTGCCGTCCGTCTGGCACCGGATGGCAGTGTCGACGTAGGTATCGCCAGCGTTGATGTAGGCGTCGGCGACAGTTTCCCAGATCAGGGTGTTGCTGGCGTCTGTGACGCGCGTCCCCTTGGGGACGAGGATGGCGAACGTCTGCGCCTCGGAGATCGTAAACCGTTCCGTGCAGTAAGCGGGTTTTGCCTGTGGGCGCTGCTGCAGATAGTACAGTTCTGCCAGCGCGTCAAGGTTCTTGCCTTCGGCGCGGCTCGGAATATTCTGATTTGCGGTGTAGTTGTTGTAGACCCGCTCCTGAATGATGACGCTGGCTACCCATTGCGCGAACAGCTTTTCCGGACTGGCGGGGCGGACGCTTACTCCGGTCAGGTTCTCATAAACGGTAATCAGAAAATTTGTGATTTCCGCAGCGTCGGTCGAAACAAACTGAAATTCGGTATTACGACTCATCGACGATTTCCACCTCCACGATAGGGCTTAGAACGCCCTGCATTTCTTCCTGCGTATCAAAATCGACGCTCTTGACACGGACGCGCGGCTCATATTCCTCAATGGCCTCGCGGATTTGAGAGAAAAGCAGCACCTTTGCCGCAGGAATCGGGCGGTCGATCAAGGTAGCGTCAATACCGAAGCCGCGATACATCGGGCAGGAGCCTTTGATCGTCCGCAGGATGATGGACACGTTCTGCAGAATGGATTTTACAGGGTCGGTTTCGTTCAGGCTGATCGGCCCAATCTCCGACATGGTGATTTTGTAGCCCATAGTGTGCGCCCCTCATCGTAGATATTCCTGCAAGGAAATGCTCAGCGTCGCACTGATGATGTTTCCATGCCCGTCATAATGCTCCGCCTTGGTCTTATGGCTCAGGATCGTCCAGCGATAGCGGCCGTATCCATGATTGCCAATCGTAAGCGGCAGCGTCACGCCCTGCCGTTCCAGATCGAACAGCCGCCAAATCTCGGACATTGGGTCAACGCCGAGGGAAGCAAGAAGCTGAATGTCAAAGGTGATCTTCGCAAGGTCTGTGCCGGTGTATTCCGAAATGCTGTTGCCGGCATGGAGATCATGCGTGGCGTACCGCGCAGAACCGGACCATACGAAATTGCTGATCGTTTTCAGCGTGCGCGACGAAACTGAAAAGACAACGTCTCCAAGTGCTCCTACAATCATCCGATACCTCCCAGCACGAAGCCATCCCCGTTGAACACAGGCAGATAGAGCGTGAGGACGGTGTCGTTGACAAGCGGCATCCACGGCTTGATCGTGAGGTCGTGCTGATGCCCATCCTGCAACTCTGTCTTCTGCTGCGCAGGGTCATAAGCTGGAATGTGCGGGTGCGTGTCCAGCACATAGAGCCATCCGGACGTCATATTGCAGTCCTGAAACTTCACTCGCGCTTTTCGCTTGGCATTATCGATGTCCGTCACAGTTCCGACGCGAACGAGCCGCTTTAATACTTTTTCTACGTCCATCAATATCCCTCCAATACCATGCGCAGCGAGATCTGCGTTGTATAGCCGCCACTGTCCAGCTTGTGGACAGCCTGCTTGATGATGTATTTTCCGTCGTAGCCGCCCCAGCCTTTGAGCGCAACATTGACGCCCGCAACGAGGTCGGTATCTCCCGGCAGCAGGAATTGTGCCTGGCGGCAGAATTTGTTGCGAAGACGGAGATTCTTTTCTGCAAGCTCCTTCGCTTCGTCCACTGTTCCAACCTTGGCGGTGATTTCAAGCTGCTGATTGTTCGGGTCTTCGGTGTATCCCTCGACCTTGGCGATGCCCTCAATACACTGTCCGGTTTCGGGGTTGACGTAGGACACCCGGCACGACGCATACTGCGCATCGGCTGCGCTGGTGCTGAGCTGGTACGTCTTATAGCTGTGGTCATAGCGTCTGATGGTGCGGACTTCTGGCTTCTGCTCATACTTGCGCTGATCGAACAGTACAAGGATCCGGTTTGTTGCCTTGAGAGAAATGCCGGCATCATGGCAAAGCTGCGACAGAAACTCAATGTCGCTCATGTCGATCTGCTCGACGCGCTCATAATATGGGTCGCTGTCCGATTCATACATGCAGGTCATACCGCCGCTCCCGGCGATTTCATTCGCAATGCCGCTAAGCGTGTAGCTTTCCCATGCCTTGCTCTTGCAGGTCTGCCGGAGCTGCGAAGAAAACGGAATCGAAGATCCTTTGATGCAGACTGTGTTCGGCGGTCCGCTGCAGGAGATGTTGTCAAGCTCAAATTCTCCGCACGGCAGCACCGCGTCGGAGCCGTCGCTGTTCCAGTTCTCACGGACAAACACAACGTCCATGGCGAGCCGTTCTTCTGCGCCGCCGCCATCGGAGGATGCACCCTGTTCGCCAGAGGAAGTAGAAGATCCTGAGCCGCTGCTTTGCGTGCCTGCCTGTGCAGAGGCAGCAGAGCCGCTCTGCGTGGCGCCGCCAATTCTGCCCCAACTGATAATCCCGGCTCTGCGGGTGTTGATGTCTGTGATCTGGACGCACGAACCGGTCGCATTGACCATTTGCCCATTGCCCATGTAGATACCTACGTGGTCGACAACGCCCTGCGTGCCGAAGAAGATGAGGTCGCCGGGCTGCGCTGTGGCTTCGTTGACCGGTGTAGCCATATCCTTGTAGCCCTGCGCGGTCGTTCTGGGAACGCTGATCCCGGCTTCGTTGAGCGCGTAGTAGACAAGACCGGAGCAGTCAAAGCCGCTCGGACTGCTGCCGCCCCAAACATACGGTGTACCGAGGTATTTGTTTGCTTCGCTGACAACAGCATCGCCAGACGCGCTGCCGCCAGAGGGTGATGCCCAGGACAGCTTTTCAGAGATTTCATCGAGCCACTGCGTGAGCCAGAGATCGTCGCGGTCTTGAATTTTGATTTGCAGATCGTCCGTTTCGTCTTCTTCGTTGTCCGTATAGGAGATCGACAGAAGATACGGCTGAATGGATTTTGTGATGTCGATGCCGCCGAAGGAAACCTCGGCTTTTGTGCGTCTCGCGAGATTTCGGCTGCTCATCGCTGCACCTGCTTCCACGGCGGCAGCGTAGATGCGCGGCGCTCCACCACATCATGGATTGTCAGCATGACGCCTGCGGGAAAGGAGAAATAACTGAGCAGCGAGCTATTGGCGTTCATCAGATCGTCGGTATAGTCGACGCTGCCCATCTCCTTGTAGGCGATCATATCCCACATATCGCCCTGCACAGTCGTGTAGATTCTGCTCATCTGTACGCCCCCCGTTGCGCGTTGATATTGTCTTCTCGAATCACCGCGCGTACCTGTGCGGCAAATTCCTCGCCATAGGTTTCAAGGCGCTCCATAACGCCGTCATTGACATCGCCCTCGACGGTGATATTGACCTGCACTGGAACGGAGCTGTCCGAAGTGGAAGTCATAGCTTCGATGGCGCTGTGTGTGTCGGCCGCGTTCAAGACCGCTTCGCCGCCGTGCATCATCACAAACTCCGGGCCTTCTTCGCCGACGAGGGCAAGACCGGTCTCGGCAGAGGTTGTGCCGCTGGCATATCGGGAGAACCCGCTCATGCGACGGCTCGAAGCAACAGAATTATTGTTCTGCACGTTTCGGCTGAGAGCAGCGAGGGCGGCGTATCCGAGCTGGGAATACGCCGATTGCACTGTCGGCAGCATTCCGGTTGCACCATCAATGAAGCCCTGAATGGTCGCACGACCGGCTTCCGCAGCTTCCGTGCCAAGATCCATGTCGTCAATGGTGGCTTCGAGGTCTCCACTGATCGCGTCCATAGTTTCAGAGAAGCCGGTGCGGAAGTCTGCGATGTCCTCGGCGGCTTTATTCTGTTCCTCGCGCAGCTTATTCCAGCTTTCGACCATCGCGGCCAATTCTTCATCGCTGGCCGCAGCCATGCCGGCAACCGCATTCACGCTGTCGGAGCTGCCGTCTGCGAAAGAACCGATCATTTCGGTCAGGCCCTCAATATCACCAGCCCTGTCACGCAGGCTGGCCAGATTATCGTTGTAGGTCTGCCAATGCGTGATCTGGCCTTGGAGATTACTGTTGATGCTGGACGCAGAGGTCGCAACGATGCTGTCTGCCTGCTGCCAAAGTGCATATTGGCCCTGAACGCTTTCTGCGGCAGCTTTATAGGCTTCCTGATACGCCTGCTGGAGAGCCTCGACACGTTCCTTGACGCTGCTGATCTCGGTGTTCAGCTCACCGTAGCCGCGGCTCGCGTCCTCGGTTGCGGTGGTGGAATCTTCAGTGGCCGTTGTCAGGTTTTGAACAGCTTCCTCAGCGAGTGCAATTTCGTCCTGCGCGGCCTGCAGCGCGTCGTTGTCTTTATCAATGGCCTTCTGGTAGGCGTCGACAGCATCCTGTGCCTCCATAACCGCTTGCGCGTTCTGTTCCAGCTTCCAGTTCAGCTCGTCGGTCGTTTCGCCGAGCCACATATTGGCGTCGGTGACAAGGCCTGTTTCCTCGTAGTATTCCTGAACCTTCTGATTGGCTTCCTGATAGAGCCGATTCTGGCGTTCAAACTCGTCGTTCTGTGCTTTCTGCGCCACAGCCAGCTTGCCCTCAGCGTCGCGCAGACCGATTTTGTTCTTTTCTGCTTCAATCAGAACGTCGGCATTTTTGCTGTAAATCTCAGTGAGCTGTTCCTGATAGGCCTGAGCAATGGCGTTATCCTTCCAAGCCTGCGTATTGGCCCGCAGCGCCTCCGTGCCGCCATTGATCGTATCGGTTTCAAGATCGATGTAGTTGGCCAGATCCGGAACAGTCTGCGTCAACATGACGAGAATGCCATGATATTCTCGCTGCTGCTCCGCGCTCAGTTTGCTCAGAGAGTTCAGCTCATCGAGACGGTCGATGTAATTGTTCGCGACATTCGCAGATGCTTCCGTCGTTGTGACGGTATCATCACAAGCGGCTCTGGCGTCGCTCATGGCGCTGTCAAGTTCACGCGCCGCCTCAGTCAGCTCCCGGACGGACGGAACAGCGTCGTCCTTGGAAGCGTCACTGAGCGCAACGATTCCAGCCGTCAATGCGGCCACGGCAGTTACGCCCAACATGATAGGACCGACGGCACCGCCGAACATCGTAGCCATGTCGAGCGCTTTAATGACTTTGGAGATTGCGGCGTATGCCGTCAATGCGACCGTTGCACCGCCGACTACGCCCGTGAATGTTACAACACCCTTGACGAGCGCAGGATTCTCCTGCACAAACTCGCCGAGGACGTTCAGCACGTCCGTACCGGCGTCGTAGGCATCGCGCAGCGCCGGGGTAAAAGCATCGCCTACGGCAACCTTGAGGTTGTTGTAGGCGTTCTGCATCATATCCAGCTTGGATTGCGTGGTGGCGTATCGCTTGTTGGCTTCGTTCGTCAGAGCGATATTCTCATCCCACGCGGTATTTGCCGTCTGTACGGCGCTGTCCATCTGGTCTGCTGCCAGAGCGAGGGATTTGAGCATATTGCTCTGGCGAATGCCGGTAAGGCCGAGGTCTTCCAGCACCAGAACAGCGCTTTCGCCCTGTTCGTCCAGATTGCCAAGCCCGCGGATAAACGCTGTCAGAGCGCCCAGCGCGTCCGTATTCCACATTTCCGCGAACGAATCCGCAGACATTCCTGCAACATCTGCGAAGCTCTGTAAAGAATCTTCGCCGGTTGCAACAGCCTTTTCGATGGCATTGAGCGTCTGCGTCATGGCCGTGCCGCCAGCTTCGGCCTCGATGCCGACGGAGGACATTGCTGCGGCAAGCGCCATGATCTGAGGTTCCGTCAGACCGGCCAGCTTGCCGCCAGAGGCAAGGCGCGTACCCATCTGCGTGATCTCAGATTCGGTCGTTGCAAAGTTATTGCCAAGATCAACGATCACGGCGCCGAGACGATCATAATTGTCTGCGGACATGCCTGTAATGTTCGCGAACCGCGCGAGGGCGGTTGCGGCATCTTCGGCTGTCATGTTCGTCGCTGTGCCGAGCATTGTCATAACGCGCGTAAAATCGAGCAGCGCGTCTTTCTGAATGCCAAGCTGGCCAGCAGCTTCAGCGACGGCGGCGATCTCGGTCGTAGATGCCGGGATCTCCGTGGACATGGCTTTAATTGCGTCCGACATATCTGCCAGTTCTTCGTCTGTCAGGTCTGTCGTTTTGGCGACGCCGGTGATGGCAGACTCGAAATCCATCGACGCCTGCACACACTCGTCAAAGCCTTCCTTTATTTCTTTAAGCGCAGCGGAGATACCAGCCGCAGCAAGAACGCTCGACACCGCGTCCACGGCCTGTGTCGCGCGGCTGCCGAAAGATTCTGCACTATCGGCCGTGTCGCCGAGCTCGCCGCGGGCCTTTGCAAAGGTCGTGCGAAACTCGCGGCCAAGCTGCGCTTCAAGCGCAAATAGCATCTCATATTCTTTCCGCGATGCCAATATCTCCGCCTCACTTTCACTTGCGTTTTTGTTTTCGCTTCTCCATTTCCTCGGCAATCAGCGCATTAGAGGCTTTCACCCATTGCAAAAATTCGCCGAGACGTAGAGATAACCAGAAATCTACCGGAGTGTTGTTCGTCCGGGCCATGGCGAGGCATTGCCTGCGAAGCCATACGCCGCCATCTCCGACGATCACTCCTTGCGCGATAAAAAACCTCTTACGGTGTTCCGCAGACGGTTGAAATCGCGGATACTGAGCTTGCCCAGTGCATCAATGCCAAGGGGTTCCGTACACGCCTTGACACATACGCGGATGAGGTATTCGCTGTCGAAATTCGCAACGATCACCGTATGGCCGAGCATCTGCAGCTCCCGTTCAATCGCCAGAGAGTCGCTGCCGCTCAGACTGTCAAAATCGAACGTGAGGTCGGAATAGCTCTTGCCCTCATGCTCCAGAGGGCGCGTAAGATGCAGCGTGAAGACGCCATCGTTGGCGGTTGCTTCGTCCTGCTTCTCCGCGACTGCGAAGATGTTGCCGCTTTCTTCTGCGGCGGTGTTCTGCTTCTTGTTTTCCATGATTCGAGGCTCCTTTCAAAAATGACGGGGCGACGCATCGCGCGCCGCCCCAAAGATTTACGATTTGCCGAGGGCCTTGCGGGTGTCGGAAAGATAGTCGACACCGTTCACCTCGCAGATGTAGTTGTACGGGTCAAGCTCCATGACCTTCGCGTCATCGATGTACGTCACCCAGCGGCGCACGGCGTAGCTGCCAGAGCCGTCCGTGGGAGACGCCGGGGCGATATTGCCGTTCGACAGCGTCTTCGGAACAAGCACGAGGACGTGCTTGACGGACTGCGTCTTGTAAACGCCCGCAATCGGGTCATACACCTGCTGCGGCGCGCGCAGGTCGATGTTGTGTTCGCGCGGCTCCTGCAGCTTCAGGCTCTCAGCGCTGAAGGTGCGGAATTTGAGCTGCGCGGTCATGGCGTTCATATGGCCGATGATCGGCGCCTCCACGTTGCCGGCAATGCCAGCACCGGAGACGGTCGCAACAATGAAATCAACATCGGGCAGCGTCACGGAAGCCAGACCGAGGAAGTCTTTGGCGTCTTCGTAGCAGGCAAAGTTGATTACGGCCTGATCTACCATTCCCATTGTTCAGTCCTCCTTCGTCACGCCAACGCGCTCTGCACGTAATCGGTGTCGTATTCGAGTACGAAGTCGATCTCCTGTGCAGGGCTGGGCGGCGTCATGTAGATGTGGATTCTCACAATACCGGCCATGAGGTCCGTCATGGGATTCTCGGAGTCGAGGATCTCAACGCGGGCGCCGAGCAGATACTCGCTGCCCACAAGCCCTGCGAGCCAGTTGTTCGCGGAATCCTTGATGTTGTCCAGCAGGCGCCGGTTCATGGGGCTGTCCGTCTTCGACCAGAACGTCTTGATGAGGGAGTTGCCGACCCACTTGAACATTCTGCTGATCGGGATGAAATAGTCCTTGATGTCGGTGTTGCTGGGGTAGCAGGCGGTGTAGTTGCCCCACGCCACGAAGCCATTCATAAACTTGAGCGCCGTGCAAATGCCGTTGGCGTTCAGAATGTTCGCCTGCTCCAGCGTGAGGGTGACGTCTGTGCCGTCTTCCAGGCAAGCGCCGTCGCACTGGAGGGCCTTATTAGAGGGCGATTCATACGGCACACCGTCGTTGCCGCTGTCCACCTTCGCCATCAGGCCCGCGAGCTGGGTGGAGAGATGGAACTGCTTGCTGCCGAGCTTCACCTGCGGCCAGACTGCAATCTGAGCCGGGTCGATCAGGTTCGTCGCGGACTTCTTCGCGGCGACGGCGTCATAGCTGCGCGCGCCGCTGGCGGAGCAGTCAATATCGCAGATGGACTTTGCGCCGAGAATGCCGTTGATGACTTCGGCTTTCGCAGCCATGACAGCCTGTACGGTGCTGGTATGAGACCAGCCGGGCGCGATGATGAGGTCGGGCGTGATGCTGACGGTTGCCATGCAGAGGTCAATCGCCTCGATGCCCTTGACAATATCATCGTCGCCGATTTCAGTCGTCTTGACCTTGTCGTAGCTGATAAAGAGTTTGGTCGCGTCCTTGGCTGCGCCGTCCTCGATCGTCTCGACGATAAGGTTGCCGTCCGAGTAGTACGCGGCATAGTCCGTGTCTTTGACAAGCGGCGATTCGGACGAAGATGCCGTCTTGACAACGAGACTGGACAGGATCGCGTCGAACGGCAGCTTTGCCTGCTTGCCGGAAAGGGTGACTTCCGCGCCCGCGACGGCCTCCTTGTTGGTGCTCGGATCAAGCACGTTGCAGAAGATGATTGGCTGACGCTGGAACAGCTTGAAATGCGAGTACATGACTTCGCAGATCGTGTAGGTCTTCCAGTCGTCGGAATAGCCCAGCTTCTTTACCGCGTCTTCCCAGTCGGTGCAAAGCACCGGGGTAAAGAGCGCGGCCGGGGATTCTGCGGAGTGAACCGGTGCTGTGCCGACAACGAACGGCACACCGGATTCAGCGACAACGGGCGTCGAAACGCTCGTTTTCTGCTCCCGCACATATACGCCATGCTTCAATGGTTACTCCTCCTTCTTTCTCCGGTCTGCCAGCTTGTGATAATTCACATAGAGCAGATTACCGGGTGTTTTGACTTTGATTCTTGCCTCGGATACCTGATCGCCGGGAATAACCAGCGTGGCAATCAGCGGATATTTCTCAACCGCTGCCGAGATCTGCGCGAGCGCGTCCTGCTTGTCACCGTACAGGATACGCGCCTGCTGGATCGTGCCGACGATGCTCGGCCCGATGTACATACAAAAGCCGGCGCTTTTCGCACCGGCCTTGCCTTTGGCTTTTACCATGCAAATGCCTCCCTGTTGACACTGGGGATTTTCCATACCGACACCAGCTCCGCGCAGAAGTACGGTGCGGTGTTGTCGGTGTAGTAGAGTGTGGATAGCTTCTGTGAAAGATCCAGCGCAAACTGCTTGGCGATTACGCCGTGCATCAGAAGCTCTTGACGGAAATGCTCGACCGTCGTAAGCAGCCGCAGCGCACCTTCCTGATCGTCTTCACCGTACACGCAGAAAAGAGAGCGGACCTCAACGCTGCTGTCCGTCGGCTCGCCGGGCTTCTGCTCATCTTCGCCAGTGACGATTTGATGCAGAATGTACGGCGCTTTCGAGGTCGCGGATTTGACATCGGGCAGACGCTGGCGGTAGACCAGCGGCGGGCGCTCGGCAGGTTCTTCCTCGTCGCCCTTCTGCCGCCGCACGGGAAGAAGAATTTCGCGCATGACCTCATTCGTGAAGCTCGTAAGCGCGTCCAGTAAATTCAGTCGTGTCAAAATTTAACCTCCCCATCCTGCAAGGATTCGGTTCACTTCATGCTCTAAACGTTCATCCATTTTTGCCATCGTCTTTTCAGCGAGGCTTTCCTGAACATCTTCGTTGCCGAGCATCTGCGGGACAGACGAACCCATGATTTCCTTGATCTCCGCGTCGCCAGTCGCCGTCTTGCCGCCGGTCCGCTCGAAAATGCCGATATGCCCGGATTTCATCTGTGCAACGAACGCGCGGGAGAACGTGGTCGGCGAAGTTGAAACGAGCTGATGGCCTGCCGCGGCAATGCCCGGATGAACCGGGCGAAGATTGCCGTTGACAATGGCCATGATGGTCTTATCGGGATTGACGGTCGGCGTCTTTGGAGACGAGCCGCCATAGCGCCAGAGTGGAATTTTGTTGCCGCGGAACGAGACACGCGCTTCAACACCGTTGAAATAGCGGTAATTGACGCGGATATTCTGTTCGGCGCGGATATTCTTCCGCGAGATGTCATACCGCTGCCGGATTTCTTTCGTGCTTTGCGTTCGCAGGAACGATACGGCACGTTTTGTCGCGGATTTCAGCGCACGTTCCATGCCGCCCGGCACATCAGCAAGCATCTGCTCTGCGTTCTGGAATTTCTCAGCGCCGATGCATTCGACGTAGAAGCTGCTCATTCGTTGAACGCCTCCAGTTCTACGCGAAGCAGGCCCAGCTCGCAGACCGACGAGGCGACGTAGAAGCGTCGGAAGAAGGTAGCGTCATCGGGATCGCTGATCTCCATGCGCATCCCTTTTTCCGGTTGGTTGCCGCCGAGATCCTGAATCCTGCAATGCAGCACGGACGAAACGAGGAACAGCCCCTGAATATGATCGCTCATAAGCTGGCGGCGGTCTTTCTCTTTCAGCCCGGACAGCACAACCGGAATGCCAGCGTGATCCTCGCCGTCGTATGTCACGCCGTCGTAGACCACGACCCGCTTCTCTGCAAACTCGTCGAGGTTCATAAAGGTCCGCGCATTGTCACGCGCGACCATGTCCTTGAATTTGCTCATACCACCGGCGCGGCGGCGCTCAGATCAGGAAGATCATCCTCACTGATTTCCTCGCCCGGCTCGACGGGCACGGCAACGATTGCCGCAATCAGGTCATCTTTCTTGCGGAGCTTCGCCGTTTCAATGCCAAGCTCGGCGGCAAGCTCTTTGAGCTGTGCCACCGTCATTTCCTGTAGCTGCTCCGCGTCGAGATGGGCCTCTGCGCCGCTCTCTGCGCCGTTTTCTTCGCTGGGCATATCGGCGCAGGGGGTGTCGCCGCTTTCGACCGTGCTGCTGCTTGCAACAGGCGCTTCGTCTGCTTCGTGGACGATCGCTGCGACGCCGAGCGCGACGAGACGCCTTGCTTCGGCTTCGTCTACCTCGCAGACGCCGCCGCGCTCAACGAGCTTCGGCATGGCGTCCTTGGTCTTACGCCAGCCGTAGGAACCGCTGATAATTTCAATTTTCATGCCGTACTCCTTTCACGCGCCGATCAGGCCACGACGTTTGCCGCGTAGATGTACGGGCAGTAGTTTTTCGGCGCAGCCAGCGGACGGGCAGCCAAGCGCAGCTTGCGTCTGTCGTTGGGCTGGTCGAGAACAAACTTCGGGACGCGCTTTGCAACGTAGGTGGAGAAGTCGGTCGAGCCGTAATCAATCTGCGTGATCTGGCCGTACATCATGTGACCGCAGTCGGGAGCTGTGACCATTGCAGAGGTCGCGGGGAAGTACCGCTGCTCCGCACCGCTGTCATCGACATAGGTTTCGTCCACGCAAATCACGTTGAGGCGGAAACCGCCGAAGTTCAGCGTACCCATATAGGTAACGCCGTCATAGGGGCTGAGCTGCTGATCAATCGTGCCGATGATGATGCCGCTGTTGCGGTCGAGCAGGGACTTGACGTCCGTGAGAGCGAGGATCGCGTCTGCAACGTCGGAGCCGATCACGAGGTCTGCTGCCCGGAGGCCACGCTTGGACAGCTTGCGGCACATATTCTTCACGTCGGAGAAGAACGCCGCACCCTTTTCGTCAGTTGCGTTCCACTTGGTGCTGACGGTGTAGGCGTGATCGCTCGTCGTGTCATAAAACTGCACATACAGCTTTTCACCTTCGGTCTTATCGTCGATGTACGACTGCATCGTGCAGGAGTTGTTGATCATGGTCTGGACGGCCATCCACTCTTCACGACGGGTGATGCGAATGTCCATATCGGAAAGATCGTCACGCTGCAGGCGGGCGGCGCGCTGGGCCGGGGTGCTGTTGGCATAGATGGCTTCGCCGAAGCCGCGCTTGCGCAGATCGTCCTGCGTCAGCAGACGAGAAGGAGCGATGAACGCGGGCTGGTATTCGTGGATCTCAAAGCCCCGGCGTTCCATCGGAATATCACCGGCGCGGGAAGACACGAACGCCGCCATCTTGCGGTCGCCCTTGCGGTACTCGGTCAGCACCTTGTCGGAAGCGAAGATGTCGTCATCGCCCGTCGGGAAGTAGCGATCCTTGAAGAACGTCTGCTTGGGCACGATTTCCTCAACAATCGCCATCAGGATATAGGTATCAAAGAAGTTCAGTTCTGCACTCATAGTTGACTCCCTCCTTAGTCGGCAGCAGCGGCGTCCTTGAAGACGATACCGCGCATACGCAGATTGTCTTTGTCGGTTTCGGTGATGCTGTAGCTGGCAGCGACGCTCACCTTGTCGGGGTCGAAGCAGCCAGCCGTGTAGACTGCGACCTTTTCGTCGGCGTCGGTGCCAACGGTAACATCGTCGCAGAGTACGCAATCCGGCGTCAGCGTTTCATTGGTCGCGGCAGTGGAGCCGAGGATCACCAGCTTGCCGTCGCCAGCCGTGCCGTAGGATTTTGCGAGGATCGTGCCGCGCTTGAGTGTGACAGCAGAAGTGGTCTGCTTGCGAATGGTGCCGCCGCGTACCTGAACGGCAGGCACGACGTCCGTGAACAGACCGTCGAAATTCATCTCACCGAGTTTCTTGCTCAGGTTCGTCATAGCTTAGCCCTCCTTCTTGCCGAACAGCGCAGAAACCTTGGCCCTTGCATCGGCCAGCCGCGCTTCCGGGGTCTTCTTCGCGTCATCGTCTTCTTCCTCTTCCTCAGCAGGGGGAGGCGTTGCGCCAACGTCTTCGGCGTTGGACTCGTCGGCATCGTCCTTGAGGTCGGACAGGAATTTCTTGCCCTGCTTTGCGCGCTTCTTCGCGTCAGCCATCACCAGATCGGCGGCGGTGCAAGGCTTTTCGCCGTACTTGGCTTCACGCACGTCGGCAGGATCGAGCAGGCTGGCGACTTCGTCAATTTCCTGCATCCGTTCCCGTTCGGCCTGAACCGCCGCATTGACCGCTTCGGTGTGATCGACAGCGGCCCGTGCAGCAGCTTCAGCCTGAGCAATTTCGTCCGGGTATTTTGCCCGGAGCTCTTCCAGTGTCATAGTAGAGTTTCCTCCTTCTTCGCCGGGATTCTCCGGCTTGTTTTTATTCGCCTCAACCGGGGCCGCTGCCTCGGAATCGACCGTAGGAATGTTGTCCGGGGCAAACATGCCCGGAGCGAGGTGAAACTGCTTGCCGCGCACGAACAGGCTGCGCCCATCCGCGCTAGCGGCGATACCGACAGGCTCGGCATCTTCAATCAGTTCATCCGCGAAGCCCTTTTCGATGGCCTCACGACCTGTCATGTAGGTTGTATCTGCCATCATGTGCATGATGACTGTTTCGGAAAGCCCGGTTTTTCGCTTGTAGACCTCGGACTGCATCTTATCCCATGCGTCCTGCTGCGTAGCCTGCTCCCGCAGCTCATCGGCGTTATAGCCGCCGAAAAGAAACTGCCAGCACTTGTGAATCATAATGATGCTGGACGGATTGACCTTGACCGTATCGCAGGCGCACATGATGATGCTGCCGCCCGACATGGCTACGCCGTCCACAATACAGGTGAGCTTTGCGCCGCTCCGGGAAAGCTCCCGCAGGCGGTTATGAATCATATTTGAGGCTCCGGCGTCGCCACCGTAGCTGTTCATGCGGATTGTGATGTTCTTGCAGGAAGAAATCTGCTTGAGGTCCTCCAAAAACTCACTAAGTAGAATGTACTGCCCCTCGATGGGTTCGCCCCACCAGTTTGTCGGCTGCTGCTCATAGATGTCACCATACATGGTGATCTCGGCCGAGCTGCCAGATTCATCCGTAGTGGCCATGGTATAGACCTTTTTGCTGATCGAAATAGCCGGCGCATTTTTCATTTTCATGCCCGATTCCTCCTTCACTCTTCACCGCTCGCAGGCGGTGTGTTTTCTGCTGGCTGCTGTACGCTCCCGATGGCTGCGAGCAATTCATTTTCACGCGCAAGCTGATCGACATTTTCTTCCCAGTCGCCGCCAGACATTTCGCGCGTAACCTGATCGTTCGTCTTGATGGCGCGGTTGGTCAGCATCAGAGCGGCCTCGGCCTCCTTCTTTGGGTCGAGGGAACCCTGAACGGGGCCAATCCAGCGAGCGCCGCACCACGCCTCGCGCAAGAGCGGATCTGTGTGGAAGCCCGGAGCATTGATGCGTCCGAGCGCAACAGCTTCGGCCATGAACAGCTCGTAGATCGGCTGGCAGAAGTCGTTCACGAACCAAGACCGGCGCATTTTGAACGCTTCCCATGCTTCCAGCAGCGCACCGCGGCTTGCAGAGTAGGAGCTGTTGAATTCCTTGATGAGTACGTCATAAGGCAGTTCCAGCGCCGAGCCGACCAAGCGGCAAATTGTCTTCACGAACGTCTCAAACCCTGCGGTCGGGATGTTCGGACTGCCAAAGTTGACTTTCTCGCCGGGAGCAAGGTGCGTTACCGTACCCGGCCCCATTTCGTACTCGTTGGGATCGTCAGAGATATTGCTTGCACCAGCACCATCCGGGCTGGCAGTCGGAACGCCGGCAATGTCTCCTGTGCCGACTTCATTGAATGGCGTACCGGACGGATCGGTTTCCGTTTCAATCCATGCCGTAAAGAAACTCTGCACCAGCGCCGCCATCAGCTCCGATTCCGTGTAGCGGCGAAGCTGCAGCAGCGGCTCAATAACCTGTGCCAGATACGGAACGCCGCGGTACTGATCGGGGCGCTCGCTGTCCATGATGTGCAGGATATTCGGCAGGCCGGTGCGCTCACCGTAGGCCGGGACGCGCGTCCATTCCTGTTTCTCGGTCGTGATCTGGTGCGGATAGGTGTTGCTGATGTAATAGGCAACGACGCGGCCGTTTTTGTCGACCTCCACGCCGTCGAAAACGCGGTGACCGGCGCCGGGCTTCCCATCCGGAACGACGGCATCCATGAAGCCGCCGTAGGTGTAGCCTCCGCTGAAGTTGGTAGGTGTGGAAACGCGGTCTGCTTCAATGACGTGCAACCGCATAGAATAGGGATTCAGCGGCGCCGCCGGGTAACGCTTCACCAGGACAAACACGTCTCCGGACATGAGCCACGATTTGAGCGCGAGCTGCTGCAGCGCCATGAAGTTGTTCAGGCCGAGCGCGTCGCAGTTCTGCTTTTTACCGCCCCAGAGCCGAAATTCCATCTCGGCTTTGTGCTGCCACTCTTTTGCCGCCTCCGGAGAAAGCCCCAGCAGGTCGCGGTCGACGGTCGCTTTCAGCGTCAAGCCTGTGCCGACAACCTTTGTGCGGTTGGTGTTGATGGCGCTCGTGGCCACGGGCGACGCCATATAAAGCATTCTCGACCGCTGGCGCAGCGTGGCGTTGTTGCGGTTAATGTCTTCGTTTGGCGAACCGCTGTCTGGGGTGAACCCTTTGAGCGCGCGCCGGGTGACGCTCGCACCAGCTTCGCTATAGCCCTTGGCATACGGAGCAGCGCTCCGGCTGTGATTTCTCTTGCTCAATGCTTTCGCCTCCTGTGAAATAGAAAACGGACACTCTGGCGGCGAAAGGAGAAAACTCCGCCAGAGCGCCCGTGCAAAAGCCCTTTCGGGCGAATTGCTGTATTTATCATTTTCGTGACCTCACGAAAATGCTCACCAATCGCGGGGGATGACGCCGAATGCCTTGCGGCGCTTGCTGCCGTTCAGCTCCGAGGTCAGTTGATCGATCTCATTCTCCATCTGCTTAATTTCTTCCGACAGCGCCGGGAGATCAAAACGGGTGAGCTGCCGGTCATCGATCATGTAGGATTTCACGCCGCCGTCGACCAGCGCCGTGTATGCGTCATAGAGCTTTTCAAGCGCCGCTTCGCGGAATGCGAGCCGCTTCTCGATGATGATTCTGCTTGCCATAAAACACGCTCCTTACCAATCGTCGTAGTATTTCTGCCTGCTGCGCTGCGCCGGGCGGCGCTTCGGCGGCGTAATGTTCGCCGAGGGCGGAGCAGGTACGCGAACACCGGAAGCGGCCTTGATCTGGCGGTCGATCTCATCGAGATTCTTCGGCAACGCCTTAAATGCGGCAAGCGCGTAGTTGCGGCAGTCCAGAGGCTCGTTACGCTCGTGTCCGGGAATCTTCTTCCACGACCACGGCTGCTTCTTGTTCGGATCATAAACCTTCGTTTCCGACAGCAGACCCGCAAAATAGGCGCTGCCGTAATCGTCGCGCTTCGGGAAATGGCAATATTTCTGTCCGGGCGTCTGTACGCGCAGATTGTCCATGATGATTTCCTTTCCGGAATCGACGCCGAGCTGATATTGCCAGCAGGTGCCGACCGCAATCTGATTGACGAAGATCTTCTGTTTTTTCGGCGGTGAGATATAAGGCTTATCCTGTCCGGGCATACCTTTGATGCAGAATACTTTCTTGCTGATTCTGGCGTTGCATTGTGCGCGAACGCTCTGCGTGAAGTGACCGCCCTCATCCACGAAGGACATAGACACCCGCAGGCCGACGCCGTTCTCAAAACGCATCACACGGTCGAACACAACTTCATCGAGTTTGTTCCATGTGGCGTCATCATCCGGGCGCCCCATGACGATTCCTTTTTCAATGCCCCATGTTTCGCCGAAGAACCCGTGCCCGACGATCTCATACTCCATGCGGTCATCCTGCGTATCAACGCCAGCCGTCAAAACGAGGACGCCCGGCGGCAGCTCGACCGGCTCGCCGTTTTTGTCCTTGCCGTAGTCCTCGCGGCGAGCGAGCAGCGAATCCTCATCCTCAATGTCGCCGCGGTCTTCCCACGGCTCACCGAAGCAGGTGTTGAAAACGACCTGCATCTTTTTCGTGCTGCCAAGCGCATTGAGATATTTCAGGACGATAGATTCCCACGAAGCCCACTGGCTGACGAAAGCGTTCAGCCAGAAAGAACGGGTTCCTTGGCCGTAGGCTTCCGGATTCTCGGCAATCCATTTTGCCGGGGCGCGTTTCATCTCCGCTTCCGTGGAAATGCAGCCGCAGCCGGGGCAGGTGTAGTACACCTTCTTGACCTTGTAGGTCTTCTTGTGAGAGACGATGATTTCGTCGTACTCAAAGCGAATATCAGACCAGCGGATTTCGTGGTACTCGCCGCAATGCGGGCATTTGGAGTTCCACCGCTCCATCGTGCCTGTGTAGTAGGCAGCTTCGATAGCGCTGGCATTTTTGATCGTCGTAGTTGATACTTCGACGGCCTTCGCATTATAGAACGTGGTCTGCCTGGCCATTGCCAGATCCCACGGATCGCCCTCATTGCCGGCGCTCGTTGCCCATCGGTCGCGTTCGTCGCCGAACACATAGCGGATAGGCTTTGATGCCAGCGCGTGTGCCTCGGTCGAGCCGCACATCGTAAGGATGCCGCCCGGATAGGCCTTTTGGAGAATCGTATTGTGAGAGTCGCGGCTTTTCGGTGCGGCGATCTTCTGCCGCAGAGCCGGACTGTCGCGCAGCATCGGCGCGATACGGAGCTTGGAATACTCCTGCGCGTCAATGGTTGTGGGATGAATGAACAGAATAGAGCCGGGGTCCTCGTCAATGATGTAGCCGATGCAGTTATTCAGAAACTCGGACTTGCCGACCTGCGATGCGGCCACCATGACGATGTGCCGAACCTTTGGGTCCGTAAAAGCGTCCATCGGCTCGCGCAGATAGGGCGTGCGCTCCGTACGCCACGGGCCGGGTTCGGCTGCGCTCTCAGCAGAGAGGCGGCGTTTGGCTTCTGCCCATTGGGTGACGGTAAGGTCATCAGGCGGCGTCATGCCAGCCAGCGCCTTGCGCATGGCCTTGTTCAGACGTGCCGCGCCGCGACGTTTGGCTTGGCGTTCGGCTTCGGCTTTTTTCAGCGCATCGGCCGCTGCCTCATTCTTCGTCATAGCTGCGCCCCGCATTGCTCCAGTCGCGCCGCTCGTTTACTTTCTCGGCGTATTTCTCAGGATCGTAGTGATGCGCAGCCAGCTCGCGCATGACCTTATGGACTTCCTTGCGGATGATCTCGGCAGCCTCAGCCGGGCTTTGCGCGGCGGTGACGTAAACCGACAGCCGCCCCGGAAGCGACAGCAGCGCAGCGCGGATGGTGTAAATTAGATCTTCCGTGAAGCCCTCCACATCTTCCGAGCGGTGCAGCTTGCCTTTCAGCTCCTCGACCTCCATCTTCGCAAGCTGAGCTTTGGAGAGCTTGAGCTGCGCTTCGGACTGCCGCTTCGCTGTTTCCAGCTTCTGCTCGGCCTCGCTGATCTGCGGTTTGGAAAGGAAATTGATATATCGCTGAACCGCGTCGCCGAGCTGGAAGTAGCCGCGTCGCACCGGAACGATTGTTCCGTCCTGCGCCATCTGCTGCACACGCCGCGCCGTCACGCCGAGGATTGCGGCCAGCTCTGTCGTGCTGACTTCCGCCTCAGCATCAATCTTGAGTCTCGTTTCAGCCATATAGCAAGCTCCTTTCACGCTTTTTCTGATGGGGCTCAGCGGAATTGCACCGCAGCACCCGTGCTGCACGGGCGTGACCCTTACCCCGATGTGGTCATATGAACTTAGGAGGTCAGCGCGGTATGCCTCACCCGCGCTGTGGTATGAAAAATGCGCGGTATCTGCGTCGATACCTGCGCACATTCCAGCGGTAATCGTAACGAAATTACCAGAAAAACAGGAAACTAACTAGGCGAAAAATGGGGTCGTCGAGCCCGCAACAGATGCCGCCCCCTCCCGACAGTACCTTTTCAGCGACCGAATCGATCACGACGCATGATACCCTGCCACCCAGCAAACTTATCGCGCGTGACAACGTCCTTTTCACAGGGCTTCTTGCAGCCTTTGCGCCCTCGATGGCAGATGCACACCGTCTTTCCATTGACGATCTGCACCCAGACAGGAATCTTCTCTTGTTCTTGCATCGTTTATCGCCTCACATCTGTACGGATTTGACAGGGGATTGGCTGCATACCCACCCAGCCCTTACGAATAATTACCGGGGCTACGATTGTTCGGTGGAGAAAAGTGCATCGCCCTCCTTGATGAACATGACGTGGCCGCAATGCTCACAAACGACCTTGGCATACTTGGGCGGCTTCTCGGCTACGCTCAGAGCGGACGCTTTGGCGCGGTCTACCTGCTCCTGCGTGGTGATTGCAACATTCTGTGCTTCTTCCTTTGCGGCGTTATCCAGATAGGCTTGGTATCTGGCACGGCGGTCCTCTTCGGATTCACCGACCACCCCATCATCGAAAAGAGCATCGGCGTCAAAATCGTCGCTGGGAGCGGGGAAGCCAAGGGATTCGAGATCGAAGTCAAAGTCAAGGTTGAGCATATCGATCTCGTGGAGCAGCTCGTCGTTGATCCACTCGGAGAATTCGGAAATGCGGTTGTCGGCCAGACGGTCGAGCTTGATCGTTTCTTCGTCGGCGTCTGTTACGACGCAGGGTATTTCCTCCATGCCGAGCCGAATGGCGGCAGCATAACGGGCATGACCTTTGACGATGATACCGTTGCGGTCGATGACCAGCGGCACGTTGAAGCCAACCTTCGGAATGATCTCGACAAGCAGGTTGACCGTCTTATCGTTTTTCCGGGGATTGCGGACATAGGGCTTGACCTCGGAAATCTTCTTCATCACGATCTGATTAACAATCTCCATCAGTGCCAGCCTCCTTTCGATACTTCTGAAGCTGACGTGCCTGATTCTCGGAGATCGCAGCGCGTGTGAATGAATTGTTTTCGTAGAGCTTCGCATATCCGGTGATGTGCTTGAGGCGCACTAGCTCTTCCGGTTCTAGGCCAAGCTCATTGCAGACCTGCAGATCGGTCGCGCCGTTCATCAGCATTTCCATGACGATATTGGACATACCGTTAATGGAGTGCTTGCCTCTGGCGCGGTTGTGCCGGACTGTCGAAGCCATGAGGTCGTTCATGGTCTTGCCATGAAGCACAACACAGGGCAGCTTCCCTTCGCATGAAACGTAGATGTCTTTGAATCTGCGCATGATGCTGTATCGGTGGAAGCCGTCGACGATAACATACCGGTCTTTCTTTTCGTCGTAGATGGTAACGACGGGCTGCGTGTAGCCGTCCGCTTTGACGGAGCGATAAAGCAGCTTCATCTCCTGCGTGGCGACACTGTTGGGGTTGTAGTCGTTTGCGTGGACCTTTTCAATGGGTATCCACTCGACCTGATGAATGGGCTGATCTGAAATCATTTCTTGCTGCCCATATATTGCTCAAACTGCGCGGCGTCGCGTTTGCGATAGGTGGGAGCCTTTTCCCGGATGCGGAAACGGGAGCGGGCATTTGCGTTGTTCGTGCCATCAATATCATTCAGGACGATCTCTTTGACATGGACACGATACCATTCGTCTCCGGTCTGATTCTTCCAGCGGTTTCGGAACAGCTCGTGGTATTCGGGCTTCACGATATTGGCAAGCAGATAGTCGCGGTATTCCTGCCACGAACGGAACGCAAAGGGGAGCTGGCGCGGGATGATGTCACCGCTGTCAAAGGTATGGGCGAATGTACCGACGCCAGATACGCGACGGATGAACTTGTTGTAGGTGTCCGGCTCAAACTCCTGCAGCATTTCAATCGAGTGCCAGGCGGTTTCGTGGATGAGCGCTGAGACGCGCATGGCCTCCTTGGCCAAGCCCCACTGGTATTGCAGATCGTAGACGCGATTGTATGCCCAGTGATTCTTGGCAATGGCTGTCCAGATGTCATCGTTGGTGAAATCGTAGATCGGCCAGAACACCTGACACCTGCCAACTTTCTTCTTGCACCACGTCACGCCTTTGTATCGGGCTTCATGCTGCGTGATAGCAACGCGCCGGTTCAGGCTTTCCGTCATGCGCATTCCCACCAGCACGGCACAATTCTCAGAATCGGTGCAGTAGGACGGGAGGACGTTGACAAGCTCATGGAATCGGTTTTCGCTGCTGGGGTTTTCCTTGATGGAGAGCGGGTGCTGCGGGTGAATCCAGATCGCTTTGTCCTCCGGATTCCAAACACTGATGAAATTCTTCTCCGGGGAGAGCGTGTTTGTGAATTCAAAGGGGATCTGATACCAGTACGGCGTGACTTCCGGCAGCTCCATGATGTGCTGCATATAGTCCACCGTCGCTTGCCACTCAGCTTCCTGATCGAGCCAGAATACCTTGAGCGGCAGACGCCCGCGCTCCTGCGCAACCATAAGCGCCATGCGGAAAAGAACTGTACTGTCCTTGCCGCCGGACATGCTGACGATCACATCGTCGTGGCCGTCGAAGATCATCCGCAGCCGTTCCAATGCTTCATCGAATACGTTGTTTTGCAAGTAGATCATTGCTGCCGACCCCGCGCCGCTCATGTGAGCAACATAGGGTTTCCTCCTTTTTTTCGATGTACCCGCAGCCGGCAGCGTTGGCGATACGCCGCAGGTCCGAGCCATCCTCCACGCAAGGAGCATCGTGGAGGCAAGTCCTCCTTCCGAATAAAATGAGCAGCGCCCCCCGATCAGGAGCGCCGCCCGGCTTGATTTGGAATTTTACGAGTCTAATACTAGCATATTGTCTGCGGACATGAAAGCACCACGCCGTGCGACAAAATTTAATTGCGTGCAATTACGTACAATTACGTGCAAATAGATACCATGGCGTATATCCGCAATCAATCGTGGGCCGGTTCAGACAGGCAGCGATATACGGCGTGCTTCACGCTGGACTCGGTGCTGTACTTGCCAACAATCCCGGCAATTTCTTTCCACTGCATTGCGCGAATGAAGCGGAGACGGAAGATAATGCGGGTCGTTCCGTCTTCGATGGTGGAAATCCAAGCAGCGATGCGTTCTTCACTTTCCGCGATTACGGCTTTTTCGCGCTCGATCTCAGATTCCAAGTCTGCGATCTCTACGGCAAAGTCACCAACCTTGTCTCTGACGCCGCTTGCGTGGGGCATTCCGGTCAATTTCTGCGCACCCGGGACGGCAGCATCCCAAAGGTTTTTAAGCGTCTCCTCGGTCCTTGCAAGTTGCTGAACCGCGTCCAGATGCTCATTCAACTGTGCCAGAGTCATGTGCGCCGCCCCTTTCCATCGTTATTTCGTCTTCTTCCACGCACGGATTGCGGTTTTCTTTGTGCCTTTCGGTGTACCCGCTCTACCGCAATTATAACACCTGACGCAAAACATGGGCGGTGTTCTTGGACGCAGATATACTTCCTCAATCTTGCAGCGACTGTCTGCACCGCAAAATCGGCAGGTCAATTCATCGGTTCTCGGCATCGCAATACCCCCTACCTTGAGAATTGAGATTTCGGCAGATCGTGCAAACGCGATCTGCGGGGCACGCGAGGTGCGTGTTAAAGTAGCAATGAGGCTGCTCGTTCTTTGGAATGAAACGTATGAACGTTTCGTCACCGTCGGCCATGACGTGTACATGTGATTTCCTGACCGCCATCCTGTATAGACCGACGAAGACTTTGGCATCGTTCCCGACTGCAAAAGGTTCTCGGATGAACCGGCTGGCGTCGTTTCTGCTCATGCCAGCGCCCATCAGCATCTTTAACGCTCTTTTTCTCTTCATGCCGTCACCTCCCGGTCAAAGACTTGCCAAAAGAGAAAAGAGCTTTGGCGAGAACGTCCGCAGAAGCGCCATAATTGTAAAAGCAGCTTGAGAGCCGGTCAAATGCATCGCAGATTCTCTCACAACGCAGATATGCGTTATATGCTTGGAAATTGCTGTCGCCGGGTGCCTTGTTCCGCATAAGTCCGTTTGCATGATTTCGGCTATACCCGCGAGCCATCAGCAACTTAACTGCGCGTTTTCTGGTCACTGTTCATGTCCTCCTTTTCACGTTCCATCCGTTTCTGCTCCATACGCGCCAGCCGATCATCGCTTGCGACAGCCCATTTCCGGCGTTCTGCCGCTTTTGGGCGGCGCAGAAAATCAGCTCTGGCGTTCGAGGTATAGGCGGCTGGCATACCCAGCTTTTTCGGCTTAGACATTTTTCTGTTCCTCCAAAGCCCGCTCGGCTTCTTCTAAGCTGAGAAACGCGGTTTTGCCGATGTCATCCGCTGCAATCGTTCCGAACCCTTGCACATTAAGCACTGTACGCCCATTAAGAGTACTCACGTCGGTCACCCAGAATCTCCATGCGCGGCCAGCGCCGCAGATGTAAATACCGTCCCCGCGTTTGCACGGTAGAATCAGGACACGGCCCTCCTTATCAGCGGCCAGCAGCTTTCTGATTCGTTCAGCTTTCGAAGTGTCCTCCGCAAATGCGGATTCGATGATAGTCTTGGCGTTTGCCGCCTGTTCCGGTGTCATCCCTGTACCTAAATACCGCCGCAGCAACGGGCAATACGCTGCTGGAACGGCCGTACAGAATCCGCCTGCAGCGGTGCAATTTCCGTTATCGGCGTCTTTGTATTCGCATCTCAAACAATTAACTGCTTCCATCAATATCCTCCGATCGCAAGTTGTTTGTTTTTGTAGCACTGGAAAAGCGTCTGCCCGGAATCGTTTACCATGTACGGCAGAAAAACTTCGTCCATTTGCACCATCTCAGATTCCAGAATCGCCATTTGTGCTGCTACCCAATCTTTGAGGATTCTCCAAGCGACGCGTTCTGCCTGATCGCGGCCGCATTTGACTTTCTGCTTCGCCAGCACAGCCAACACAGCATCGACGTTTGCCGGGAGACGGATTCCGCCCGTCCGGCCAAGCGCTGCGGCAATAGCCGCTGCCGGCTGTGAGCGACTATGCTCGCGGAGATATTGAAGTTGATCGTCCGTCCATTTTCCCATGTGTCAGGCGATTCCTCCTTTCTGTCAGAATAGTGTGAGCTGCCCGGTTTTCGTTTCCTGCAAGGGCAAGGGCGGCAGCGCGGCAGACGATTTTAACTTGCCGGTAACTTGCTCGGCGGGTTTTTCGTCTGTCTGAAGCAGTAAATCCATCTGCGCCCAAATGCGGCGGTAGTGCCAGATGTCGCGGAAATAAAACGGGGTGTACCATATGTTCTGGTCTGGCCGGGGGATAAGTCCCCGGCGGTCAAGTGCTGTTGAGGGATGAAGAAGCGTGTCGCCAATCACGACGTACCCGGCGCAGCCCATGAGCGATAGCTGCAGGTAGCACATCAGACCAACGATGTAGTCAATGTCCTGTGCTACAAAAAGCACAGAGGTCTGATAGTTGATTTTCTGCCGCGTACAGGCGTTTGCAAACGCCACCAGCAACGCTCCTGCACCGCAGGCACAATCGTTGACGGAGATCCAGCCGTCCCGCTCTACACGCGCTTGGAGGTCTGTGCCGGTGATCTCGGCCATCATACGGCAGACATTATAGGGCGTGAAAAACTGTCCAGCGTGGTCATTGCCCAGATCAAGCGCCATGTAAAGCTCACCGAGAAAGTCCTGGTCCGGGTTAAAATCCATACCAATCACGACCTCTTGGAGCATCTGCGAGAATTTGAGCATTTCTTCGGGCTTGTACTTTCCGGCAATCGTCATGTACGTCTTTTCGCGCTCAGCGGCTTGACTCCGGTCAACGGTATTTGAGATCGCGATTGCGGCGAGTGTTATGAAATCTTGCCAGATTTCCCAGCGTCCATATCGGCCGCAGAGGGAGTTGAAGATCTTTACAAACTCCGTCTGATGGGTGCTTTTCAGATTGTGCGGCACACTTCTTCCCATGGCTTATTCCTCCGTCTGCACCGGTTCGGGCGGTACGATGGAACGCTTGGTGACTTTGCCCTTGGTGGACTCGACGCCAGCATCGAAGCCGCGCCGGTAGACACGATAGAGGTACTTCGTCATGTCCTCACGGTTCATGTGTTTGATAGCCTTGTAGTCCTCGCGCTTGAGCATCGGCGGCTTCAACTCATTCATCAGCCGCGTCCTCCATATCGTCCGGTTCATCAGCCGGGAGCACTTCGCGCGGATTCGAGCCAGCGTACGGGCCGACGATGCCGTTTTCCTCCAGCAGCTCCATGATGCGGGCGGCGCGGGCATAGCCGACATTCAGGCGGCGCTGGAGGAGAGAAACAGTCGCCTTGTTCTCCATGCGCACAATGCTGACAGCCTGATCGTAGAGGTCATCATCGGCGGCGCCAGAATTGTCGGCAGTATCGCCGAGTTCATCATCCGCGTCCTCCAGCTCGTTTACGTCATCCATTTCAGCTTCTGCTTCCTCGTTGATGCCTTCCGCGTCTTCCTCGTATTCATCGTCTGCGGCTTCTTCCTCGCTGATGACTGGCATCATGCCAGCGGCAAGCGAGTGCTTTTCCAAGACGTCCTTGAAGAAATACTGCTGCCAGTATGTAATCATCTTCATCAAGATCGATTCGATCTTGGTGCGGAGCGTTTTTGAGATCGTAAACGTGCCGCCGGTGACGCGCGTTTCAAGCGCACCGTCTTTGAAGATCCACATCATTTCGGCTTCGGGGCTGATATAGCCTGCTTCCTCAACCGCTTCTAGCATGGAAATCTGTGCGTCCATGCCCTGAATCGGGCGGATGATGAAGATGATGGGGTAGCGGTCTTTGAGGAAGCGATAGGTCAGATTGTGTTCGTCACAAATACCCTGCATTTTCTTGGCTTGCGCTTCATATAACGTGATTTCACTCATGGTAGTGACTCCTTTCAGTCATCAGTCGAGCAAAAACAGCGTTCCATTCCAAGCTGTCTTCACTCTGTAATTTTGTAGATCGGTTTCTTTTACGTACTTTCGGCCGAACAACGTTTTCATGTTCTGCCAGTCGCTCCAAGGGATTTTGTAGACCTCGCCGGTCGAGAAACCGGCAACGACGAAGCAGCGAGCGCCGAGCTGCTGGTGCCTGTCCATGTAGGCCGCCTGAATATCCAGAACGCGATCCTGCGTCAGACGGTCCGTGGACGTGAATTTGGCTTCGATCAGGATTGTCCTGCCGCCCTTGAGCGTGCCTTTGTAGTCAACCTGCGCTTTCTTGGTGTAGCAGGCCAAGAAGCGACCGTTGCCCTCTGGCTTGATAACTTTCATCGGCTCAGGCGTCTTTTCGATCACTGCATAGCCGCGGCCGCTGTAGTAATCGAAAGAGCCGTCAAGCCGCTGCTCGAAATACTGGCCCTTCTGGCGGGCGATTTTGCCGAGAAGCTGTCTTTTCGGGTCTTTTGCCATAGCTGCCTCCTAACCTTTGCAGTACCACATACCGCATTGCTCGCAGTAGATTCGGCTGTCCGGGTCGTTGCCTTGCGGAAACTCTGCCTGGAAGATGTAACCCTTGCCCCAGAGATCGCTGTGATTTCCGGAAAGAACATCTTCCGCTACAGCCCATGCCCGCGCAACGGCGTGGGCCTCGCCGGGCTCAGATGCACGAGCTGGCCAGACAACGCCAGTTTCCGAAAAGGTGCCGTACTGCTTCGGCTGCGTCAGAACACCTTCGAGCGTGTCGGGATAGCGCGGGTCAGCTCTGCGCATAAGGGGAACGTCGCATACGCGATAGCGGCACAGGTCGCAGCAGTTGTCGCCGCCGGCTTCCGTATAACAGGTGATGGCAAGGAGCTCCAAGTCACGTTTGTCCTGTGCGTCTACGAAGCCGCCCTTTCCGCAAGGCTCGCTGTCTGCCTCTTGGGGAGGCTCTGGCAGATCGTATGTACCGGGAATATCGGCTGTTTCGTGTTCGACCTCCGCGTAGGCTTCGACCTCCAAGCGGCTCTGATAGGCCGCTTCGTCAAACGTCGGCGAAATTGCCGCGGAAACAACAGGCGTATTTTCGGTTTCGCGTGGCATCGCAATCGCAAGCACCAACGCGGCGAGCAGGATCAGCGCCGCCAGAAGAACAACCGTAGGCAGGTTGCGCCTTGCCCATCTTTTCATATCCTCATCCTCCATTCTCATTTCCGTCGCCGAGCGCAAATTGCTGCGCGACGCTGGAAATCATCTGTTTTATGTCTGACGGGAGCGCCATATACTCCCGATCGCTCTTGATGCGCACCGTGTAGGAGCGCTGAAAGTTGGAAGCGACCACGCTTTGCACTGTTTCGGCGTTCATCATGCCCCATTCCCGGAGCTGCTGCGGCGAACCGACAAGCCGCTGAATTGTTGGCGGCAGACGGTCGTATTCCTCTTTTGCGTTGTAGCCGCTGTTTGCAATCGCCCGGTAGACCAGCGTCCACGCCTCGGCGGCGGTCATTTTCTTCGGCATACGCATCTTCGTGATTTGCTCTTTGACTTCGCCGATGTTCGGTGGAAACGTGTTTGTCCGTGAGGCGATCATGGCTTTTACTGCAACGGCAACGACCATGACGGGCTCATCCTTGAACATCTCAGCCCAGAGATCGACGATCTTGTTTGCCTCCTTGGGGCTAAGCCCGTTGTAAAACTGGGGATAGGCGGCTTTCAGAACTGCCAAAATGTCAGCTGTTTCAAGCCTGTCCATTTCTCATTCCCTCCGCAATGTCGGTAAATACGTTGCCGCTGGAGCTACCACCCTGATAACGATACTGCCCGCCCTTGTCCTGCTCCTTGGAAAGCCAAGCATTGATGAACCGGCGGATTCCTGATTTCGTCTTGCGCCGCTTGGGATTGTCGGTGCTCCAGCTTGACATCTTCCTGAGTTCCTGCATGACGTTGACAGCGGGGTACAGCTCGCACCAGCGGTTGTAATCCTCCGGAGACACATCGAAGAACGACTTGTCATTCAGAATGATGCTGATGATCGGCGGCGCGGAGACGGTTACCGGCTCTGCGCAAGAATCTTCTGTATCCTCTATATCTGTATCTAAGCTCTTATCTCTAATCTCTTTATCTCTATCTCTATTCTCTATCTCTGGTGTAACAATGTTCGCAGTCTGTTCGCCTTGCGTTACACTTTCGGGAAGGGCGTCAGCCTTGCGAGAACGGACATTTCTCATGCGGGAAGCTGCATCGGTTTCGCTTCCAACGAGATTGTTGTGGTCCGCAAGAACCAGAACACCGTCAATGTCTTCATAAACAAGACCAAAAGATTTATAGAGATTGAGAGCCACGCGGATTGTGTCCGCAGAGAACCATTTGAGATCGCGCTGGATTTTCGGAATGTCGTATTTGATAACGACCTCACCGATCTGTCGAGATAAGCGACCATCGGTGTTGATGGTCTTGAGACAAAGCATCTGATAGAGAACAACGTAGTTTGCACCGTCTGGCTGTGACATAAAGTAGTCAATGGTGTCGGAGGTCATAAAGCTCTCCTTGAGCTTCATCCAATAGAATCTTTTTGCGGTTGCCATGAGAAACCTCCTTAGAACGGCAATTCTTCTTCGCCCTCAATCTGCGAGAAGCCGCCGGTCGGGTCATAGGTCGGCTCGCCCTTGGGTTTGCCGCCGTCACCGTCGCGCTTAGAATCGCCAAAGTAAACGCTGTCGGCAACGACCTCGGCGCTGCGGCGCTTATTGCCGTCCCTGTCTTCCCAGTTGCGTATCTGAAGCCGACCGCCCACGACGATCATGCGGCCTTTGCCGAAATACTTCTCCACAAACTCAGCCGTACCGCGCCACGCAACAATGTCGATAAAATCCGTTTCCCGCTCCGCGCCCTGCGCCGCGTAATCGCGGTCGCAGGCGATGGAGAAGGAGACAACCGCCGTGCCGCTCTGCGTTCGGCGAAGCTCTGGGTCGCGCGTCAGACGTCCCATGAGAACAATGCGGTTAAGCATGATCGGCCTCCTCGGGTGGAACGCGCGGATCGGGAATATCCTCACCGGCCGGGGAAGCGTTCGGCTCTGTGAGGACTGCTTCGAGCGCGTCGAGCACATCAATGCTGGTGGAATTGAGGATCGCCCGGCAGACGCGCAGCCGCTCGGACTCGCGGATGAGCTGTTCCAGATCGACGTCCATGATGATACCGGCGCCGGGCGATTCGTCGAACGGATAAACATGAGCGTCTTTCTTATCAAAGTTGAGCATTTTTGAAATCTCCTTTTTCAATGATCTTGATGACTTCCTGACACTGAGGCACGTCAAACATACCGATGTGCGTCTTCTCGACCGGAAGTCCCATTTGTCCAGCGAGCCAGCCGTAGGCGGCTTTGCGCCGCCCACGGAACGGCCCGGTTTTCCAGAGAGGGTCGAACGAGGCGTGAGCTGCCATTTTCCATTTCCGAAGCGTGGCATCGGCCAGACGGCCGAGGGGCTTGTCTGTTCGGCCATGGCAGCCGACGTATGCACCGCAGTTTCTGCAGAGATACGCGGTGTGGCCGAAGCTGCGGCCATAGATCTCGGAATCATCGACCAGCGCGGCTTTGTGGCCGCAGTAATCGCAATAAACGGTCAAGGCTTCTTCGCCTCCTTGTACTGATCTGTTTTTTCGGGCGGGCCGGTCTGAATACCTTGTTCCTCACACTCGGCGATGATACCGTCGAGGAACGCAGCCATCTCGGCAGCGGTGTACTCGCTTGTGCCTTTCAAGGCGCGGTAGTGGATGAATTTTTTGCCCTCGATGTAGCCGACGCCGATCTCGGCATAGTGTCTGGCCACAAGCCGCGGCGGCACACCGTCGCGCAGGGAAAACAGCACCTTGCATTCGTTCCCAGCTTCGTCGATGTAGCTTTCACCGACACCGTAGCGCCGAATCATTTCCTCGTAGACGGATTCCTTGTCGGTTTTCAGCTTGGCCGCGAGCTGCTCAATGAGTGCCCATGCGTAGCTGTTGGCGCGAAGCCCACGAGGATCAGCTTTCTTTGCAATGGAGAACGTGATCGGCCGCTCGCCGAAGTTTTTCCAAAGGTCCTTGCAGCTTTCCCGCGTGTAGATCGACAGGATATATTCGCCGCTCCGGGCATAGGTGATGTCTTTCAGAAAGCCGTTCATGCCTGTTCCTCCTCGACGTGACCGTGCAGGTAAACGTACTCGCCAGCAGGTCCGATGTTCTGGTAAATGAAATCGTCACACTTGGCTTTGGAAAGGTGTGTTCCGAGTACGCGCCGCTCATAGACGAATTCGCCGTTTGCCTTTTTCTCGCTGATTCTGGCTTGGATTTCTTCGTCCTCGTAATTCGCTTCCAGCAGGTAGAGGTCGAAGTTCGGCGCTGAGATCCCGTTCAGGTTGTTTGTGTCAGTGGCGTAGAGGACCTTTCCAGCCGGAAGCAGCAGCTTGTAGCCGCAGTTCGGAACGTCATGCACCAGCGGCACAGGCTCGACCGTAAAATTACCGTAGCTATATCGGTGGTCAAAATCGTACAGGTCGATGTTTGCGGGCTTGACGCCAGCTTCCACCAGAGGCCGCACCAGCCATCGGCAGCAGCCGAAACGGAGCGCCGGTCGGTCCGCTGCGAGGGCGTGGAGCGTGCTTTTCCGGAAATGATCTCCGTGCCAGTGTGTCAGCAGAACAAGCCTGAGAGCTTTTGCAACTGGCTTCACGACCTTGTACGGAACGCCGCAGTCGACGAGAATCTGCCCGTCGATCACAACGGCGTTGCCGGTAGAGCCGGTTGCAAGGACTTCGTACGGAACACTCATTACAGCGAATTGAGGTCAATCTGCTCCGGTTCACCGGCGTTCTCCTGAAGTTGTGCCGGGGCGCTGCCCTCAACGGCCGGCTGCGGGGCGTCGGTCGTAAGCTCCAGCTCGTCGGAATGGTCGGTAATGATTTCACCAGTCCTCGGGTCAGCAGTCAGGACAGATCCGTCATCAATAAACGCCTGCTGTATTTCTGTGGACATGATGCCCCACTTGCTGATAAGCTGGCGAAGCAGCGTTTTCTGAGCCATGCTGTCAAAGTCCTTGTACCAGAACGAGGAGTACTTCCACATATCCTTGTCGGCAATTTGACCGTTCTGGATTTTTTCATAGGCATCCTTGCTGAACGCCTGCGAATATGTATCCGCATGGTTGAGAACCTTTTCACGCGACCAGTAGATGCGCTTCCGGAAACCATTCAGGTACTCGAAGTGCGCCATGTAGCCAACGATCGGAAGCCTTTCACGCAGATCGTCATCCTCAATGAATCTGAATCGCGGTTCTGCCGTTTCGGGATCTTTCCCCAAATATTCGCCTTGCCGAATCTCCATGCAGCCCAGTTTCCGATACTGGCCGCTGCGAAGCGCAAGCTGGATATATCCCTTGTAACCAAGGACAAACTGTGCTTTGGAGCATTCGGGCGAAAGCAGGTGACCTTCACGGTCATACTTGGCTTTCTGCTTGAACGGAACGAGATAATACTGGCCGAGCTGCGGCGAAGGAGAGAGATTCAGGGCTTCGCCCAGCAGACCACCGGCGAGGATGGAGCCGGGGTCACAAGTCTGAAGCGCCGGGGTAATAGCGACGGCGGACGTGATCGATGCGATGAAGCGGTTTGCGCGCCCCGGTTCTTTCAGCGTGTTGTTTATAAGGTTTCTGTAGTTTTCCGTGGTGATAGCGACGGAGAACGTCTGCTTCTTCGCAGGCGCGATGTTAGAACTGCTCATAGTCGTAACCTCCATTTACGAGAAATTCTTTGAGTGCTTTCAGCTTGTCAATGCCGCCGCGGACGCGGAACGAAACCTGATAGATCTTTTCAGCAGGCACCTCGGTGGGAATGGGCTGCTCGACGGGTGCAGAAACGGGGGCAGGCGGTTCTTCGTTCAGAACTTCTTCGATTTTGGCCTGCGCGGCCTCCTGAATATCCTGCGCAGATTTCATAGCTGCGCGGCGGCGAGCGGCTTCTTCCATCTCCTTGTGACGCCGGTCAACGATCAGGGCCGCTTCCGGTGCGGAAAGCGATTTGCGGTACTCGACCAAGACCTCATCCTTGTGCTCCAGCGTTTCGATCATCCGCAAATCGTTTGAAACGTTCTGCAAGAACAAGGAAGCCTGTCCTTGCAGCTTTTTCAGAGAATCGGACATCGTGATATTGATGCCGCAGCGGTCAAACGGCGCGATGTCTTCGGGGATATTCAAGCTGGCGCGGTATTCGTTGTAGAACGCGACAATTTCCTCGCGCTTGGCTCCTTTGATGCCGTTCTCAACGGAAGCGATTTTGGCTTTCAGCTCAGCGTCTGCCTTGGTAAAAGCGTCGGCCGCACATTCCTTGTAGAGCTTTTCAAAGGCCTCATACGGAGCAAGGATAGCATTTTTGACTTCACGGCGGCGAGCCTCCAAGTCCTGAAACTCCTTGTTCAACTCGGCACGGGCCTTCTTGACATCCTTGTAGGTAGCTTCGGTACAGGCCAGCGCCAGCACCTGCGCAACGCGAGCATCGACAGAAGCTTTGACCTGCCGCAGTTGGTCTTCGATAATCGGCAACTGCTTGACAACGATCAGATTATTTTCCATCGGTTGGCGCCTCCTGCGTGATTTCTTTCAGGAGCGGCAAGATCCGCTCGTCGATGCGGCTTTCCGGCACGTTGATCTCGCAGATCACAGCGCGTGCTTCGCGTTTGGCTGTGGGGGCGATAACCTCCATTCCAACGGAGGCGTTCGGAATGCTGCAGCGGTAGCTGTATGGGCGTCCGGCGCGGACGCTGCCGGTTTCTTCGTCGCGATAGTAGACATTTACGATCATGTAGATTCTCCTTTCAAATTTTCAAAATCAACCGGCTCATCCGGGTCACATGGCTCGACCGTGAAGCTGATACGCTCATGGCAGAACTTACGGAAGTTTCCGTCAGGACCCGCCATGCAGCTTCCCAGAAACGATTCTTCGGTGTATGCGCTGCTGCAATTCAGAATGCCGGGCTCCTTGTCGGGGTGGACAGCGCGGAACGCCGCGCAAGCCAGATTGACGGTTGGTGCTTCAACCTCTGTCCAGCCGCCTACGAACGGCTGTCCATCCGTGCCGTAGGTGAAGTAGTATTTATTCATTCAGGTTCTCCTTTCCTCCCTGCAAGCTCATCAATCGCCCGAAGAATGAGCTGCTGCCGAGCCTCTGGCAACTCACGCCGCATCTGGCGGCAAAATGTTGAATCAGCGATACCGATACACTCTGCGACTTCCCAGAGCCTGACGCCGGATTCCTTTGCTTTTTCTCGAATTGCTTCATTTGCCATAAAATCATTCCTTTCTTTTTGAACAAATCATTGACGCTTCATCTTTATGGATATATCCGCGCACGACATCTGTCAGCCAGTCCTGAACCGTATCGTAGCCATCGGCTGCAAGCTGCCGCTGAAGCTGGGCGGCTTCTTCGGCGGTGATTCTGCCGTGCAGCCTGTCCTTGAGACGGTGCTGGTCAGCGGTGCGAAGATGCTTGCGGACATTGCCATCCGGGTCATACTTGGCATAGAGTGCTTTCATCGCTTTCTGTGGCAAGCAGATCCCGTATGCGTCCGTGTTCTCGCATTTACTCTGGCTCGTCATGTCGTACTTGGGGTAGATGGTCTGCACAAGGGCAACCATTTCTTTTGCTGGAATCTGTTTTTTCAGCCGCAGCTCTTTCAGGCTGTTCGGCATTTCGATACCTCCATTCCGCGCTTGACTGCGCGATTTTCTGCTGTTATGATCGAGATGGGTATTTGTGCCTGGGGTCGTTTCCGTGCCAGCGGAGCGGCCCCTTACTTTTTCTTGGTGGCTTCATCTCCTTTCCCAGCGGCGCGTTGTCGTTTCCGTTCCCGATAACCGATGAGCCATTGCTGGTAGCGTTCTTCCATGCCGGGAATCTCAAAGCAGGCTCGGGTGAGATCGAGCGCCATATCTGCCAGCGCGTTCCTCTGGAACTCTGGAATGGAATCGACATTGATGGTCGGCGGCAAGTTCTGTCCCCCTTTCTCATTGAGTGTTTAACTGATTAAACACTATCGGCAAAAAAAATACAGTCCACGGTCGTTTCAAGCGCAGCAGCAATTTTCAGCAACGTCTTTGTCGAAGCGGAGCGAGCTGTTCCGTTCTCCAAACCAGAGATCGTTGTGCGGCTGATGCCGCTTTTTGCTGCAAGTTCTTCCTGCGTCATGCGCTTTTCTTCACGGACTTCCTTGATGCGGTATCCCACGGGGCGTTCCTCCTTTCTGCCAAGGTGTTTAATTTGCTTGACACGAACACATTACCACGTTATTCCACGGCTGTCAAGCAAATTGAACAAAAATGTTCAAAAAATTTTACGGACGTCTTGACGATGCTGATTGCCGAATGTATAATATTTTTAACAAAACATCGGAGGCACTACCATGACGCTCAAGGATCTTGTAATTAAATACAGGGCAGACAATGGACTTTCTCAGCGCCAATTTGCGCTGCAATGCGGCCTTTCAAATGGATATATCAGTATGCTTGAAAAGGGGATTAACCCGAGTACCGGCGCGAAGATCACGCCAACGCTTCAGGCGCTGAATAAGCTGGCTGCGGGGATGCACACAACGCTGAACGAACTGTTTACGCTTGTTGATGATATGGATGTGGACGTAAAAACGCCCGCCCTCAGTGAAGAGGACGGGCTGGCATCGGTCGATATGGAGATCATTTCACTTCTGGCTGGTTTGTCTGATGCGAAGAAGCAGCAAGCAATTTCGTTTCTTCGGTTTCTCGCAGCAAGCGAAGAAACGTAAGACATTCCTTTTTTGCGGTATCGGACATCTTTCCCAACAGGCATAGTACGGCCAACAGTTCCTTGCTCGACATTGCAGTATCTCCTTTTCTTTTTGGCTGCCGGCGCATTTTTGATTATAGCACAAAAATAGGTAATTGGTCTATTTCGAGAGAATATAACAATCTCGTTATTTCGACAAGGAGGAAATGAAGATGAAGATGAGAACGGTGGCGTCTTTTGCTTTTGTTCTGGCAATTATCGTATTTTGCACAGGGTGCAGCGGAGCGAGAAGTGGATCTACGATAGAGAGCGGCTTAAATGAAGCGGGGAACTTTTATTCGACCTCTGAGATGGGGGACACCGAGTTCGCCGGGAGTCTTCCATTTGCAATTTCATACAACGGGAGTAACGTTTTTATAAAAGATGTTTCCGCATACGAAGTGCAGACAAGCAATTACGCCTATACGCTTTATGTTGTCATTGATATTGATGCGTCTGAACTTGACGATGCGGGGTTTCATTGGTTGCGAGAAGAAGATCTATCGGTAAGTGCGTATATTACCAGCGAAAAGAACGAGTATGATTTTGATGCTGCATATCGCCTTGGATCGCTCAGTTCCGGCAAAACAATCTCTTTCGTTTTCATGTCCAGTCCACTTGACAAATGCCGCCATTCGTTCGCCAATGGGAAAGTTACTGTTTCAGCATCACTCGCACAGGAAGATACTTATGAATACAAGAGGGAAGACGGAACCGTCGGAAACCTTCACAAAGAGAATACCGGGATGTACGATTTTGAGTTGCCAGATGAACTTCCATCGGCTGAAACTATTCCAGAGCCGTTATACGGTTATGTCGTAGAATGGCTTGCAGAAAAAGCAAAGTCATACAGTTGAATTTGATCTTTGAGGTAAGGAACTATGGCACGTTCAGCGAAGAAAATTGAATACGCGCCCGCTGAACAGATCGGCGTGATTTACGCCCGCTATTCTTCGCACAACCAGAAAGAAGAAAGCATTGAGCAGCAGATCGCTGAATGCACGGAGTTTGCCGAAAAGAACGGAATCAGAATCATCGGCATTTATGCAGACAAGGCAGTGTCCGGTCGCTCTGACCGACGTCCGAACTTCCAGCGCATGATGCGCGATGCGGAGAAACGGCACTTCCAGATCGTTGTCGCGTACAAAAGCAACCGTATTGCCCGCAATATGCTGAACGCTTTGCAGTATGAAGCGAAGCTGGATTCGTTCGGAATCAAGACCTTATATGCCAAAGAGGAATTTGGCAACACCGCCGCAGGTCGCTTTGCGCTGCGGACGATGATGAATGTCAACCAGTTCTATTCCGAAAACATGGGCGAGGACATCAAGCGCGGGATGGTGGATAATGCTATAGAGTGCAAGGTGAACGGAATGCTCCCGCTCGGCTATGTTAAGGGCGAGGATGGGAAGTATGCCATCGCCGCTGATGAAGCTGCTGTTGTCAGAGAGATTTATGACAGCGTTCTTAAAGACATTCCGCTTGCAGAGATCGCGCGTTCGCTCAACCAGCGCGGAATACGGACGAAGCTGGGGCGCGACTGGAATAAGAACAGCTTTCATATCCTACTGAAAAACGATAACTACATCGGCGTTTACCGCCATTCAGGTGTTGTTGTTGAAGATGGAATCCCGCCGATTCTGGATAAGGAGGTCTTCGAGGCCGTGCAGGAAAAGCTTACGAACAAGAAAAAGACCGCCGGGCGGCGGTCGGCAAACGGAGAATATCTGCTTACAGGGAAGCTGTTCTGCGGCTATTGCGGCTCCTACATGATCGGTGTATCTGGCACCGGGGAGAACGGAACCGTGCATAATTACTACCAATGCCAGAAGCGTCACGCAGAGGGCCGATGTGAGAAGAAGAACGTGCGCCGCGACTTCATTGAAAAGTTGATCGCGCGTCTGACGCAGGATTACATCTTGCAGGACGATACAATCGAGTGGATTGCAGACAGCACCATGAGCTTTCAGGCCATGGCACGGAGGGAATCGGGCGTTGCTCAGCTCGAACGCGATCTGGCTGATAATCGCAAGGTTGCGAAGAATATCATGGCGGCAATCGAACAGGGAATCATCACGGAAACGACCAAGGCCCGGCTGCTTGAAGTCGAGGGAACGATACACGATCTGGAGCGTTCATTGTCCATAGCAAAGGCAGCGTCACAGCCGATAGAACGCGAACGAGTTGTTTTCTCGCTGGAGCAGATGCGCGAGGGAAACGTCGGAAGCAAGGAGCACCAAAAGAAGCTGATCGACACGTTCGTAAAATCGGTGACGCTTTGGGATGACCGCATTCAGATCGACTACTACCATACGCCCGGCAAACACAAATTCTCATATTCGCTGGAAGAATTGACGAGCAAAGCAGAAAACGAAAGTAATGCCTCGGACGTTCGTACAGACTCTCTTGAGCTCCACCAAAATGTTCGGAATTTTCTGGTTTTTGCAGAAGATTCCGAACTTTTTTGTATCTTTCAAAATCAGACGCTCTCAACAGTCGCAATTCTGCCACCATTCGGTTCGCATCCCACACAAAGCCGTCTGAAATCATCAAAGGAAACACGAAATTCAACCTCCAAACGGTAATCCCGGTACACATAGACGGCCTTGATAAGCTGCGATACAATCATCTTCTTCGCTTCAAAGGTGCAGTTGTCGTAAAGATCAGCCCAGCTTTCCAGTTTCTCAAATTCGGCCTGTTCCTGCGCGGCGCTTTCCAGTTGATGCTCCATGTCGGCTTTTTGTGCGTCTACCTCCTGTGAAAGCTCTGCGATCTCTTCTTTGCATTTTGCAACAAGGCTGTTCAGCCGGTCAACATTCAAGCGGCTTTTACCGCGAATGACGTTGATTGTTTCGGCTTCATAGTCAGAAAGCTCCTTTTGCTTTTCCTCCAGCCGCATGGCAGACATTTTGTAGCGGCTTCTGGCAAGCGCTGCGGCTTTTTCGTGCTGCTCGGCGATCAGACTATCCTTGGCAGAAACGCGGATTCTGGAGAGCTGATAGCGCACCAGAGCGTCCACAATTTCATCCAGCTTGATAACGCCGTAGCCGGATTGACCGTCGCAGAGGTCAGGATGCCGGGCCTTAAAATGGCATTGATAACGGCTTTTGACCTGATTGCGCACCGTTCCATCTTTGCGGATATACTTCTTGCCGGAGGTCGTCAGCGTCAGCCGGTTTTTACAATGCCCGCAGAAGATATTCCCTACCAACAGAGAACTGCCGCGCAGATTTAGCGGCGTATCCGCATGGTGTGTTGTCCGTTTTTCCATTAACTCCTGCGCTCGTCGAAAGGTCGCTTCGTCCACGATCTGAAGCTCTGGAATGATTTCCGATTCAGCGTTTCCGTTTGAAATTACACCCATGTATAGCTTGTTCTTTATCATGCGGACGATCGTTGTATTCGGAATCATGGAACCGTCTGCGCGGCGAATCCCGTTTTCCAAAAGGTAGTGGGAAATCCTCTGCGCGCCGTAGCCTTCGTTGACATATTTGTAAAAGATGAAACGCACGATTTCTGCGGCGTCCTCGTCGATTACAAAATCATTGACCTCTTGATTCTTCTTATTGATCCGTCCCTGCTTCTGGAGCTTGTAGCCAAATGGTACAATGCCGCCGGTGAAGCAGCCGTCCTTTGTAAGCTGCTCCATGCGGGTTTTCACGCGCACGGAGGTCTTGATGCTCTCGCCGGATGCCTGCCAGTAGCGGATATAGTTAAGCAGCTTGTCAACATGATTGTCGAACCGCTGCTGCCCCTCTACGGCGCTCCAAACTTCAACACCATTACGGACAAACCACTCTACGACAAAGGGCGTTTCGTCATCTCTACGGCCGAGACGGTCAAACATATAGACAAGCAGAATGTCAAAGCTCCCGGCAACGGCTTCCTGCTGCAATTCCTGCATGGCGTCACGCTCTTTTGCAGATTTTTTGAAACCGGATACGCCTTTTTCGTAAAACTCATTTTGTAAAACCCAGTCAGGGTGTGATGCGATGAACTCCCGGCAGTATTGCCGCTGCATGGGAATATCATCTTTTTCAACCTGACCGATTGTTGATACGCGATATAAGCAATTTACTCGTTTCTTTTGTTCCATAACATACACTCCATTCTGAGAAAACGTGTGTATGTCCTTGTTCGCTATTTGATTTTCAAGGTACATTTTATAGTGCAATTATAGCATATTTCGGATAATTTATCAAGTTTTGCAGATGTTATTATAAAATCCATAGGAGAAAACCGAACGTTTCAGCGCTTCTGTAATATGCGGGTCATCTTGCTCTGCATACTTTACAGAGATTGCGACACCGCCGAAAGATAAGATTTCTTCCTGCTTTTTCGGCTCGGATTCTTCGATCTGTTTGTCCATAGAAGAACCTCCAGAATAAATATTGTTTTTCTCATAGGTCAGACAGACGGCAGTGGCAAACTGCTCCATAGGCGTTGCACCTCCCTCCATGCTGATGGCGGGGCGTTCCATTCTGTGACGTATGGCTAACGCAAGTATCATTGTTCTTTGTATGCGGTCGTCGCACGATCCAGCCATGAATCGCTCTCCATGCAGGTGTTTCTCGCTCCGCGCCAGAATCGGTATCACCTCCCATTCCGCGCATCCCCGCGCACCCATAGGCTCGCACATACAAAACGTATCTGTTGACCCTATTCAGTTGTAAATCAGGCTTTTACCTGCGGTTGATTGTCAACCAGGGAAAACGCAGAACCTTCCGGCGCTGTGCTTTCCCTGACCGGCAATCCGGTGTTTTGGGTTGTTCTGAAGCAGCACGTTCGCAGCGCAGACATACCATGCGCCCCTCCGGGATGATCTCACCGCACATCACGCAGCGTTCCTCAGAAAAATACATCATGGTAATTCTCCTTTGTGGGGGAATGCGTCCCAAGTCGGGACAGATTAAGATTCAGACAGATGCCTGCCTCGTAGACTGGACAGGACATCTGTATAGTTAAGTAACCTGCCGCATAATCATAGACTTATTGAAGCCTTAGTACGCACGTCTTGCCGTGTTACGCCTTAGCGCAAACGTTCAATGGTATGCGGTGATAGCTTATCCCTGACGGTCGGCCCATAGTTTTGCGGAGATCAGCGAAATTAGTTCTTTAGCCGTGGGCGGCTCTTCAATCCAATATGCACGTAGTTCACGTCTACGCCCGTTCTGCCAGATATCCTTGGCTGCACGATTCAACGCTCGCGAAACGGCTTCGTTGGTGCGTTTTCCTGTCCGAATCCGAACTTCATTGCAGATTACCTGCATCTTTGGCATATTCGGCTGGTATGCGATTGCAACATCAATCGCATGGCATAAGATGCAATAACAGTCTTTGCCGCGTGTCTCGACGATGGAGTATATAGCGTTCTGAACATCCTTCATGTTATACATTCCTTTCCCGTTCGAGCTGATATAAGCATAATACATTTTTCTGTGCTTTTCAGGTTTTCTGCCAAACTTTGACCCACTTGGACAAACTTTGACGGATTCAAGGTCGAAAGGCAAGAATGCGCAGCAGGTGTTCAGTCTATGGTCTACGATTATTATGCGGCATGAAAAATAGAGGGAATCCATTACCCGGACATGGGTAACGGATTCCCTCTTGTTTGCCTGTGTCCCATTCATATTGAATGTACATTTTGTATGGTGGCACGGTTTGATTGTGTCAAGTGATTGCAGTTTACTGCACCCGATATCCAGTCATAATCAGGCCAACGATCACCTGCCAGAAGTTGTGTTCTTCTGCGCAATAATATCGGCTGTTTGGAATCTCGTGAAAGGACACGATGCGGTTTTCTTCATCCAGCCATGCTTCACGGTTTGTACGTTCTCTATCACTCATTGATACTGTTCTTGAAGGTAAAGATACACCCTTGATTGAATCTTCTGCGTTGCTTCTTCCTCAGATGTATCTCCGGCCAAATAGGGCGCAAGTTCTTCCCGAATGATTTGTTCGACAGTAGCCGTCGGGTAGTCTGCCGCTTGCAGACTATCGACGAGCTGATAGAACATATCAATCTCATGCTGCGTGATCGTTTCCTTTTCCAGCAGCCCAGTAAGCTGCACTTGGAGGACAGAATCGTTGACAGGCAGACGAAGCTGCATACTTTCCTGACAGGGCTGCGTCAGCAGGTAGCTCAAAAAAGCCCACGCGCCGGATTTTTGTTTGCTGTTCGCGTTGATAGCAAATAATTCCGAAAAATGCAGGACGCTGCCGTTTGCATGGTCACTGGGATATCCGCAGAATACATACTGCTCCATCGGCGGCAGCAGATATCGTTCTGCGTCATATGCAATGGTTTCCACATTCGTGATTACATCCAAATATAAAAGCCCATTGCACGGATACGGCTCCGCCTTGGCCGCTTCCTGCAATTTTAACAGCTGGAGCTGCGCCTTGAAGGAATCCGAATCGAAGCTGCACGACGCTTGCGCCGTATCCACATAGTCCTGCGCGCAGAGCGCAGCCATCGACGGCGTATAATCAAAGCCGTCCTCACCAGCGCTGTTTGCGATAAATGGATAAAGCGGAACATCGGAGCTCGTGCAGGTGGCTAGAACAGCTTCCGGTGTAAATGTCTCCAGTCGATCTGGGTCAACGACGTAGGTACTGATACGATAACCAACCGGCAGCCGGTAAAGATTTCCGCTTTTGGTCAGAGTCTGCCGGATACTGGTTCGCATCACGTCCAGCGGAGCGGAGCTGTCCGCGTTCATCCACGGCAGCAGATCCTCAAACACGTCCGCGTCGCGCAGCTGCTGCCATTGTGTTTCGCTCAGCAGATAGATGTCATAGCCCTTGCCAGTTCCAAGCTCGGTCAGTGCCAGTTCTTTTTCTTCGGTGGACTTCGCTTCAATCACCGTGACCCGGTATTGCGGATATAGTTTCTGAAATTCACTCGCGTAAACCGTCAAGGGCAGATCGTTGAACGCTGCCTGATATAGTGTGATCTCCGTCGGCTCTGCCAGCGTTTCGCCGTCCGGCAGCCGTTCATAGAAGCACGCGGCCTCGATGCTGCTGTTCAGCGCGAAGAAGCCCGCGTCTGTGCCGAGAACCGTCTGATAGTTGTTTGCCGCTGTGTTGGCGTTATCCTTCCAGCTCAGAACAGCCGCGACAGTCCCAGTTTCAAAATCCGGTTGTAACAAATACTCCTGATTCACAAGCAGGAGCCTGCCATCAACACCCAGCCCCATACCATGCACGTCCAGCGCCGCGCAGGAGAACTCCGCTTCCGCCTGAAGCGTCTCAGCGTTCAGCCGCACGACCTTCCCCGTCTCATAAAGCGTATCGCCTTCGACGCGCACATAGACTGCATCCGGAGTAGCCAGAATTTGCAGCAGCTGCCCGTCAAACGCGGCCTGTTCCGCAAGCTGCTGCCCATCCGCACCGATTTTGACGACCCGTTCGGCAAAGAGCAGATAGTATGCGCCGCTGCCGCCGTCAAATCCGCGCGGCTCCTCCGGATAGACTTCTGCCAGCGGTACCGTACCGAGGATCGCTCCGTCAGCATCATAGGTCGTGATCGAATAGCGCCCCTCCGGCGCGTCCGTAGTGACCGGTTCTCCATCTACATCAAAATAGAACGCTGGATAAGTACCCGCAAGCAACGCCAGCGCATCGCCGGTTCCGCACACACCATACAAATATTCCGCGTCCGGCAGCGGGAGCGCCGTGGCGCTGCCGGACGCGCCTGTCAAGCCAAGCGCCAACGAAACGTTGGAATAGGAATAGATCCTGCCGTCCCAGATGCATTGCCCCTCGGCCTGCGTGATCCCCTCCGGCAGCGGCCATGTCGTCTGCCGGTAACACTGACCATCCGGCAAATTGCGAACGTCGATCTGTACCGCCGAAGAAACCTCTGGCGGCGTTTGCACGTTTTCACCTTGGGTTTCCTGCCGCGCAGAGCACGCGGACAGGAGACATAAGCATACGACCCAAAAAACAAACAATTTCTTTTTCATAGTTTCCGTATCCCTTGTCTGCTCAAAAATGGTTGCGGACGTTTGTGCATGGAAGAAGTCGTTCATTTACCGATTTTCCATAAGGTATAGCTGCACGCGATTCTGAATCAGTGCAGCAGCTTCGCTTGCTGTTTTAGAACCGGCGAAAAAGCTGGCGCTTTCATCTGTGATTATTTTCAAAATGCCTTGCTCTGAATTCTCGACCATACTGGTATTCTCGATAAGAGCGCGGAATGCGTCTGCATCAGATGGCTTGATTTTATGGGTGAACTCCAAAAACGTTTGACCTGTTTCAATCAAAAACTGAAGCCGTTCATCCAATGCACTTTGAGAAGCTGGAATGCCAACGCCCAGCAATCCGTCCGGCTGAAGATTTCCTAATGCAAAACGGATAAATTCCCATGCCGCTTCCTGTTTATCACCCTGCGCAGAGATAGCAAAACATGACAGGAGTTCAAACATACTGCCATTTCCACTTGATGTCGGAAAGCCTACATAGCAGTAGTTATCATGATACAACTCGCCAATTGTCCCAATTCTTATGATATCCTGAATATTTTCAAATTCCAGTACGCATCGCTGCCCAAGCGTTTCTGTACCTCCGCTCTGGCCCCAATCCTTGCACATCTGCAACGCCGCAGAAAATTCTGGCGAATCGAAGCTGCAAGTTGCGCTGGCCTGATCGACAAATTTGCCGAGTGCAAATCTGCTGTACCAGCCAATTAGCCATTCGGATGTAACAAAACTCTCAAAAGGAGGTCTTTCACTGCCAAGCTCCAGAAGTCTTTCCTGCAATTCTTCGATACTGATTCCGGCATGGTCAAAATCATCATTCGCCGCAACCCAGGTATCGACGGCAAACGTATAGGGAAGCCAATAGAGCCCACCATCCTCTGTCATGCTGGTGAGCAGGCTTTTGATAAACCAGTTCCGCCCATATTCCGGGTCTGCGTCGAGATATGGCAGTAGATCCGCATATGCATTCGCGCCAAAATCGTTTGGACTTTTGAAGCAATAAAGATCCGGAGCTTTGCCTGCCATGATTTCTGTACGCAGGAGTTCCATGCTGCGATCTTCTGTTCCGTAATTTACCAGCTTGACCAGATAACGATCCTGCGACATATTGAAATCGCTGACAATTGAGGCAATCGCCACATTCCCATCCGAGGCAATTGTAAGCTCCTGTTTCTTGCTGGTATCACTTCTGCGAAGATAGGATATATAATTCTGATACGGTTCATAAAGCACATACCCGGCTTGCCAAGGGCGGATTTCCAAAAAGCCCTGCGCTGCAAGCCCGACATCTGCCCATAAGAACGCTTCCGGTAAGTTTCCCGTTTGCAGATTAACATAGCAAAGCGCATTGGCGTTCGTTGTCTGGTTATTCAACAAAAGCTGTCCCTCTGCATCAAGTCCCATGCCGCATATTCTGGTATTCTGGAAAAAGAGAGACGTTTCCACCTCATATGTTTCAAGATTCAGCGTATGAAGTTCTGCGTTGTTATAAGCCACATCAACGGATATGGCAAAGGCTTCGTCTCCAACCATTTGCAAAGAATCGAATTGCCGTGTTTCATCCAATGTGATCTTGCCTTTTTCATTCCCGTCATCGTCGATCACGATGATAGCTGCACGGCATTGAAGAATGTATCCGCCGTTGATGCGGTATATCTGCTTAAAAGTAAATCCGTTTTGGGTATATCTCTCGGCAAGCTGCAATGTGGAAATATATGTATCATTGCTGTCAAACGTAATGATCTCAAAATCGCCTTTCGGCGGATCATTCAGTGTAAAGTTGTCCTCAAAATCATAATATGCAATCGGATATGAGCCGCACAGAAGCGAGTAATTGTCGCCATCCTGACACATTGCATATACAAATTCATATTCGTTGGGTAGTTCCAGTGTTTTCCGTGTATGGTCGGCACATGAATATCCAAATACTGCCCCTGTTGCACCGATTCCAGCGGTATAGACCCTGTCGCGGATGCCGAGCTGCGCTGTTGCCATAACCATACCTTCCGGTAAAGGCAGTGTTGCAAGTTCATATCCTTCAACTGCATCCGTTTCCGCTGGAGCATTCTCGCTATTTTGCGGCTTGGGACTGTCTTGGGGGAAAGAAATGCTTGGCTGCTCTGAACTCTTTTCAGTCTGCGGCCATGCGTCTGTAAGTGAGGTTACTTCTTCTTTCTGCTTACGGCTGCACGCAGACAGTATCAAAGCAAGCAATATAAGTACGATAATTATAGCGGGCTTACGTTTTTTCATATAAATGCTCCTATAAGTGTCGAGCAGGTGAAACACCTGCTCAACGTTTGGCGTAGATTATTGGTTGTTTGTGTAAAAGTGTACCAGTTAACCTCCTTTCTGCGATAAACTATCGCTATAGTCTGTTTTAAAACTATCACAATAGTCTGCGAATGTCAAGCCATCTTGACAGAAATAGACGAATGTGATAGTCTAAAGACATCTTAAGAACAGGAGACAGAACATGAAACTGTTTGATTCAGAGTGGAAGGTCATGGAGGTTCTCTGGCAGGAAAACGACCGGACGGCGAAGGAAATCTCGCTGCGGCTGGCAGACAGCATTGGCTGGAATAAAAACACGACCTATACGGTCATCAAAAAGTGCATCGATAAGGGTGCGATCGAGCGCCGGGAGCCAAACTTCATCTGCCATGCGACGATCACAAAGCAGCAGGCGCAGAAGGAGGAAGCCGATACGCTGGTCGAAAAGGTGTTTGGTGGTTCTGCGGAACTGCTGTTTGCATCGATCCTGAGTGATCGGTCACTGTCAAAAGAAGAGCTTGCGCGGCTAAAAGCGCTTGTGGAGGAATACGAGGGATGAATGGCGTACAGGCTGCGATTTTCAGCGGCAGCGCAATGATCCTGCTGGTGCTTGCGCTGCGGCTGCTTCTGAAAAAACATCTGCCGCGTGGAATATTTCCCGTGCTCTGGTGCGCAGCCGCTGTGCGGCTGCTGCTTCCGATCACGATACCAACACATCTGAGTGTCTGGAATCTGCTGCATACGTCGGTCGCAGCGCAGGCAGACGGTGTCATATCAGATGTGCTAACGCCGTTTCCGTCTTTGGCGACCAACAGCATCACAGAACCGGCAGCGGATGCTGCGGGCATCCGTCCGATGCTTCTTGTCTGGCTCGTCTGCGCGATACTTCTCGCGGCATATTTTGTGATCGGATATGCCTGCATGGTACGTCGGTTTCGCGGAACACGGCTTGCCCCGCAGCCGTCCATTGACACGCTGCTTGACCGCTTCCGCTTTTCGCGCGATCCGCACATCTGCGTGAGCAACAGCCGTCGTGCGCCGCTTACCTTCGGCGTTTTTCGTCCGACCGTCCTTTTGCCGGAAGATCTGCCGGTTGGAGACGCACAATTTCAGCTGGTTCTGGCACACGAACTGGCGCATATCCGGCGGAAGGACTGCCTGCGCAAGCTGCTTTTGACGGTATGTTTATGCCTGTATTGGTGGAATCCGCTGGTCTGGCTGATGGTATGGCTTGCGAACCGTGATATGGAGCTTGCCTGTGATGAAGCGGTTCTGCGCGCGCTTGGCCCGGATTGCAGGAAGGCTTACGCGCTGACGCTGCTTGACATGGCGCAGCGAAATCCAAAATCAGCGCCGCTGTGCAGTGGTTTTGCAAAAAGCAGCGCCGAAGAACGGATTCGCGCGATTTTAAGTTTCAAAAGGATTCCGGCATGGGTTGGAATTTGCGTATCTGTTCTGTTCGTACTGACGGCAAGTGTCTTTACGACGCAGGCTGCAAGCCCAAGTGCCATCCCGGAAATGGAACTCGCCGTGCAGAAAGAAATTCCGGAAGAAAATGTTGCTGTGAGTGTGCCAGTATCGGAGCCACTCCCGACAACGCCTCCCATCATGCCTGAACAGGAAGCTGAATCAGAAATTGAATCGGAAACGCAGACTCGGTCGGAAGCGCCCGCCTATATTTTCCCGCTGGAGGACGCACACGCTGAGGTGACGAATTCCTACGGCTGGCAGGAGAATCCGGTCGTAAAGCAAAAATCCTTACATCTCGGCGTTGATTTTGTGGCAGCCTATGGCACAAATGTTCTTGCTGTGGCAGATGGAACGGTTTTGGATTGCAGCTATGACGCCGCATACGGCTATATCCTGACGCTGGAACACGAGAATGGCGTTCAGACGCAATACGCGCATTTGTCAGAATTTCTGGTGAACGCCGGAGCAGAAGTTCGGCAGGGACAGATCATTGCGAAAACTGGAGACTCCGGCTGGACAACTGGCCCGCACCTGCATTTGGGTGTTCTTATTGACGGCGAAGCCGTTGACCCACTGGAAACCCTGAAAAGTGAATAATAAAAGCAGCGCCGAGACGATCAAAAACGTCTCGGCGCTATGTCAATACTTTTTTTATGAAAAACAATCGGGTCTTGCCACGCTTGTAAAACCTGCCGAGCCGGTGATAACAACGCCGTTCGCGCCGCCGCTGCAATGGACAATCAGGAGGTTTCCGTCCGCGTCCCTGCCGCCGACGATGCCAACGTGTACATCTGCCGGGTAAAATACGAGGTCGCCCGGTTGCGCGTCGCTCCATGCAATGTTGGTGCAATAGCTGTGCTGTGTGGCAGCTCCGCCGCCGCGTCCGGGGTAGTAGCTGCCATTCGTCGCGTTGTAGAATGACCAATCGACGAACCCCGAACAGTCTAATCCGAACGGTCGTATCGTTCCCGTGGAGCCGCTGCCTGACGCTGTGACCTCCGTTGGAACACCCCAGCGGTCGTCCCAGCCGAGCGTCAAAGATTTTCCGCCCCAGAAGTACGACACGCGCCAGACAAGCTGCACTGCCGTTTCCACGACGGCCTTTCGTGCCGGGTCAAGATCATCCGGGAGATTTTCAAGCAGTGCAATCGCGTCCTCCTGCGAAATGGTCAGCGAACCCATTGGAATATTCAGGCTGCCGAGATTTTCGAGCAGAATGTCAAGCGCGTCATTCTGATATTTTGTAAAAACGTATATCAGACGCATTTGTTCAGCGGTTTTGGCTGTGATCGTGATTGTCAGCGCAATTCCCGTGTGGCTGTCGTCCACATCGTCATCCGGATCACTGTCCGGAACGTCAACGGTTTGCGTTGCCGTCGTGATCCCGCACATATATAGCTCTGTCTGGCGGGGAATGGTGTTGACGAAAGGCACGATGGAGCCGCCCATGCGCAGCAGACCGTGACCGGCTTCGGCGTTTGTGATATAGCTGAGCTGCGTATCGGAAATGTGAAGCAGCTTCGACAGCTCTGCGCGGTCGGTTGCCGCTTGATTGAACAACAGCAGAAATTCCGAGTTGGCGAACATCAGACGCGCCGTTTCAGACTTTAGACATTCCTCTACGTTCTGCGATGCCGCAGTCAACGCAGCACCGTATTTGCGGAATCTTTTCCATGCGCGGTAAAGAATCTCTCCGGAATACTTGTACTTGAAATACAAATACACTTCGTCGAGGAACACCCATGTATATTTGCCGCGCTTGCGGTTCTCCATGACGCGGTTTTGAATGGCTTCGAGCGCAACAACAAGGGCAGTCGGACGAAGTTGTTCCCCCATCTCATACAAATCAAGCACGACGATGCGGTTGTTAATATCCACATTTGTCGGATGCGCAAAGACATTCAAGCTGCCCTCCGTGATAAGCTCGGCCGCCAGCGCGATTTCACGCGCTTCGGGGTCTGGCTGCTTCAAGACTTCGGCGCGCCAGTCGGACAAAAGCGGCATAGGCAGCGCACCTTTTACATGGAAATAGTTCTGGTAGACACTGGCTGTGCATCGGTCGATGATGGATTTCTGAGAACCGGACAGTAAGCCCGCGCCCATTTGCTGCTCCAAGATACTGGTTATGAGTTCGGATTTCATCGCAATGGGATTTTCGCCGTCCTCGTACCCGTCTTGTAGATCGAGCGGATTGATATGGTGTTGGCTGTTCGGAGAGATTTCAATGACTTCGCCGCCCAGCGCCCGTGCGATGGGCGCGTATTCGCGTTCGGCATCAATGATGATAATGTCGTCGTTGGTGGACAGCGCGACGTTAGCGATGGTATTTTTCATTGCCACGGATTTACCAGAACCGGACACGCCGAGATAGAACGCATGAGGTGAAATGAGCCGCTTGCGGTCGCAAATCAACAGGTTTTTAGAAATGGCATTGACCCCATAGTATAGACCGCCGGGGTCTTGAATCTCCTGCGCACGGAACGGCATAAGGACGGCGCAGCTCTCGGTCGTGAGCGTCCGCAAAGAATGGATGCGCCGCAGGCCATACGGCAGGACGGTGTTCAGCCCATCCTCCTGCTGATACCGCAGCACGGAGAAGCCGCAGAGCTTTTCCTGCGCGATGGATTGGAGCGTCTGCGTGTCCGCGTCAAGCTGCTCCAGCGTGTCGGCAATATGAACGAGCGTTACACAGGCAAACATGAGCCGCTGGTCGCGGGCGGTCAGGTCCTCTAGCAAATCTTTTGATTCCGTCCGCATCTGCTCCAAGTCATAGGGAACCGTCGCGGTGAAATTGTTCTGCCGGTTCTGCCTTTGCTGCCAGCGGGTTATATCCGTTTCCACGCCGAGGATTCGGCTTTGCACCTCACGCACCGCTTCTTCGGTTGGGATTGGAAGAATATCAATAGAGAGAAGTAAATTGCGTGAAAAATCGGACAGGTCTTTTATCATTTCGTCGCTGATAAAAGATGCGTAGTCGCGCATGAAAAGGACTCTGCCAAACTTGCCGCCCATTTCAAAGTATCCGGCGCGGAATTGCAATCCGTCCGGGCAGATCAGGTCGCGGAAGTCGATGCCGCGCTTGATGTTTGCGGACAGGTCGAACCGGAACGACGCTTCTTCGCCCGGTCGGAAAAAGTCATGCAGGAGCCGCAGCCGGTCAGCGCAGGAAATGGCGTATGCCCCGGAATCCAGCCGCCCGAAACTGGCAGACAGGTTGGTATCGACGCGGCGGAAGTATGCACGGGTCTGCTCGATTTTGCGTAAGCCAATGGACAACGTAATGTACTTTTCCTGCACCAAGTTATTACTCTCAGCTGCTTTGTCCAGAATGATTTGATTGTACTCGCCGCGGTAATAATCCAAGCCGTCGCTGCACTCCGGCATGAGCATTGTGCGCTGGAAATCAACCGGATTTAATCTTCGGTTAATGATCGTGATTTTCGCGGTCGCATCGGTCGGCAAAGAATTGAGAACAGCACCATACGAACGGAAGATACTGCGTCGGTCGTCTAACGACGATGCGGCGTAATTTATATCCGAAAAGCGCCACGTTTTACTGTACTTCTGCCCGACCTGCCAGATACCGTCCGTATAGATGCGTCGGATGGGAATGGATTGCTGGACGCTGTGGGGAATCCGAAAAGAATCTTTTTCGCTGCGGTTTGCAGCCAACAACGATTTCATCATTCCAACGTACCCTCCATAATGTCAGCAAACATTTCCTCATGGAGATTGACAGAATCGAACCGGCGCGGGCCTGCGCACAAGATTTCGGATTTGATAAACGCCCACAAGAATTGCTCTAAGGTCATGCCATTGTAGTGGAAAAATCCTGCGATAGCGACTGGCGCCGCCACCAGCAGGCACAACCAGCTTGCGGCTTCTTTGCCGATGATGCCGCTCAAGCCGAGGTAGATACCGGCCGCCAAACCGACAGCCAGCACCGCACAAATAAACTGCCGCGCAGACAGACCGAAAAAGATGGTTTCCCGGTGTGCGCGGATTTCTTTTGGAATTTTGACTTCTATAAAAATCGCCTCCGATTTGTTGAAAATTTGACAGAGATTTTAGGATATGAGATAATATTTATAGGCAAAAACTTGACAAAAAGGAGAAAATGCTATGAACTCTACACTCATTTTATTCAAGGAAATAGGTCGCCAGCTCTTGATCGTTGGTCTGGTACTGGGGAGCCTGCCAATGGCAATCCGTATCCTCTGGAAGCTGCGGCTTCTGCCGCTCGGTTGCTACTTTGTGGCAACGAAACTCTTCTGGCCGCGCTGGGCGAGAGCACACCGAACAGTCTGCATTTTGATCTTCATTGCCTGCGTGCTGTTCTTCGTCTTATGCTGGACAATCCGCTACATTCGCCAGAAGCGCGAGGAACAGATCATGGCAGAGCTGATACACCACTACACAAAGGACCTGAAGCCAGGCGAATCCAGGACACTGGAATTTCTCTGAACAGTCAGAAAGAATTGCGTCCCGACTTGGGACGCAATTCTTTTATGCACCGAGCATTTCATGCACCAGCCTGTCAGAGCCTTTGACAAGACCGGTCAACACCAGCATATTGAACATAAGCTGCCCGATGTACTGCCAGACCATTGTGACGGCGGGCAGTGATTCATCCAGCGCCGTACTGCCGCCAGACAGGAACGCTGAGTAGATCACACAGGACAGGACGATAACCGCGCCCTCCATACACACGCCGACGTAGCTTTTTAGAAACGTTTGCCCGGTTCTGGACGTAGCTTCTCCTGCAAATGATGCCAGCGGCAGGGGCGCAATCGCGGTGTAAATAAAGATTTTGAAAAAACGGCCATAGACAGTCAAAATCAGCACAAAGGACAGGACCGTAATCAGCAGGCTTCCCAGCAGCGACACCAGCCAGAGCGGAATGGATTCCAGAAAACTCACATCTTCAATGGCTTCGACGATTTTATCTGGCAAAGTGGCTGTTGTAGAAATCGCAGAGCCGATACCACCCATGACGGTACTGACCACGCCGCCGCAGATTTTGTAAATCGCGGTTATCAGCTCCAACGACGAGCCGACCGCCACCTTTGCAAGCAGAAACCGAATAAAATGCCGTAGGGCAAATTCCGGTCTTTGCAATTCGCGGAAGCTGGCCGCCGAGCGAAACACACCCATTGCAAAAAACAGCACCAACAGACCATAGCCAAGGCCTACCAGAGCGTTGTGGATACTGACAATGACCGTCCATATCTCGCCGCCGCGAAAACTCTCCGGTGTTTGCGAAACGAGCGACCAGATTTCAGCCAGCTTGTCATTCCAGTTGCTTAAAGCATCTTCAAGGGTCGATACGACCCAGTTATCACTCACATGATTTCATCTCCATTTCTACGCATATTTTATAATGAAACGACTATACTTCATAATGCTAGGGCGAGTAAACGTAATTTTGTTGCCTGTTCTCTGGTTGACAGATACAAAATCTTGCGTTATACTTACCGTAGTGATCGAGTTGCAGATGCTCGCGGGGCCTGCAACCGGGGGAGTCCCTGCGGGGGCTCCCTTTTTCACACCTGAGAGGATGGTGTAAATGCCGAAACCGTTTCTGACATACCCCCAACAGATTCAAAAACTGAAAGACAAGAACCTGACAATTACGGATGATGCCGCAGCAACGATCACGCTGCACCATTATGGATATTTTGCGCTGATTTCCGGCTACAAGGACTTGTTCAAAAATCCCACGACAAAAGATTACCGCGACGGAACGACGCTGGATGATATTGTTGCGCTCTATCGTTTCGATGAACAGCTTCGGGAACTCACGCTGCGCTATTTGCTGCAAGTGGAGCGACACATCCGCTCTGCGTATTCGTATGCGTTTTGCAGTCAGTTTGGAGAGAGTCAGAACAGTTATCTGGACGCAAATAACTATAATCTCATGGGGCGTATAAACCCGCGCGAGGTTCAAAAGTTGATTACGCGGCATTTACAACCGTTTCTTTCGCATACGACAGACTATCCGTATATCGAGCATCATAAGCAGATACATGGGAATGTACCGTTATGGGTACTGATCAATGCGCTGACGTTTGGAACACTATCCAAGATGTACGCCCTTGCTCAGTCTAAAATCCAAGCTGCAATCAGCAAGGAATTTGTGGGCGTTCGGGAAAAGCAGTTAGGTTCCATGCTGGAGGTGCTAACAAAGTTTCGCAATGTCTGCGCACACAATGAACGCCTTTTCTCCTACAACACAAAGAATGACATTTCGGACTTGCCGCTCCATAAAAAGATGCAGATTCCGCAGAATGGTCAACAGTACATATATGGAAAACATGATTATTTTGCGTTGGTATTGTCTTTCCGCTACTTGCTGCCAAACAAAGACTTCCTGACGTATAAAGCGCAGTTAGCCAAGCTGATTGATAAGGCGGATCGTGAAAATCGTCAGTTAGCCGGTACGGATCTGCTTCGGCTTATGGGATTTCCAGAAAACTGGAAGAAAATTACTGCATATAAGAAAGTATAGTCTAACTGAAATGCGTCCCAAGTCGGGGCGCATTTCTTTTGCTTACACCACACCGATAGCCGTCAGAATTTCCTTTGCAAAGGCGATCAGTAAGCCACCGAACAGGCAAAGAACACCCTGCGTTCTCTGCGTCGCGTCGTGCGACTGCACAGACATACCGAGCTGCACAACGCCCCAGCCGAGGATGATAATGCCAATGGCCTTGATGCAGGAGAAGATAAAATCAGAAAGATTGTTCACGATGGTCAGCGGGTCACTGTCAGCGGCGAACGCCGAGGTCGTGAACAGTGCTGTCGTCAGTACAAGGCTTGTCCAGACAGCCATGATGCGGCGCTCCTTACGCCGCGGGGTTAATTCATGTTTCATGTTAATCCTCCAAAAATTCAATATCGTCGATGTTTTCAATGGGGAACGAAAGATCGTCTGCCGCGAACGCGCGCAGCGGCGTGTGGAGATACGGCGGCGCGCTGCCGTCCTCCGTGCGGTGAATATTCGGGTGCTTCAGGATGTCATACTTCTCGTCAATGACTGGTTTCTCGCCTCGAATCAGAACGATTGCGTTTTTATTATCCAAGCGCCGCACCTCGTCCGGTGTCATAAGCTCGCGCCCAGTCTGTTGGAAATTCTGACTGAACGAACCGTTCCTGCCCTTACTCTGGCTGGATGTCCGGGTATCAATCGTTTCTTTCCCAAGCAGCTCCGAAATATATTTGTGCGTCGATTGTTCGTTGCCGCCTAAGTACACAAAGCTGTCCGCGTTGCCGATGATGCCCTCCCAATCGTCCTTGAACAACGCCTTGAGCTGCGAAATATTTTGCAGAATGATAGTTGACATAATGTTTCGAGAGCGCATAGTCGCCTGCAATCGGGCATAGCCGTCGGGCAAGGCCACGTTCGCAAATTCATCGAACATCAGCCGCACGGGAACAGGCAGCGCCCCTTGATGGATTTTGTCTGCCTGATAGTAAAGCTCCTGAAACGCTTGCGTGTAGAGCATACCGACAAGGAAATTGAGCGATGCGTCGTTGCTGTCCGGGATAATACAGAAGATGGCTTGCTTGCGTTCGCCCAGTTTGCCAAGCTCCATATCGTCGCTGGCTGTGATGCGCTGAATTTCGGGCAAGGTGAACGACGCAAGACGAACGGCGGCGCTCACTAAAATCGATTTAGCAGTTTTGCCGGCCGCTTGCTTGAAAATATGGTATTGCCGCACGGCAATGTGATTGGGCTGTTCTTCCTCCAAGGCTTCAAAGAGCAGGTCAAGCGGAGATTGATAATCGTCATCTTCTTCCTTTGCACCGCCATTTTCAATCATGTAGAGAATGGTTTCCATATTCTGATCTTCAACCGGCGCTTCGTGCAGCAGATAGAGCATGAGCGCAGCGTCAAGCGCCGTCTCCGATTTTTCCCAGAACGGATCATTTGCTTTCGCGCCCTTTGGAGTGGTGTTCTTGATGAAATTGTCAATCAGCTTGAACACGTCCGCGTCCTTGCGTATGTAGCAAAACGGGTTGTAGCAGTCTGATTTTGACGGGTCGATCAGGTCAAAAACGCGCAGAACATAACCTTCCTCCAGAAACAGATTTCCGACGGCACGGAGCATTTCGCCCTTTGGGTCAGTGACGATAAAACTCGCATTGGCAAGCATGAGGTTTGGTTTTGCGAGGAATCGCGTCTTACCGCTGCCGGAGCCACCGACGATGATCTGCAACAGGTTTCTGCGGTGCAGCTTGCCGTTCATGCTCATTTGCAAATGCTGCGTCAGAATGACGTTTTTGCCTGCATCCTTGTCGCGGTACTTCTTATCCAGCTCCCTGACGCTGCCCCACGACGCGGAGCCGTGTTCTTCGCCGGGTCTGGTGTTCTTCTGTCCGGTGTAGTAGAACAGGATCGCGCCGCCGTAGAGCAGTAAAAAGATGCCGATAAACTTCATCGTGTATGGCGTCCAGTGCAGAGAAAACGGATTCTTTGTCGCGGCTGAAAAGGCATCCATCAGCGTGAAAATTGTCATGCCAGGTTCATAGCATCCTGCCATGAGAACCGCAAGCCAGATGATGGGGACGACAAACGCCGCCCACACTGGGGCGGCGCTGCGAAATGACTTCTTTTGATTCCTCACAGGTCAATATCCATACAGGCCAGACCGGTGCGCTCAGCATGGTGCTTGCAGAAAACGAGCGTACCAGCCGCCAACAGCAGCAGAACCGATGGAATGATAAAAAGCAGTTTTTTCATAGGCAGAACCTCCAATTCAAATATTCTGTCCCAAGTTGGGACACAAATGGCTCCCTCCATTACGAATTAGGGGCGAACAACAATGTATGGCCGCCTTACTAAATGGCACACTATTGATTGTCATTTTCAAAAGATTGAACGTATTGTTTTAAGCTCCATGCGAAAAACAAAAGAGCGACTGCGTTTCCTTCTGCCGGTGTCTCAAAAGTGTAGCGAAAATCAAAGAAGGGTTTTGAATAGCGCGACAAAAAATCATCAAAAGCTACCTTATGTGGTCTGTCTGCATATATCAGGTCATAATTTTCTCGTATTGCTTGTTTTGCATCGTCGGAAATCACTTCAAACAATTTGTAAAGGTTGTGACCTTCTAGGAAGGAACCATCTCCGCTTTCATACATTTTGATTGACTTTAGGAATAATTCACAAGCAAGCCCTGCATTAACAAAGAAAGGACGTATATAGTAGATTTCACAATTATCTGAAATCAGCCTCTCTGCTACTTCAATAAATTGTTGTGCAGAAAGAATGCACTGCATTATGTTTCCTGTGCGCTTCTTTGACATTGATTGATTCCCTCCGTTCTATTTAGCACGGCTATACTAATTTAATCCTACACTATTGATAACCTACATTCAAGAACATTGTAAAATCGCTTGTGCGAATCGCTTGAGCAAACAAATCTGCCGCAGCGCACCTCCGACATAATCGAGAAGCCCGCGCAAGCGGGCTTCTCTGGTTTGCTCCCCTTGGCTGCCACACTTCCGCTGGATGGTCGCTGTCAAGGCCCAGCCAGTGCGCACACTGGCTGGCTCTGCGGCCGATGCGTCAGCATCGACCGGCCTTGACTGCGGACAGCCAGCGGAGTATGTTCCCCGCAAGGGGAGCACAACCGTCAAAGCGGTTTCGGATCGTGACGGCGAATCACTTTATCGCGCAGTACGATTCATATTTCTTGTGCGTGTCTGTGGGGAAATTGCGCGTTCAATGCTGCCGCCGATCTTCTGTGACATATCTTGTATCTGTCCGAGTGCCTGCCGTCGATCTTGCGGGTCAAACCCGTCATAGAACGCCGCCAGATTTGATACGTCGGGCGCTTCACACGGAACACCAAAGCGACGACAGATCATATAGCCGACGCTCTGCGCATCCAGCTCATAATCATCCCGCGAATAGTTCTGATTATAGCCTTTGGCATGAAAACGGACGTGGGCGATCTCTGTTGCGATGCCTGCGAACGCTTCTGCATCGTTATATTTCGGATTGACCGCCATTTTCATCTGGTTTGGGTCGTAGAGCGCAGGCAGGGGGATACTTTCCTCGCTTACCAGCGGTACAACGGAGTAATTCAGAAGCGTTTTCAGTGCTTCCGTCATTTCCTTGCTGTCCGGCTGTAATGCGGTGTGCTTCAGGTCGCGCCCGCTTGTCTGCCGCACGTCGTAAACGTCCGTCAGTACATACCCTTTGCCGAAAGAGGAACGGGTGTAAATTTTCACGCCATTCTTTTCCTCGGTTGGAAATACGCTGCGCATCAGACTTTTCCAGCGGTCTTTTGTTCCGAAAATGGTTGCATCCTGATCCTGCACCATAACGAGCGCAACATTGCCAGCGCTATAACTCGGATTGTCGGCCTGACAATTCAGATACCGCAAATAAGCGTCCGGGTCGCTGGTGATCTGAACAATACCCGCGTCCTGCATGGCGTTTGTGTTCTCGCGGTCAGCTTGCCGCTGCGCCTGCCAGAGTTCCGAACTCTGGTTCTTTTCGTTGATGATATTTCCTAAGTTTGCGATAATACTCACTCCTATCTGATATGCTCCAGCTCGCGCTGGGGTTCTGGCCGCGTCCGCTCTGCGGCGGCGCGCAATGCTGCCAACCGACCGCGAACGGGCTGCTTTTCCTCATTGGTCGAAATCGGCCCCTGCGTCAAGCCACTCCTTTGCTTTTGCAAGGATGGTTCTGGTTGGGCAGGGGTCTGCTCTTTTTTTGGCTGCACGTCCTCCAACTGTCTGGGCTGGTATCCCATCTGCTCTAGGATATAATTTGCCTGTGAGAGATGGTCAATGTTGGTCAGGATTTCAAGGTATGGCTCGTCGCCTTTCTTATCCAAAATGGTTGAAAATAACAAGCCGACTTTCTTGGCTCTGCGCTTGAACTCGTCAAAATCCTCTGTGCGCAAGGGCAAAACTTCGATGGGGCGCTGTTCACTGAGCAGCCGGTTCATGTTCACCTTGCCGTAAAGCTTTTTCTGGTCTTTTGCCAGCGCGTATAACAGCGCCGCGAGATTTTTTGCACCCCGCGCCAGCAGTTTGATTGCTTCTTCGGATATTTGTACGCCTTCCTTCATTACAAGATCAGCAGCTTCGCCGCTTACCTCCATAGGCTGTGCCTCCTTTCTCGCGCCTTATTCGGCGCATGATTTTTTGTTGGTGGTGTATTGCTTTCCTGCACCTGCTTTAACATCCGCGGCGCATATTCCGCGATTTTTCTGCATAACCGCAGTTCCCGACGCAGGGGCCGGAGCTGTGCGGTCAAGCTGTCAATGTCCGCGTCAAGCTGCTCAGACGGCTGCTCCCGGCGTAGCGCATATAATTCTTTGCGCCGATCCACTAGAATCTGCATCTCATTTGACAACGCATCAGACAGCATTTCTAACTCTGGCTTTGTATCTATGTGATACTTCTGCAAAAGGAAAAATTGCTGCCGGTACTGCTTCGCACGGCGTACCTCTGCCCGCGTTTCAAACGGAACTTTTTGCGGGCGTTTCTTTTGCGGTGACAGCAGATACAGATAGTATAGGTATAGCGCCCGGAAACTGCCGCGCTTGACAGGTGGATAGCGGCGCGGCTGCTTGCGGATGGTATAGCGTTTGGATTCACTTTGTTCCGGCGGAATGGCAGCGGTCACGCCGCGTTGCCTGCGCAATCGCTGCAAGATAGCTTCCTCAGTGTAATCCTCGCCCAAACTGTCCAGCCGGAGAAACCGCGCTCCACCGGGCGGCTTGACGGCGGTATGCTTGACGTTGAAACCGTATTTGACGGTATATCCGCGTTTCCTGAGAATATCCAGCAGCGACGCAAATGTGAAGCTGACTGCAATGGCCGCGTCCAGATCCTGCCGGACAAGATCGCGGATGGTGGTCTTGCCGCTGCGCTCGGCGTTCCATTCTGCATAGTGCTGACCGCTGCCCTCCGGCTGAATGACAGAGAATCCGTACTTACGGCTGACCTCATTGGAAATGCCGCGAATATCTTCAAAGTAATCTTTGAACGCATTGCGATATTTCACTCCATCCACGAATGAAACAGAGTTGAATACAATATGGCAGTGCAGGTGTTCCTTGTTGATGTGGGTGCAAATGACGGCTTCATATTTGTCACCGAGCAGACGGCGTGCAAATTCCACTCCCGCTTCATGCGCCAGCTCCGGCGTTGTTTCACCCGGCACGTAGGAGTGGACAAGATGATAGCCGACAACGCCGCCCGGTTTTCCAAACAGCTCTTTCGTGCGCTGCATATCCAGATAGCAATTTTCTACTGTGCAGTTGATCGCGCTCTGCAAAATCACTTCATCATCCAACGCAGTTTTGTTGGAATCTTCAATGTAGTCCAGCGCACGGGAGAGCGCGGTTTTATCGCCGTCCTGAATATAGCGCAGACAGTCATCCAGCCGTGCACGGATGGTAATGATTTTGTCATAGGCCATCAGAGCGTGTCCAGAATCCTACGGTATGCCTGCTTTACCAGACTGACCGCTTCGTGGATTTCCGCCTGCGTCGCATAGCCTTTTCCATTTGTCCAGTGCGCGATCTGGTTGATATTGTTGCCGATGGCAGACAACTCACGCAGGAGTGCGGTGTATGCGTCAGGTGGGCGCGGGCAGAGATGTTCGCCCATGATAAGTTTGCGGAGATAGGTGTTGGTATTCAGACCGGTAATCTGACATTGCTGTCTCAGATGTGTCAGCTCTGCATCGCTGAGCCACAGACCAACAGAATTGCGGCGTGTCCGCATAACGTGCTCCTTCCTTATAATCATAGTTATTGCGTCCCAAGTTGGGACGCAATTCGTCGCGGGGTTTTAGGGTACACCCTAACAAGTGGCGTTTGTGGCACAAATGCCGTACTTGCTAAAGCAGCGCTGCCAAAGGCAACGCTGCCCGTTATCGCTGCGGCGCAGTAGATTTCGTCCGGCAAGAGCGTTTCGTTTTCTGTTCCATCCGATGCTCCAGCATTAAAATGTGCTGCAATTCCGCTTCGCTTTCCGGCACATAGCGGATGTCATGAATCCCATCCTCGTAGGGTAGGGTGCTGTTCATAAAGGCGTGATAGCTGTTCTCACAGAAAGAACCATTCTTATCTCGGTACTGAATTTTCACAATAGGCAGCGCGGATTGCATGACGCGCCGAACCTGCTTTGCATAGTCAATGGGAATGACCTTGCCTGCCAGCTTGCCATCCCGGATGCCCTCGACCACGATGCGGTACGCCAGAATCCCCTCCGGGCAGTCTGCGTAATGCGTCCAGATGCAGTTTGCGTTCGTATCGTCGAGAAAAACCTCGCGTTCCAACACGCACCATGTTCCACACGGACGGCTCATCCAGAGAAAAGAACGATGCTCCATATCCGTTTCCTGTGCGCTGTCCCAAAGCCGCTTTGCATCGTAATCAAAGTCAGCGGCGTATGCGCGGGTGTTTTGCTTCACAACCTCTGCCAGATAGGAAAGGATGTCCGGCTGATAATTGTTACGCTGCGCCATATTCCTGTTCAAACTCCGCCGGGCGGCAGTATCTTGTTTCCATCGTGAACGCGCCGTCCGGCACGATGCGGCTTCTGCGGGGCAGGTCAATTTCCTGCGCGGTCAGGATCGTGCCGTAGAAAAAATCCTCGGCGTGATCTGTAAGGACAAATACCTCGCTGGGGTTGTTCAGAAGCGCCTGTAAATCGTACTGATACAGTCCCCAGTGGACAGTCGCGCTGCTGACGCGGTAGGGCGTAAACAATGCAGGGACGCCGAAAATCCGGCAAACCTGCATTGGGGTAATGCTTGCGTTGATCGTATTCAAGCTGTTTCCTCCTAACGTTCTGAAAATGATTGTGTTGGCTCTTTTTTAGGCTGTAAGGATGGACATTTGGATTCAATAGCGTCGATCAAACCGGCGGCGCAGGAACGGATAGTATCCAGCGACGATTTCAGCTCGTCCAGGTCCTTGCCCTTACTCCAACCGGCGACATAGCCAAAAGAATAATCCGACGTGTCAATCCCAAAATGCTGGCAAACGACATACGCCACACTTTCGGCTTCGACTTCGCGGGTGTGCTGGTCTTTGGACGGCGGCTCGTTTTTCTTGCGCCGGTGGAGTGTGGCGTGGCTGATTTCATGCAGCATGGTTTTGACCGTCTGCTTCTGGCTCATGCCGGGGCGTATCAGAATTTCTTCCGTAACGTGGTTGAAACAGCCTTTTGCTGCTCCATGCGGTGCTTCATACAAAATGGGAACCGGCGAGACGCTTGTGATCGCGTTTGCCAGTTCCTCAAAATGTGCGATATTGCCTTGCAATTCGGATACGCCGATGCTGGGAAGTTCCTTGCCCTCGGTCTGTGAAATGTCAAAGACGGTGACAATACGGAATCTCATAAGCTGCACCAGCGTCCGTTCCCGCACTGGTTTTCCGGTTGCATCAAGCACAGGCGTACCGTCTTTGTCCAACTTATCCTGCTCAATGAACCGCCGATACGGGCACGGAGCGAGAATTTTCAGGCCGCTTTCATGTGCCTTTACATTGCGCCCAAACTCTTTCTTCCATGTGTGAAACCCGGCCACACAGGATGCAGCCGGGTTTTGCATGAGAATGAGCATGACGTTGCCGAAACTGTATGTGTGGAATTTTGACATGGCAGACAGATATTCCGCGTAGCGCCCACTGGTAAAAATCTCGCTGACACCCTGTTCCAGTTTTTCGGTCAGTTCTTTGAGACGTTCGTCCGGTGTTGCACCGGTCAGTTCAAACCCCATTTCAACGCTCCTGCGACGGTGGTTTGCGCTGCTTTTCGGGGTTCAAAACCTTCTGCTTCGGCTCGACCTTCAATGTGACTGGTTCATTTCCGCAAAAGCCTACCAGAATCTCAGCCTTATGGAATTTCTTCTTGAAGCGTTCCATCTGGTCGGGAGGGAGCGAACAAAAGCTGTCCTCCGTCAAACCGCACACGAAAAAAGGACCCACCAGACCACCATAGCCGCCCTCGACACTACGGTTGAAATCCATATCCAAAAGAAGTCCTTCATCGTTTGCAACGATGCCGACCGGTTCCTCGTATGGATAAATAGCAGTAATCAGGCCGCCGACGATCTCCTGCATGGCATGAAGCTCATGCGGAATTGTCTTTTCGTAGGGTGCGTACCCTGGTTCGACGACAAGCACGGTCATTTGCTCTGCGCTTTTTCCTTCGTCCATATTCTTATTCACCGCCCCATTCCAGAACGAACACAACGCTCAGCACATCCTGCTCTGTGACCGGCTGTGAGACTGCCGACACAACGGCGTCATAGGAGAGCGGCAGTCTGCCGTTCTCAGCAATCGTCCACGGCGAGGTCAGCGAGAAAGTCTCTGCATCACCGGTTTTTGTCGTTTCAGAATCATTGATTTTGAAGCCGAGTAGCTGCGCATCTACCTTTTCGTGTGCCATACGCCTTGCCGCCGCCTGCACCACCGGGGGAACGCTGCCGGGAATGAAGCCCTTGCCGCCATTCCAAGTAATTTACCAGACCGCCGAGGACGGGCTGGGCGATACCGTCAAGCCACGCTTGATAGAAGCCGCCGCAGACCTTGACCGGGTGCTTGTGATTGATGAAGCCAAGCGGGAGCTTACCCTCTCCGATGAGCGCATAGAAAAGGCAATCACGCAGAACGGGGCGCGGCTGATTATGAATCGAAGGGGATCACGCTGAAAAAGGCATCCTGCGCAAATGTTGAAATGCGCTGGAACCGGGTCGCCGCACGGGTATCAAACCTCATTCGGCAGGACCGCTATCTGACACCAGAGGAACGGACGCTCTACGACGAAACCCTGGCGCAGAATACGGCGCAAAATACCGCCTACGCCAGCTATAACGCCATCAAGGAAGCGTACCCAGACGATATAGTGCTGTATCGCTGATGCTCGTGCCGTTAAATAGAATTTCTCCACTCGTCGGATTCAGCACCGTGCAGATCATGCGCATCAGCGTTGTTTTACCAGCGCCATTTGCGCCGAGCAGACCATAGACACCGTTGGACATGGCATAGCTGAAACCGTCTATCCTGATACGCGTGTTCGGGTCGGGTGAAATTAGCCACCTAGAGTCAAGTGGAAACAGCCAATCTTAGCCAAACAGAAATCGCCAACAACCCAGACTGGTATGTTAGATTTTTACAGAGTAGGCGTCTCGGAGGAATCCGGAGCCTTCACTCTACTGGTTTGCAGGGCAACGGTTTCTAGTTTCTTGCCCCGGAAGCTCTCGCCCTTAATGTTGAATACCGTGGCATCATCAAAGATCCGGTCCAGGGCACAGAGCAGGGCGTCGTCCTCATTGAAATTGCTGCGCCAGTGGGACGGGTGCTTGTTGCTGGTGAACACAATATTGAAGTTGCCTTCCTTGTTGTATCTCCTGTCAATCAGATCAAAGAACAGCCGGGTGTTCTCGTTGTCGAACTCACAGTGGCCCACCTCGTCAATAATCAGGCAGGAAGGACGCACCAGGCCGTTGAGAACAGATGCTTCCTTGCCAGCCCGTCTGGCGGCGGTAAACTTGTCCCGCAGTTCAGACATCTTAATGAAATAGGTCTTTATTCCGCGCTGGCAGCATTCATAGCCAAAAGCCTGCGCCAGATGGGTCTTGCCGGTTCCGGCAGGGCCAATGAATGCCAAATTCCTGTGAGCGTAGATTGCTGACAGCGACGGCAGCGTTCTCAGCCTGTTCGCATCTCGCCCCTTAATGACAGAAAAGTCAAAGTTCTCAAAGGTTTTGGAATCTTTCAATGGCAGACGACTCATTTTCAGAAGTGTATGGATGGTGGTATCTACTTTCTTCCTTTGCAAATGTTCAAATACCATGCCTACTGCCTGAATCTGTGTCTCGGAGAAATCCTGTTCCTCCACCAGCTTCGCAAACTCAATGGATGAGAAATCCAGCCGCAGGATCCGGCTGCTCTTTTCCACAGCCTCAAATACAGTATCGTTCATCCCAGTTCACCTCCTTGTCGAAGTTGAACTTTTCAAAGGAAAGGCTGGGTTCAGGCTCCGGAAGCCGGGAGATCTCCGTTCTTACCGGCATAGTGGGGAACTCTTCCAGTTGAGGCGCATACTGGTCGGCACAGTAACGATCCCGTTTGCTCCATGTCACATCATTGGGGAAGAACTCTACATACCGCTGACCGCAGTGGTGACAGACCATGGCAAAGCAGGCAGCATTGTATTCACTGCCGTCATAGTCCACCACCTTGGTGAAGCCCCAGTCCATCTGGTAGGCTTCTCCCGGCTCCGTGGTGAACCGACGACCGCAGCTTCCCTGCGGAGCTACCAGCTGACGTTTGGCGGGGATGAGATGTTTATGAGACGCAATGTAGTCCTTAACCGTTGTCAGCCCGCCGGAAAATCCCACAGACTGAAGCCGTTCCAGGCAGACCGAGGAGTTGGTGATTCCCTTCCCGAGCAGGTCGTCTAAGATGGCTGTATAGCCGGTCAGAATCGAATGAGGAGCCTTGCGCCCTTCCAGCCCGTGCGGTTTGGGGGTAAAGCCATTCTTCTTGAGCCGCCGCAGTTTTGCACGGGATATGCCTGTCCGACGCTCCAACTCTGCCAGATTGATCTTTTCCAGAGAGAAATGATTCCCTTGCTCGATCTTCATTTCTTCTATGGCTTGTGATATAATGTCATCCAAGCCATTACTTTTATTTTCTTTCATGTTGCTCCTTTCACTGGGTTGTTGGCACTTTCCAGTATAAAGGATTTGAAAGAAAAAGTAATGGCTTTTTCTATTTGACTACGATTGGCGCTTTTCGCCCGGCTCAATATGGCGATTCTCGCCCGGCGCTAACACGCGGCAGCAATGGCATCTTCGATCATATTCTTACAAGCCGCGCTGATGCGCAAAGACGCGGTGTAGTGTTCCATTTCATTATGTGCGACAGCATACGGAGAAAGCGGTTGCAAGGAAAGCGGCCTTTCCCATGAAAATGGAGATGTATTGTAGTCCAACACCGCCGTTGGCGCGGCACAGTGAAGCAATTCTTGCTTTTCTCGGCAGAAACTGATACAATAATAAAACATTCATCGAAGGAGTGATCCTTGTGGCAAAGCGTATCACAAGAATCGTGCTGACCGGAGGGCCTGCCGCCGGAAAAACGACGCTCATCAGCCGCATTCTCAAGGAATTCAAGCAGGACGACGGCTGGAAGGTCATCACCATCCCAGAGACGGCGACGGATCTCATCTCCGGCTTCGGCATCCGTCCGTTCGGCAACTGCGTCTCCATGCTGGATTTCCAGTATTTTGTCATTGACGATCAGCTACACAAGGAGCGCCTCGCGCTCAAGGCCGCGCAGATGGTGCCGGAGGAAAACGTCCTTGTGATCTACGATCGGGCGCTCCTCGACGACAAGGCCTATATCACGGACGAGGAGTTCCGCGAGGTCCTTGCAAGTTTCGGCACAACGGAGGCCGAGATCCTCACGCACTACGATGCCGTCCTGCATCTGGTCACCTGCGCCAAGGGCGCGGAATTTGCCTATAATTTCGGTAATGAGGCGCGGTATGAGCCGGTGGAGCGCGCCCGCGAAATGGACGACCGCACGCTCCGCGCGTGGAGCGGCCACCCCAATCTGCATGTGATCGACAATTCCGTCGATTTTGAGGATAAGATCCATCGCGGCCTGAATGCCGTCTATGAGATCGTCGGCCATCCCGCGCCGATGGAGACGAAGCGGAAGTATCTCATCGCCATGCCGGAGCTGAAGGTGCTGGAGGAAAAGTACGGTGCGGTGCCGGTCGATATGATGCAGACCTATCTGCTGGAAACGAATCCGCAGGTCGAGCGCCGCGTCCGTCAGCAGCGGAACGGCTCGGAATACCTTTATTTCTACACGGAAAAGCGCATGACGGACTCCGGAAAATGGGAGACGGAGCGGCCCATCTCGCAGAAGGCCTATATCCAGTACCTGATGGAGGGTGACAGCAGCCTCCACGCCGTACATAAGCTCAAATACCGCTTTACCTATGAGCGGCAGAGCTTTGCCATCGATGTTTACCCCTTCTGCAAGGACAAGGCGCTCATGCGCGTGGCCCTTCCGGCAGAGCAGGAGCATGTCGTGCTTCCGCCGGAGCTGACCATCCTCGAGGAGGTCACCGGCCGGCCCGAGTATAAAAACCGTTTCCTCGCAAGCTCCCAGCAGCTTTGAGCAGGGGAGCAGGCAGTTGACCTTTTTCAGAATGAGGCTGGCGGCGGAAAATACAGTACAGGGCAGTTTTTACAACGAAAAGCTATAAAAATCAGCGCCGGAGTGGGCTTCCACTCCGGCGCTTGCGTATGTCTGCGGTCTGTTCAAGGCGCATCCTTTCCGTCCAACGCTTCGCGTATCGCCCGCAGGGCCTTTTTCTCGATGCGCGAGACGTAGCTGCGGCTGATGCCGCACTGCTCCGCGATCTCCCGCTGTGTCAGCGGCGCGCCGCCGCTCAGGCCGTAGCGCAGGGAGACGATCGCCTTTTCGCGCGGCGTCAGGACCTGTTCCATGACGGCGCGCAGCTGTCCGTGCAGCTCGCGTGTGCTGAGATCCTCGAAAAGATCCTCCTCCGAGCAGATCGTGTCCATGAGGGACAGTGCACTGCCGTCCCGCCCGGTCTCGATGCAGTCCGAGAGCGAAACATCCTGCGCGCCCTTTCGTTGAGAACGAAAATACATCAGGATCTCATTCGCTATCCTCTCCCAACGGATACATAGGTTGCTCAACAGGGGGCAAATCCGCCTCTCCGTCCTCTGCAAACAGGTACACATAGGCATTTTTGCCGTCCCAGACCACCTTTTTGACGATGGTGCGCAGCAGGCGGCGTTTTTCCTCCAGCGTGGCAGAATCCACCGCGCTGGCAAACGACTCGATCATTTCCTGATGGAAGGCGAACTCCTGATGCAGCATCCGGCTCTGTTCAGTCAGCGCTTCCAGCTCGGCAAGGCGCAGCTGCTGGGTCTCGCTCTCCTGATGGAGCGCGTCGATCTGCTCCATGACGTACTTCGCGGAGGTGTCGCTGGCAACGGACAGGGATTCCACCAGCCGCTTGATGCGGTCCTCCGTTTCGGTGTGCTTTTCCCGGAGCAGCGCCAGCTCTGCGTCGTAGCCCTCCTTGCTGCCGCTGATAACCTTTTTGGTCTGCGCCAGCAGCCGGGTAAGGGTCTCCTTGTCGGCGGACAGCTTACGGATTTCCTCGATGATCTTGGCGTCCAGCGTGTTGCCGTTGCAGTTCTTCATGGCGCAGACCGTGCCGTGGCTGCGCTCCTTGGTGGAGCACATATAGGTGTAGATCAGTTCGCCGTCCGCCGTGCGGCGGTTGGTCAGCTTCGGGCGCATATAGTCGCCGCATTCGCCGCAGCGCAGAAGTCCGGACAGCAGCGCCACATTGCTGCGGGGTCTGCGGTAGCTCTTGGATTTGTTGACATCCAACATGGCCTGCACCCGCACCCAGTCGCTGCCCGCGATGATGCCGGGGTGCTTGCCCACCGCCACGATCCACTCCTCCATGGGGCGGATCTGATTCGCCTTGCCGGGGCGCTGGAGCGTGCGGTTATACGCCATGACGCCGTGCTCGCCGTCGAATTCCGAACGCTCGGCAAACAGGTCAACATTGTTTTCTTTTAGATACTGATACGCCGTCTCGTCGGCAATCATGTAAACCGGGTTCGTGAGAATGCCCCGGATGGCAAAGCGTGTGAACTGCTTGCCGCGCTTCGTGACGCAGCGGTGCTCCAACAGGTACTGGTCGGTCTTGCTGAGAGAGCCAGTCCCCATAAACACCTCGAAGATTGTCTTGACCAGCTGGATTTCCTCCGGAATGGGTTTGAGCTTGCAGGCTTTTTTCACCTTGCCGTCCACCGTCACGCTGGACAGGCTTTCCGAGGCGTAGCCGGTGGGCGTCGTGCCGCCTAACCAGCGCCCGGTCTTGGACAGCTCGTGCATGTTGTCCCGGATGCGCTCGGCGATGGTCTCCCGCTCCAGCTGGGAGAACACGGATGCAATGTACATCATCGCCCGGCCCATGGGCGAGGACGTGTCGAACTGCTCACGGATGGAGATGAAGTCAATGTGCCGGTCGCCCAAGTCCTCAATGAGCTTGGCAAAGTCGCCGATGTTGCGGCTGATGCGGTCGAGGCGGTAGACCACGATGGCGGCAAAGGCGATTTTCTGCGAGTCCTTCATCATTTTCTTGAACTGCGGGCGCTCCAGATTGCCGCCGGAAAAGCCCTCGTCCTCGTAGACCAGCACGTTTTCCGCCGCTTCCTCGCCAAAATGCATGGCGATGTACTGACGGCACAGCTCGATCTGGTTCTCGATGCTCTCGCCCTTGCCGGTGAATTTGGACTTACGGGAGTAGATGACATATTGCTTCGGCGTATCTTTCGTTTTCATGGCGGCACCTCGCGCTATTAGTTAGGTTGGTAGATATATTATAACGGATTGGAATCCATTTGAAAAGGTACCCAAGGGAAAAATCTGAAAATTTCTGCGGATAGGCAGAGGTTTCCGCGCGCTGATTGTGCCCGTTCGGAGGGCATCACTCATGTGCATCGAGAAAATGATTGATGAAATGAGCGATGGGTGCTATTTAGAACATTATTGTTTTCGTCATCAACTGCATTCTTGCAGTCTCGCCGCACGATTTTTGCACATCGCTACTTGTCATACGTCAAGTTTATTTTGCGTCACAGCTTGTCATATGACAATCTGCATCGTAAAAACCGCCGCCCCAGACGAAAAATCGGGACGGCGGTTTTGTTATGCAAGGTTTCTCAGATATTCTTCCACGTTCTGATACGAAATGCCGTCTATCTCTTGGCTTTCCCCGCGATAGAGGACAAACTTTCCTGTAATCGGGCCATAGCGGTGCTCGGTCTGGGCGCATTTTTGCTCGTCGATCAGATGGCGGTACTGCTGCGACGCAGCTTCTTCGCTGTGCTTGATCTCGAAAATCCGGCAGGAGCCTGCCTCCGGGTCAAACACCACCATGTCAAATTCGCCCACGGGGAATTGCAGGACAAACACCTGCTTCTTGGGGGTTGCCAGCTTGGTTTCCAGCAGGACAATGTCCTCCAGCATCCGACCTTTGATCTCGGTCAGGACGCGCTGCTGCACGGCGGTGCGCTCCGCCAGAGACAGGGCGCTGAACGTTTCATCCAGCAGCAGGCTGCGGATCAGCGCATCCGCCTGCGCATAGCGGAGACCCGGCTGTGCGATCACCGTGCGTCCGGACTTCGTGCTGACATCCGGTAGGTGCAGCACGTCGATCTCCCGCGTTAAGTCCAGCAAGTCCAGATACTCCTTGATCTCCGCTGCGTGAACATCGTCCAGCGCCACGGTCTGCTCTGCCTTGTTGCGGATCTCAAGCAGCTTCCGCAGGCTGTCGGTAACAAGCGCAAGGTCGATGCGGTCGAGGATGTCCGTCGGGTTCTTCCGATCCCGGCGCAGGTTGCTGGCGGAAATGCCGATGTCGTGGGACTTCCAATCCTGCGACAGCACCTCCAGCGTGAAGCGGTGGTTGATGTCCTCCACGACCCGGTTGATGGCGCTGGTCAGCTCGCCCTTCTCGTATAAATCCCGCAGATGGCGGAAGTGCCCCTCGTACTGATAGCAGCGTAGGGAGTGCTGGATGTTGCGGGCGATGGCGGTGTCCACATATTCGTCGGTGCTTTCCTTGCTGGCAAAGGTGGAGGTCTCGTTGTAGTGGACGCCGCCGAGGCTCATGGTGCCGCCGTAGCGGATATACTCATCGATGCCGTGAACGCCGAGGACAGATTCAAACTCACGGTAGGGGATGAATGTGGTGTGCAGTAGGATGCAGCGGTCATAAAGCTGTTCGTCCTCGGTAAAGAGAAAGCCCAGCGAGTCCGTGCCGGAGAGCACGATCTTCATACCGCAGGCCGCAAACACATCAGAAAACAGCGCCGCACCCTCGATGAAATCCTCCATCAGCGTCACTTCATCGAGGAACACGTAGCGAAAGCCCTGCGCTTCCAATGCCTTGAGGTCGCGGTTTACATCTGCCAGCGTATCTTTTGCGGCGATCTGAATGAACGCTGCCTTGGCAAGCTGCGTGTCGCTCATCTCCGCGAAAATCTGGCGGATCATGGTGGTCTTTCCCGTCCGGCGCAGACCGTAGAGAATGAACACCTTGTCCTGCGGCTCACCGTAGACAAAATCGTGCAATTGCCGGAAGCACTCGCGCTTGCGATAGCCGCGAACAGACGCCGCAAAGGAACGCAGCGCTTCGCCGGTGCGGACATTGGTGGCAAACGCGGAAAGGTTCGCAGATTTCGCCTTGGGCAGCTGCTTTTTCAGCGCTTTCAGCTCCTGCTCCAGTTCCTTCCGCCGCTCGATCTGAGCACGGAAATTTTCCAATTCGTCAGCGGGAATATACTTCTCCCGCCGCTTTTTGTTCTCCGTCCAACGGTGGTAAAAATACTCCTTGCCTCTGACGGTTTTCTTCGTAACAGAGCCAGCGGGCAAAGCAGAAATCTGCTGTTCCAGCTCCGCCGCACGGGTTTGCATTTCGGATAAGTCCATAGCGCACCTCCTGTGAGATACTATTCTATACAGAATTATACCCCGTTATACCCAAGAAATCAAGGGTATAATGGGGTATAGCAGAATTATTACTCAGGGTCACAACAGCGCAGATATCATGAGAATGTGTTGCCACAAGTTGCTCGACTTTTGTTAGGAAATACGGTGCTATGGAATTCAAAGAAACCGGAGATTATGAATAAGAAGCAGATGCAAATTGCCAGCCAAATCAGTAAGCGGAAAGCACTCCATCCACCGTGCGCCAAGGACTAGAAGAAGCTTCAACGCTACTACGAGGGCAAGATAGCCGTGCTGCCGGACGTGTTCGATGTGACCACCGCTGTGGACTTTACCGGCTATAACCACCGCACCGTCTGCCAATGGATTCGAGTGGGAAAGCGTCAGCCTCTTTTTGCTGAAAATTATAATTAAATAATGGTAATTTGTGGAGACCAGCCTAGCAAAAATGCTTGACAAGGATGCTTTGAAGTCGTTGGCTGTCCGATAATGCTATTTCTCCATCATTCAATGCATCTGCTATGGCAACTCGTACGCATCCTTTGACCTTCTCATTTTTTGCAATCTGCTCCAATGTATGTGGGTAAAGGTTTAGCAGCCACGAAACATCAAATTTATTGAAATCAAATTTTGTGTATTCACAATAAAAGTCAAACGCCGCACTATTACCAAGAAACTCACGGAAGTCCTTTGCATTGAGAACATTGATCAAGCACCAATACCCAACTTGGTCTAACTCTTCATAAGGGCGTTTAGTCGGATATACAACTATGCCATTGTTGTTATTATTCTCTTTTGCTGCATCTATTCTCTGCTGAAGGAATATCTTCAATTGGGTTTTAGCTGATTTACTAATCCGCGCATCGTATTGCACTAACATTTCGAATAGATCGAAGCTAAAGTTCGTGCGCAATTGTTTATTAGCCCATGTGATTAGCTTTTTCTGTTGATTGTTTGAAAGATACCCGTAGTAGTGCTGCGTTATCTGGCGATTCATCTGGAAAAGATTATTGTTTATAATCTGCGAGACTCTTGCAGCCAGTCTTCGCGAAAAGTGTTTTTCCCCTGGTACAAAAATATAATGAACAAGATTATAATAATTGATACCTGTGTTTCCAGAGAGTACTTCAAACCGCTCACCGGTCTTCAATGCAGAAATATGTTTATCCAAATACGAAATTAGAGTATAGTATTCTTCCTTGTTCTCACCTAAAGAATAATAGAACATCTGCGGAATTTGCAGATACTCATCGGAAGAATACTCATCTTTTCGTGCTTGTCCCAATCTATCACTAATTGCATGAATCAGCCCCTTCCAAGTTGGTGCTCCGGAAAGTGCCGATACACCTGCGCCGACGAAAAACGTAAGCGCATTGTTTTGTGAAGCAGTTAGTATTCTCTGTAATTTCTTCTCGTACATACGCTACCCCCATGACGCAACAAATAAATATATAGTGTATTAATAGACACTTATCTCTCCTGTCGGTGGCGCACATCATTCAGCCATTCGCCCCTGTACTTGAAATAGCGCGGGCCGGCAACGGAGTACTTGCTACCAGTGAGTAGCTGAGCCAAAGCCGAAAGCGAGTAGGGCTGCCCCTGATAGCTTACCGTTTTGTCATCCACTACAGTGCATTTGATTTCCGGGTTATTGCAATACTCGATCTCCTCACCGGGTTGAATGCCGCACATGGAAAAGCGGAAAGGAGACTGGCGTTCTTTGTGCTCAGCATCGATCTCCTGTGCGGTTTCCTCCGCCTGCTTCTGGGATTCATCCATAGCAATTCGTTTTAGCTTGTCCGCACAGCCGTGGATCTCCGCAATGGCCTCCAGGATGGAATAGGCGTCTTCCGGCGACATGGCGTAGAACTCACGGATGCGCTGCTTTCCATTGAAGTTCTCGATGGAACGCAGGTTGGGGTTCAGCTTGTCAATGATGCCGTGGATCTTCAAATCAGAAAGCCGCGAATTGACCTCGTAGGTCGCATAGACGCGAAAGGCAAAGGGAATACACTCGCTCCGGTTGAGCTGCAGTAACCGCTTGTCGATATCGTCCGCATACCCGATTTTTACATATTCAGGAAAGGACGGATTGGTCAGTATGTAAATGACTCCTGTTTTATCCATATAATCTCCTCCGCTTCTTTCACTTAAAATATAGCACCGTCAAACAGTCACTCCGCTAATGCTTTTCTAATAATCTCACTTCGTCGAGAAGCTATTTTTTCTAAAGACCCTTCCAGTTCTTTTATAGCCATTTCATAGTCCGCTACTTTCGACATAGCGTTGTTTTGTATTGAAATATCAGGAACAGTAAATGTAATTCCCTGTACTCTGTCGATGGAAGCACGATACGACCGAGAGAAGCCCATTTTTCCACCTTCGACTTCGAGAAGGTGTGCAAGATAACGAGGATTTACTTCAGAGGTCTTGCAGCGGAGGACACCGCAGTGATCTGTGGGATAGAACGGCATGTCTGAAGGCAAGTAGCTGGTCATCCAGTCTCCGTCGATTCCCCACAACACAGAGGGAACAGAGAAATCCGTAATCAGCAGCTTGTCAATAAAGCCAAACGGTGCAGTGACATTGGCGCTGTAAACGGGAATTTTACCATTCGATACAAGCTCTTTGTCCAAAACCCGCTTACCAATGGCAACGCTGAATTTTTGTGTATCAGACAGGCTCAGTTTGTACCCACCGGTTGACATAACAACATCAAGTTCTGCAAACAGATCGGCTATCTTCTGCCTGTAGGTCTCAATGCTCATGCGGGTAGTATTGAATTCCTCGTCGATTTTGGCACATGCATCTACAATCTCCTGTTGAACGGGAATAGGTGGAACTGGGACCTTAATGCTTTTTATGGTCTCAATAGACAACTCAACTTGTCCGCTTGAACCATCTGCCATCTTCTCAAGCGTTTTGAATCCGACAACTGAAGACAGCACCAATAGCACAAAAGTGGGTAATACTTCGTCGTTAGGGCGGAATATTGTGATGTGGCTGTCTACCACATAATCACCATCCAACTCAAAAAGGGTTACTCGGCCTGCGGTTCCAACACCTGTCGAATTGATCAAAATATCTCCCTTTTGAAGCTTCCGCTCATCGATCTCAGTATCCTTAGCAAGATAGTATTTCGATGAAAAATCAAAATCCCGGTACCCTCGTGCTTGCCCGGATTTAATGACTTGTACTTTCGAATCGCCATATGTCGGTGACTTTCCGCGTTTTAATAATACCTGTAGCTCATCTATGGTTTTCAAGGGATATTTACTTTCGATAACAATCTTCTTGTTTACGCTTATTCTGATAGACTTATTGAAACCAGCTCTGGAATAATCCAACATATTTTTTGTGGCAACAGCGGCTCCGTAAACAAGCTGGTCCTCACTAAACTGCGGAACTAATCCTTCAAAAGATACCTTGACTGCATTGGCCAGAGTTCCCTCAGCCGCGCGATTCGCATCATCATACATCTTGCCGCCTGGCGTGATGATCTGAATGCCCTCATTACCCTTGCGGTTTGACCAGTCATATCCAAGGAATTCTTTCTGTGCCTTGTTATCTGCCGGAGCCGTAATGATCACAGTTGTCTGCTGATACACCAGCGAGAAATAAAACAGCTTTTCCCGCTCAATGGAGTAAGCGTACGAATACAATTTTTCCAGATACACGGCTGCCTGCTCGTCAGCACTTTTCTGCTGATATGCTTTTGTTTTCAGCAGGTTCTTCGCATCTGCGGAATCGGCAAACGCCGTCACATACATTTTGAAGTATTTGGATCCTTCCAGGTCTGCAACGGAAAGGGATTTATTCAAGAAGGCTCTGTACTCATTCTCACCGACATCAATCTGTGCAAGATATGCCTCGAAAATGTCTTTATCTTTCCATTCGGCAAGCTCTGCACCGCTAAAAACCGCATCAACAGAATCTGCTGACAGGTCAATCTGTTTCGGCGGTTCATTGAATTTTTCCAGAAACATCACGACAGTATTCGTTCCGGTCGCGCCAAAGGTTTTGGAACCGAAGGCGGCAATTCCCCGGATGTAGAAATTCTGCAAAAGCTGCTCCCTGGCTCCGGTGTAGCTTGCGCTGTCATTCGAGAGAATAGAACTCGGTAGGATCACCGCCGCGACTCCCTGCGGCTTTAGCAGCTGTGCAATTCGCTCCACAAACAGCGTTTCAATCTCTCCGCCGTTCATGCCAATTCGGTCAAGAAGGGTAAAGCTGTTGTTTTTAAGTTGTAAATGCTGCTTGAAATCTTTTACTGCATATGGCGGATTAGCAACCAGAATATCAAAAGTGCCGTTCTCAATCCCCTTATCAGGTACGTTTTCCAACCCGTCGCCGAAAATAATGTTGCCCTCTCCTGCGCCGTTCATAAACAGGGATATTTTTGCAACGCGGGCAAGACGGTAGTCTTTTTCGATTCCGTAAATGTGATCTCTGGCCCATGCGTTATTTCCATCTGACTGCGCGAAATAATTGATCGCTTCGATAGCTTCAGTCAAAAAATGTCCAGCTCCGCAGGCGTAGTCAATGACCTTTGGATAAACATTTCCTCTATCAGACTTTACCATCCGATCAACAGGCAGACTATCCCAAATGAAACGAGTAATCGGCATCGGCGTAAAGAATTGTCCTTCATTCTGCTTGAACCCCTTGTTCAACAGCTGCTCAAAGAGATCGCCCAGGAATTGATGCTTTGACGGATAGACAATTCTGTATTTTTCAAACAACTGCACCATCTCAACAAGAATCTTTCCGTTTTGATAGAACAGTTCTTCATTGTGGACATCTTTGAACGCAAAATCATTGTTCGAATAGAATTTCAAAATACGGATCGTATTCTGAAGATCCTCAATCGCTCTTTTGCGTTTGGAACCGGTATATGTTGAGAATAGCCATTCTGGATAATCAGCAGAAACATAGAGTATTTCCTCACGCATGAATTTCTCCATACCGTCCCGGTGCAGCCGCTGGAGTCGATCTTGCAGAGTCTCGTATGTATCCGTTCCTTGCTTATACTGGAATTCTACTTCGTCGTCTTCGGTCTTCGTGCTTTCATCGACAAGCTTACAAATAAACAGCGCAACAAGTCTATTGAAGGCATTTTCCTTGTCACTTACATTATTGTGCCGCAGAATTTCTTCAAACTTGTTGACAATCTTATCATCTGGCGTGAAATCGCGAAGGTCCTTTTTCCGAAGCGGTTTTACCCCAATTTGATAGGCAACGGAATCTTCGGAGAAGATCAGATCGTCATGGATCTGACTTCCATAGGTTTCTTTCCATGCTTCATACTTGGCTGATGTGGTATGCGCATCCCGATAGAGCTTTATAGACTTATCCTTTTTTGAAAGCAGGATGATATTTGCATCGTCGGAACAGTCAATCGTAGGTGCTTTATATGCAATACAGCCACTCCTCAAATCAGAGGCATACAAAACCAGCCATTTGCAAGACTGCTCTTGCTGCCAATAGGAGAACAACTGCGCTCCGTCGCTTTTTGTATTATTAAGCGCTTTGTCGTACTCTCTGCCCCAGGTTTTGCACTCGATAATAAAAAGCATATTTCCGCTTGTATCACTTACGCAAATATCGGCGCGTCCGCCTTTGGCGTCGTGCCCAAGATGCCACTCTTTTTCCAGCTCTATATGTTCCGGACGATATCCTTTTGACAAAAGACGGCATACGCATTCAAATACAACGAAGTTCTCTTTCTGATCAAAACCATCGTTGCGCTCTCTGCCCTTTATTTCATTTGGATAAATCAGTCTTTTTGCTTGGAAATCTACTTTCAGGCTGCACCCAATCTCAAAAAATACCTTTTCATATATATCGCCATATGCAACAAATCCCAGAGTTTTTAAGGCGTCTTTCAAATTTGAAACATCTATCATAATCATCTGCTCCTTGCTCGTTCTATAATCCAAGGTACTGAAACGCTATCGGCATTATTATAGGCTCCCCTAATTCTTCAGTGCTGTGATGGGCACCACATACACGCCATCCTCGCGCTGGTAGGCATAGGGGGAGGTGCCGGTCAAAACCATTAGGAAGGAGGGTTCTTTCATTTTTGTCGTGTCGATCTTACCAGCGACAATCTTCAGCGTATGCGCACCTTCCTCAATAAGCCTGTCTCCGCCGAGCTTGACCTCTACAAGGCCATAGCTTCCGTTGCGCAGGTGGATAACGGCGTCGCACTCCAAGCCCTCTTTGGTACGGAAATGATACACGCTGCCGTCCAGTGCTTCCGCGTAGACGCGCAGATCGCGGATGCAAAGCGTTTCAAAGAACAGACCGCAGGTCTCCAGGTCGTTCAGCAGATCACCTGGGCCAATGCCCAGCGCTGCAGTGGCGATAGAAGGATCGACAAAATAGCGTGTGTCAGATGTGCGGATCGCTGTCTTGGAGCGAAGGTTCGGACTCCAGGCAGGGCAATCCTCTATCACAAAGATCTTTTTCAGCGCATTCGTATAGGAGACAACAGTATCCTTACTCAGTTCCATATCGTCGCTGACATTGATATCCTCGCAGATCGTGGTGTTCGGTGCCTGTGTTCCCTGATGACGCGCAAGAGAACGCATCAAGAGCCGTGCGCGGGTCTCATTGCGGGAAACACCGTCCACTCGGCTGATATCGGACTTCACAACTGCATCAAGGTAGTCAAAGGCTTGTACCAGTGCATCGTCGCCCTCCAGGAAGGTCGCTTGGGGCCAGCCGCCGCGACAGATGAGAAATGCAATATTCTCCAGTGTAGACTTGTTTTCCGCAAAGATTGGTTTATCATCGGGGGAAAACAACGCACCGAGACTGACTGCGCCGGAGGACTCACCGGACTCATACAGGCTCATGGGCCGCATCTTGATCCACGCAAAGCGGCCGGTACCCGTATGATGCACCTGCTCCATCTCCGCAGGCACAGCGGAACCGGTCAACAGGAAGTGTCCGAAGCCGTCCCGGTGATCCACTTCAAACCGCATAGCATCCCACAGCTTGGGAGCCATTTGCCATTCGTCGATCAGACGCGGCGTCTCACCCTGGAGGAGGGAACGAGGGCTGATATCCGCCAACTGGAGGTTTTGCTTTACCCGATCCGGGTCGCTCATATACAAAATACTGGAGGCGTGCTGTTCGCAGGTGGTTGTTTTTCCACACCATTTTGCTCCTTCCACAAGGATCGCGCCTTTGTTTCTCAGGCGATTTGCAATAGTCAAGTCAATCACTCTCGGCTTATAACTTGCCATATAGAGTCCCTCCACGCTATAGAATGACTGTATTATAGCGGATCAGCGCGTCCAATTCAAGTAAATCCTGCGATTTGGCGAAAATATTTTCTGTGATACGGCAATATAATAACCATCGCATCGATGATGATTCGTTCCTCACATCGGCGCTATTAAGCTTGCAAATTGTTTTTCGCACGTTAACCATTTCTTTCGGGTTACGCTACCATATGGGTGATGATAGAAGCCAACATGGCGAACGCGAAAGGAGGCACGATATGTACAACAGGTTTACGGAAAAGCGCAGGCGGTATCCGTGCAGTGCGGGGACTGTATCTACGCTGGGATGCTTCTTGAGCCGCCTCTCAAGGGGCTTTTCTGCGCAGTTCGACATATATTTCCAATCAGGAATAAGGGCTTGGGATATTCCCAAAATCGCCGCGTGTCCGGACAGCGGCTGTGCTTGCTATTCTCTCAAATCCCAGTTTTCCCCGTCCCAACGCCGCTCTTTCTCTCCGCCGAAATCTGTGCTATACTGTAAGAAAATC
>ERZ780083.19-NODE-19-length-53656-cov-8.585437_pt1 | contig 53656 bp, 44 predicted proteins | sample MGYA00511838_ERZ780083 | MGnify/ENA primary metagenome ERZ780083 (study PRJEB29588, sample SAMEA2152602) | human gut metagenome | biome: human gut; feature: human-associated habitat; material: faeces | place: Denmark | collected 2008/2010 ...
TCGCCGCCGCCCGCCCGCGCCGGCCGCACTCCTTCCGGAGACGGCGGACCATTGCAGAAACAACGACGTGGGCTTCCTGTCCCATCTGGAATACGATCGGGGAGCCTGTGAATCGCTCGAGGCGGAAGCCGGCAGGCTGACGGCCTCAATCAGCGAGGAGGGAGCGGATCGCTTCAAGGAATATCTCCGGGTGCAGCTCGGAGAGATGAAGGCGGACGTGGAGAAGCGCTTCCCCATCGACGGCCTGTGTCAGCCGCAGCACCCGGACATGCGGGTGCCGGAGGGCGGGCTGTTCGGAGGAAAGCGGAAAAAGGCCATGCAGGGCAAATATGAGCCGTATAACATTGCCGCGAATCTGACGGGCGGCGCGCTGAAACGGACGGCGGAGGCGCTGACCGAGGCGGTGACGGAGATGTTCCGTCTGAGTGATGCGGAGGCCGACCGCCTGCTGCCGGAGCTGATCGCGCGGTCCAGACTTGGCCTTGGCGCGGCGGCAAGGCCGGAATGCATGAAGGAATGCCTTTCGTCCGAGAGCGGATACGGCGGCACGTTCCCGCTGCCCGGCCTGCGCTATCTGGAGACCGGATGCGCGCCGGAGATCGAGTCCTACTTATTGCAGACCCGTCTGACGGCGATGGGCAAGGGCGAAAAGCTTTACCGCGACGCGCTTCTGGCGGCCTATGACCGCCTCCCGAACGGATATTTCTTCGATAAGATCTGCGAAAACCGGACGAAGCTGGAGAAGGTGAGAGCACAGCTTGGCGACAAGCTCGACGCGGGGACCTTCCGCAGCCGCGCCGCCGCCGGGATGCTTCAGCTGAACGGCGAGTTCAACACCTCGGAGCCGAGCGCGGTCAGCAAGACCTATCTGCTGCTGCGCGGTGCGGAGATGAAGGAGTTGGCGGACGGAAGCCCGCTGGGCTTCGGAAGTGTGCAGGAATTCTACATTGACGAAAAGATGGGCGGCATCCAGAAGCTGGACAACGCGCCGATGAAGCTGCTGCGGCTGACGCTGCTGGACTGCACAGAGACGAGCCTTCTGGATCTGATCCAGGAGATCTGAGAGAGGCCGGACAGGCTCTGCGGGCAGCGCCCGCGGCCTGTGCGCGGCATATCGGGCATCAAGCATCCTTTGCACGGCGCGCAGCGCCGGGTGAGGCGAAGGAAAGGGTGGAGCAAACCATGTATTATGTGCGAAAGGAACACGATCAGGCATACCGCCGCGTCCAGCTCGATCTGGACGTGAAGCCGGGACAGTATCAGCCGTTCACGGAGAACACCTCAAAAATCGAGGTGTCGGCCAGCGCGGTGCTGGAGGTGCGGAGAGACGACGGGACGGAGGAGGTCATTCCGCGTCCGGAGTCGGAGCGGAGGAGATTCCTCTATTCGGTCAGCGCGTCTGACCCGCAGTGTCTCTGCATTTCCGGCGAATGCCCGACGGCGCGCCTTTGGGCGCGGCCCAAGACCGGCGGAGAGACGCTGTATAAGGTCCCTGCGCCGCTGAAACAGGATCAGGGAATGCAGTTGGTCTGGCTCCCATGCGGGCCGGAGAGAGTCGAGCTTTGCGGAGACCGGTATTTCGACGCCGCATATGAGCTTGTGAGAAAGTGACCCCATAGAGCAGGGAGACGGGCCGCGCTGCGGCCGGAAGCAGGAGAGAAAGAATGCCTTACGATTATTACTGCACAAACTGCGGCAGGAAAATTACGCAGGACGAGGTGCTGTTCGACATGCAGTACCTCCTGACCAAGAACAAGGACAAAAAATTCAATATTCTCAAATTCCGTATGCGCCTTGCGGAGTTGGAGGAGTGGTTCAAGACTGGCTTCCCGACGGAGGACGGATTCAAAAAGCTGAAGCTGACCTTTGTGCAGTTTTTCCAGATTGTCAGCAACTTCAACAACCTCAACGACCCGGCCATCGCCGGGATCACGCTGGAGGACGTCCGGAATTACGTCGGCACCATCGATTTTGACAGCTTTGCAGAGGCCGCGCCTGCACCGGAGGAGGATGATATCTTCGGCCTCGGCTCTGCCGCGCCGCAGCCGGAGCCGGAAATGCCCGCGCAGCCGGAGGAGCATCTGTCGGAGGCCATGCTGGCGCTGCAAAGAAAGGACGAATCCAACAAGGACATGGGCATGACCCGGGCCATGCTTTCCGCCGATCTGGAGATCGTGAAAAACCTGTTCGCAAACGGCGGCTGCTGTGAGTTCCAGGTCGCCATGCTCAGCGAGAAGGACAATGAGGGCGCACAGATCGTGACGGGATACCGGGCGTGGCCGAATCTGTTTATCGACGCGGCCGCCGAGCCGCGTGTCTGCCCGAAGTGCGGCTATCCGGTGTTTGCGCACGCGGGAACGGCGAAGCATCACCGCGTCGTGTTCTTCGGGCCGCAGAGCGCGGGCAAGACGAGCCTTCTGCTGGCGCTCACGCATTACGCCTGCAATGCCATGCTGGAGAATTTCAGCTCCGAGATCTGGGGCGGCACGGAGCCGATCCGCTCGATCAAGACGGTCGAGCTTCTGAATCGGAAGCCGCAGCGCAGCCGCAGCGCGGAGACCGGCGGCGCGTCCAGCGACCTGGAAAAGCGCAACCGCTCGCTCTATTCCGATCTTGAGCTGTATGAAAAGGGAATCGCGCCGGAAAAGACCGGGGCGAATCTGGGCGTGAACGCCTATAACGCGACCTTCCGCATTCAGGATGCCCGCGGCCGATTCCATCTTCTGACGCTGACCGACCTTCCGGGTGAGCTGATTGACGAGGATACCGGCGCGATCAACACGGCGGATATGGTGGACAAATTCCCGACTGCGCTGAGCTGCGACGCCTATGTGATCTGCTTCGACACCAGCAAGAAAGGCAAGGAGCAGGTACAGATCAACGCGACCCTGCAATCCGCCGACGCCGTGCAGAAGCTGCATGCCGACGGCCGCAGGAGCGACGCGCATATCCCTCTGATCGTGGTCTACACCAAGTGCAGCGATATCGAGCAGCAGTCGCTCCTGCAGGACCCGGCGGTCGGAAGCACGCGCGGGAACATGATCCAGCAGGCGCATATGTTCTACGGCGAGTGTGAACGCATCCGGGAAAATCCTGCCTATGCGTTCGTTCTGCGGCAGTTTGACAATTATCAGAATCTGAAGGATTCCTTCAAAACGGGCATCCGCTGCTCGGCCTACGGCTATAACGCGCCGACGCGCGCCGACATCGAGCAGTATGGCCGCGAGGCCTGCGTTTCGAGGCCGCATTACGTCGATCAGCTGATGAAATGGATCCTGATGGTCTGCGGCTGCGCGCCGGTCAGGGGCCGGTATAAGGCGACCTTCAACAGCGTCGGCTGGGAGGAGGCGGAGAACTACATCACCAGACTCCAGTTCCGGAAGGACAAGCCGCTCCGCAGCGACGACCTCCGGGAGGCACTGGCGCGGGTCATCCTCTTTGAAAATCCGGGCGATGTGGACGTTGCGCTCGTTCAGGCGCATGGAAGCAAGGCAGCGCTGACGGCTGCCAGAGTACATGCCATGCTGCCCGGCTCAAGAAATCATAAGGAGTAACAGAATTAGGAGAGAAGCGTTATGAATCGATACAGTATGCTCTGGGGCACGAGCCCCTCGGGCGAATACCGCCTTCTCTGGAGCAGCCGGGGCATGGCCGATTTCCTCGGCTCCCTCGGCGCAACGGACCGCGGAAAAACGGCGGATACGACACAGAATATCCTCCGCGCATTCGGAGATTTTCCGGATTATCCCGCGCAGCCCTCGGACGATAAGCCGGTCGCCATACACTACGCGCCGATGCACCTCTACAAGCTGCCGGAATTTCCGGCAGAGCTGAAGCCGTTCTGCGCGCTGTCCGTGACCGGCGCGGAAAATCGCCCCGGCGGACGCAACAGCACCTACAGCCAGACCTTCCTGTTCCCGTGCGAGCTGATGCGCGGAAAGGAGAAGGGCGTGAACGCGCTGGATCTCCTGTTCGGCACACATCTGCTCTCATGGCAGGAGGTCAAGGCATTCCGCGACAAGACGCACACCCCCAATTTCGACGCCGCACCGCGGAAGGTGCAGCCGGAATTCACCGACCTTCAAACGGCGCTCTACGCGGCCTCCGTTCTGCTGGAGAGCAGGGGCGAAAAGAATCTGATCCTCCGGCTGGAGAAGGATCGCAGCTTCAACCGCCGCGCGCTGGCGCTGCTGGCGCAGATCTATTCTCTGCTGCCGCCCCGGCTGGCAGTGGAGACCGGCTTTGCCACCTACCATCCGGTCGAGGATATCGCGGAGATCAGCCGGAAAAACAGCATCTGTGTCTTTGTTCTTCCCGCAAGCGCCGATATCCGGCCGCTCGAGGGCGGGAAGAACATCCTTCTGGACCTTTCCGACGAAGCATACCACGCTCCGCTGCGGCAGACGCCGTTGACGGAAGTGCTCCTGAGCTGGAGCAAGCTGAGCTGGGAAAAGCGCTGCGAGGCATATCAGAGCCTGTTCGCGGACGCGGAGAATTATCAGGACAGCAATGCGTTTTTGCAGCGTTCGCAGGCGTTCTTTGCGAGCCTGCAGGACTGCCAGAACTGGATATCCTCGCACGGCGAGGGAACGCTCCGGTCGTTGGAGGATCTGCGGAGGCTGCTCGCGGATGAGCCGTCCTGGCAGCAGATCCCGTGGTATAAGGAGCTGCTGCGCGCTGCGCTTCCGGGGCTTCTTCCGAAGAACGTCCAGTTCAGCAGCTGGCTGGACGCCGCTGCGGCGCAGTATAAGCTTGCAGCGGACAGCGAAACGAAGAAAAAGGTGGGAGAGCTGTACCAGTTCGGCGCGCAGTTCGGCGAAACGGATGTGCCGGGCCTTTGCGACAGCGTCTCCGGAATTTTGAAGGAACGCCATGCGACGGAGTTAGCGCAGCAGCGGACCAGATTGACAACGGAGTTTACCGCAAAGCTCGATGCGCTGGGTCGGCAGCTCCGGCAGGAGCAGGAAAACGCTGCGCAGCTGAAGGAAGCTGCCCGGAAGAAGATCCTTGAGCAGCAGGAACGCGCGCAGACAGCGGAGCATCAGCTGAGCGAAACGTCGCGTCAGCTCGACGAGCAGAAGCAGAAAGCGGCTGCTGATGTGGAAAACATGAAGCGCAAACATGAGCAGGAGCTTGCCGAGCGGCTCGATCAGCAGCTCGCGCAGCAGCGGGCGCGGGCCAAGGCGGAGTGTCAGGAAAAGCTCCGGGAGCAGGATTCGGTGATCTCCCGCCAGAAGGCGGAGCTGGAAACGGAGCGCCGCAGGCGTCAGACCGCCGAGGAGGCTTTGATGCGCGTCGAATATGACCGCGAGTTCGGCGAGGACGCGCAGCGCCGCAGCCGCGTCAAGGACGACCGGCCGCGCTTCATCCGTAAGCAGCCATGGTGGCTGCCGGTTCTGATCGCCGCGCTGCTGGGCGCGGGGATCTGCTGGCTGACGACCAGCCTGATCGGTTGGCTCGGAAATGACAACGGTACGATCATGAACGAGCAGACCGCCCAGGCCGAGCAGGCTCCGGAGGAGCAGGTCCCGCAGGAGGAGCCGCAGCCTGTCGAGGAGACGCCTGAGGAGCCGAAAGAGCAGCCGGTGGAAGAGCCGGAGGAAACGCCCGTATCGGAGGATACACCGGGATCTCAGAACGGAAACGACGAGACAGCCACTCAGGAAATGATCCAGAAGGTGTCCGGCATGGCGTGGACCTTCACAGGCGAGAATATCCAGCGGGACTATTGTCCGGAACCGCTGAACGGCTTTGGAGTTGTGCTCGTGGCGTTCTCGAATCAGCCGAAGGCTCCGGCTGCGCTGACGGAAACGGCGGAGCCAATGCCGGAAAACGGTGCGGATAATACGGCAGAGGACCAGACGGAGAATGCCGGAGCGGCGGGCACAGAGCCTGCTGAAAACGGCGATGCAGCTGCTGCGGATGCGCAAACGCCTGTCGCCGATACGCAGACGCCGTCCGAGGAACAGGAAAAGTACGCGATCCTGTTCAGGGAGAACGATACAGTGGATCAGGACGAGCTGATCGAAAAGCTGAGGCAGATCCCGGATGCGTCGCTGATCCTGCGGCATAACGGATTGACGATGATCGTCTATGGCGACGCGGAGATGCAGATGCTGGCGCTGACGGCGATGGACGCCATCTATCCGGCCGGGGAAACGGCAGAGGATGCGGCTTCGCAGACGGAGGATACGCAGGAAGTGAACGCGGAGACAGCGGAGAAGGACGTTCTCCTGCTTCGTGTCGAAGATGTGCTTCTGGATATCACGGAGGCGTTCCAGACGGCGGACAGCTGGCGCGTTGTGCAGAAGTTCAGAACAGATGGGATCCCAATGGCTTTCGCGGCGCAGGCTCAGGCACTGACCGTTGAACCGGCCTTGACGATCGTGTGCGATATGGAATGCGTATTCATCTACGATTTCCGCGAAGCGCAGGAGGAAGCAGAGACGCTCATGGCACGCGCCAAGAACACGGACCTGCATGTGCTGGATGTGGATGGCTTCGTGCTTGTGTCCGAAAAAAAACTGAATACATAAAAAGCATCCCGGCTCGGAGATCTCCGAGCCGGGATAAAGTTTATTCAGAATTTGCCGCTGCTGTGGGAGAAGCCGCTGCTGTTGACCTGCGTACCGCCGCTTCCGCCGTTGTCGGGCGGGTCGCGCTCGATCTTCCGGCGCGTCTGGGTTGTGTGGGTGAACTGGTCGTTGCGGATGCGGAACTGCATCCCACCGCACACATAGCTTCCGGCTTCGCGCTTGGCTGCGACCGACTTCATGGTGGCGTTTTTCACGATCCAGCAGATCAGAAGCGAGAGCAGGACAGCGACGACAGCGGAGGCCAGCCATGCGGGGCCCCAGCCGAGGCGGGCCAGGAGCACGGAGCCGCCGGAATAGGAATCATACGACTCCTCATAATCGGGGCTGTAATCGCTCTCATCCTCATAATAGAGCTGCCCGTGGCCGTTTTCGGTATCGACCGGCCGGCCCTGCTCCGCTGCGCTCAGCATCCGGCCGCAGGCGCTGAGGTAGTCCTCAAAGCCGGTATACCAGTCGTCATACCGGAAATCGTCGAGGAATTCCTCCTCCAGACGCTCCTTGCCATAGTCCGTAAACGCAAGATGTGCGTCGGTTCCGTAGGCGCACAGGTCGTAATCCCGGTCAGCCATGCTGAGCATCAGCAGAATGCCGTTCTGCTCAGAGCCGACGCCGAAGCCATTGGCAAGATAGATCTCCTCGGACGCGGTTTCGCAGTCGGAGGCATAGTCGGTGAAATCGTCCACGACCGCGATGTAGACGCCGATGCCGTAGCGGCCGGTAAGCTCCGCCGCGCGGCTTTCCAGCGTTTCCGCCTCGTCCTGCGTCAGAAGCCCCGGCTCGTCGATGAGATAGACCCCGTCGGCGGCATGGGCCGTCACGCAGAGAGACAAAAGCAGCATCAGGCACAGAGCGATGGAAAAAAGTCGTTTTTTCATGCTGCGCCCTCCTTACAGAAACAGTCCGGCGATCGCGCTGCCGAGACCCGTCAGCACCATCAGCAGTGTGATGCCGCCCGCGACCGCGAGTCGCAGCAGGTTATAGCGCATCGGATCGACCGGCAGATCGCCGACCAGCTTCCCGGTCTGCGCGTTCATGGCGAAAAGATAGTTCTGATCCTTCCACTTTGTGCTCAGCATCCAGACTGGCATCATGGCGTATTTGACGCCCTCGCGCACGGTATGGACGTCCCCGCCGGTCGGCGTGACGGTGTCGTAGCCGATCACGTCGCGCATGGCCAGCTGCGTGGCAGAGCTTTCGCAGCGCACGCTGGCGCGCGATTCGCTCTCGTCGGCGCTCACGTCGTATTTGTCCGCAAGGTAGCCGGGCATATAGGCCGTGGAGAAGGGCTTGAGCTCGCTGAAGTCGAACGGCTCGATGGAGTCCATGTAATCGTCCGGCATTTTACTCGAGCCGTCCACCGGGATCCGCGCGAACTCCACCGTTCCGGCGCGGTGGATCCGGAAATGCTCCGTCGTCGTGACCTCCCAGTCGCCCTCCGTGTGAACGTGGCTTCGGGTGGCGTTGAAGGAGAGGTCGGCGTCGGACTTCATGTCAAAGAGCCAGAAGGGGACGTAAACGCCCTGGATCTGCTCAATGTGGTTCTGGTCGCGGAACGCCTTCGGCAGCAGGAACTTTTTCCCGTAGTGCTTTTTCAGCGCCGCAATGGCCGCGGCCTTATCGAGCTTGAACGGCAGGACATAGTCCGGCCTCAGCATTCCGCTGAGCTGGCCGGGGACGATGCTGGGATTTCCGCAGTAGGGGCAGCTCGTCGCGGCGGTGTTTTCGTCGCAGATCAGCTCCGCACCGCAGGACGGGCAGTTATAGACGTGCATACCGTCCCCCGCCGTGTCCCAGTCCTCCGCCGGCTCCTGCGCGGCCTGTTTTTCCGATTCCTCATGGAATGCGTCCGCCGCCTTTTCGTCCTTCTGCTGATAGAGCTTTTCGATCTCCGCGACCTCAAAGCTGCTGCCGCAGTACTCGCATTCCAGCTTGCCGGAGGCTCCGGCAAAATGCAGCGGGCCTCCGCAGGCGGGGCATTGATAATTAGTGATCTGTTCGGCCAAATGATCGCCTCCCGTCAAAAATCAGATCTCTCAGACAAGGTCTCCGTCGTTGAACGGATCGCCGCAGTTCGGGCAGAATTTCGGCGGCTTTGTATTGTCGGCAGGCTCCCAGCCGCACTTATCGCACTTGTAGTGCTTCACGGCGGCGGGTCTGGGCTTGCCGCACTCGGCGCAGAATTTGCCCTTGTTCACCGCGCCGCAGCTGCACGTCCAGCTGTCGTCCGCAGGTCTGGGTTTGCCGCATTCGGGGCAGAATTTTCCGGTCGCGGTCGCGCCGCAGCTGCATTTCCAGCTTCCGGCGGCAGTGGCGGGCGTGGGCTTCGGCTTGCCGCAGTTCGGGCAGAATTTGCCCTGAATGCCGGTCTGACCGCAGGCGCACGTCCAGCCGGACGCGGCGGGCTGCTGGGTCTGCTGCTGCGCGCCCATCTGATACAGGCTCTGCGCGTTCACGCCGCCTGCCTGACCCGCCATGTTCATGCCCATGAAGGCCATGGCCGGGCCTGCGCTCTGGTTGCTGGCCGCCGCCTGCATCGCACTGGCCTGCGCGCCGACAAGGTGCGCCGCTGCGCGGGTCGGGTCCATGAACGCGGCGTTGCGCTGAAGCTCCTTGAGCATGGCCTCGTCCTCTTCGTTCGCCTTGACGGACGAAACACCGAAGGAGACGATCTCAAGGCCGCGCAGGTCGCGCCATTTCGCGGACAGCACGTCGTTCAGCGCGCTTGCCATTTCCATGGTATGTCCGGGCAGGGCGGAATAGCGGATGCCCATCTCGGAAATTTTCGCAAACGCGGGCTGGAGCGCCGTCAGAAGCTCGGTCTTGAGCTGGCCATCCAGACGGTCGCGGGTGTAATCCTCGCCAACGTTGCCGCAGACGTTCGTGTAGAACAGAATCGGGTCGCAGATGCGGTAGCTGTACTCGCCGAAGCAGCGGATGGAAATGTCGATGTCAATGCCCGCTCTCTGATCGACGACACGGAACGGCACGGGGCTTGGCGTGCCGTACTTGTTGCCGATCAGCTCCTTGGTGTTGAAAAAATAGATGCGCTGATCCTTCGGAGCCTCGCCGCCGAAGGTGAAGCGCTTGCCGATGGTCTTGAAGGTGTCGAGAATGCTCGTGCCGAGCTTGCCGGAGAAGATGGACGGCTCGGTCGAGGAATTGTAGACGAATTCGCCCGGCTCCGCGCAAAGCTCCGTGACCTTGCCCTGATCGACCAGGATCATGCACTGGCCGTCTGCCACGGCGATGACGGAACCGTTGGTGATGATGTTGTCGGAGCCCTTCGTGTTGCTGCTCCGGCCGGAGACGCGCTTGCGGCCCTTGACGGCCAGAACGCTTTCGGGGATCGCGTCACAATAAAAATATTCCTTCCACTGGTCGGCCATTACGCCGCCGGCCGCGCCAAGCGCTGCTTTGATGAGTCCCATTTGAAGAACCTCCTTGATATTTTGAACTGTTTCAGAGTAGCGTCAGTTGACAAGGGCACACATGCCCGCAGGACGCACCGGCCCACCTTTCGCGGCGTTATCGTCCTTGACTTGCGCTAGCAAGCCTGCGTCCTCTGCCTTGCGAAAAACGCGCCGGAGCGCCCGGCGGGTCTTCGAGTTTTCCCGGAGCATGGACGGCAGATGGCAAGGCAGACGAGGCAGATGGGCTGTCGCCCATCAACGAGGATAACGCAGCCAGCGGCTCTTCAGGCCCGGGAAAACCATGTGTGCCTTTGTCAACTGACGCTATGCAGCTCGCCTGCGTTCTGCGTGTGGTAGAGCTTCGCATAGGTGCCGCCGCGCCGCAGCAGCTCCTCGTGCGTACCCTGCTCTTCAATTTTGCCGTCCGCAATGACAAGAATGCGGTGCGCCTTGCGGATGGTGGAGAGACGGTGGGCGATGGTGAGCGTCGTGCGGTCCTTCGCCAGCTCGTCGAACGCATGCTGAATTTTCGACTCGGTCAGGCTGTCCAGCGCCGAGGTCGCCTCGTCCAGGATCAGCATCGGCGGGTTTTTCAGGAAAATGCGCGCGATGGAGATGCGCTGCTTCTGTCCGCCGGACAGGAGTGTGCCGCGTTCGCCGACGTAGGTGTCGAAGCCGTCCGGCATCGCCAGAATGTCGTCGTAGATTTCCGCCCGTTTCGCGGCCTCCACGATCTCGTCCATCGTTGCGTCGGGCCGTCCGTAGCGGATGTTTTCCAGAATGGAGTCGGCAAACAGAAATACCTCCTGCTGCACAACGCCGATGTTCTTGCGCAGGCTGTGCTGCGTCAGGTCGCGCACGTCGTGGCCGTCTACCAGAATGGCGCCGTCGGTCACGTCGTAAAAGCGCGGGATGAGCTGGCAGAGCGTGGACTTGCCGCCGCCGGATGGGCCGACGACCGCGACGGTCTCACCCGGCTCGACGTGCAGCGTCACGCCGTGCAGAACGTCCAGCTCCTCTTCATATGCGAACGTCACGTTCTCCACGTCGATCCGGCCCTTGACGTCGTGCAGCTCCAGCGCGTCCGGCTTGTCCTTCAGCACAGGCTCCGTGCGCATGATCTCCAGAAAGCGGGAGAAGCCTGCCGTGCCGTTTGCAAACAGCTCGGAGAAGTTGGTCAGCCGCCGGATGGGGTTGACGAACGAGGTGATGTAAAGGCTGAAGGTGATCAGGTCGATGTAATCCATATCGTCCTTCATGATGAGCACGCCGCCCACCGCGATGACCGCCACGGAAAGCATGGAGACGAACAGCTCCATCATGGCGTTGAACAGACCCATCTCCTTGTGGAACATGCGCTTGGAGGTCTTATACACATTGTTCGAGCGGCGGAATTTTTCCTCCTCCAGATCCTCGCTGGCAAACGCCTTGGCCGTGCGCATACCGGAGAGGCTGGACTCGATGTCGGCGTTGATCGCGCCGGTTTTCTGCTTGACGAAGCGGGAGGCCTTGCTCATGGCGCGGCGGCGGCTCATGATGATGACGAGAAAGATCGGGATCATGACGCACACGACCAGCGCCAGCCGCCATTCGACCGTGAACATGATGGCCAGCGCGCCCGCGATGGTGACCATCGAGATGAAGATATCCTCCGGGCCGTGGTGCGCCAGCTCTGTGATCTCAAAGAGGTCGGAGGTCAGGCGGCTCATGAGCTGGCCGGTGCGGTTGCGGTCGTAGAAGTCGAAGCTCAGCTCCTGCATGTGCGTGAACAGCGCGTCGCGGATATCGGCCTCGACGCGGATGCCGAACGTGTGGCCCCAGTAGCCGATGATAAAATACAGGCAGGAGCGCAGAATATATGCCAGCACCACGATCCCCATGATAAGGAAGAAGGTCTGGTAGGCATGCGCCGGAAGGAGCTTCTGCATGGCCGTGCGCGAGACGATGGGGTAGCACAGGTCGATCAGCGACACCATCAGCGCGCAGAAGATATCCAGAACGAACAGCTTCCGGTGCGGCTTGAAGAACGACAGGAAGATCGCAAAGCCGCTTTTTTTCTGATATTCTTTCGTTGTCATGGGTGGTACTCCGTTTCTTTACGCGCCGCGCTTGCTTTTTGATGCGGTGGCAGATATGATAGACAAAACAGAATGGGAGGCAGAATATGCCTGAAATCTTATATGCAGACGCGGCGGTCGCCGTTGTTGTGAAGCCCGCCGGCGTACTTTCACAGGGAGATGCGGAAGACGCCATGCCGGCCCTGCTGCAAAAGCAGCTCGGCGGCGCGATCTTTCCGGTGCATCGGCTCGATCAGCCGACCGGCGGCGTGATGGTCTACGCCCGGACGCAGGATGCGGCGGCGAAGCTCTCCGCGCAGATGCAGTCGGAGGCGTTCGGCAAGGAATACCTCGCCGTGCTCGACGGCGCGCCGGAGCCTGCGGAAGGGGAGCTGCACGATCTGCTCTTTTTCGACCGGCAGAAGGGGAAAAGCTATGCCGTCCGGCGCAAGCGCGCGGGCGTGAAGGATGCGCGACTCGCCTACCGCGTGCTTGCGCAGGCGGAGGGGCTGACGCTGGTGCGCGTCAGACTGTTCACCGGCCGGACGCATCAGATCCGCGTCCAGTTTTCCTCACGCGGCTGGCCGCTCACCGGAGACGGCAAGTACGGCAGCCGGAATAACCGCTGCACGCCTGCGCTCTGGTCGGCGGAGCTGCATTTTGCGCATCCCGTGACCGGCGAGACGCTGACCTTCCGGTCGCAGCCGCCGGAGGCTTATCCCTGGACGCTGTTTTCGCCGGACTCCCTGTAGAAGATCAGGGAATACCACGTCACAAGGTTTCCGTTGAAGAAATTCATGTCGAGCCGGTCGGCCAGCGCCGTGACCAGAATGCCGTTGCTCTCGACGCAGGGGAACATTTTTTCCGGGAAGCGGCACGGCGCGTCCGGCCATGCGCATTTTTCGCAGATGGCGCACGACTCCGTCGAAAGGGCCATCGCATCGCCTCCGCACGCCTGCTTTACCAGCGCCAGCACCTCGTGCGTCAGCGCCTCATGCGGTGCGCGGGTCCCGAGCGTTTCTTCAATGCTGGCGATGTCATGGACCTCCGCGATCGTGGAGATCACGAGCACCGACGGATAGGCCAGACAGCGCGCGCGGCACTCGTCCACCGTCCCGACGGCGGGCGGACAGGCCCAGCTTTTGTTGTACATCGGGCATTCCGTCTCGCAGATGCGGCGCACACGCTCCGTGAACGTCAGCTCCTCCGTTTTCAAAAATGTGTACTGATACAGCGGCAGCTCCGCAAGCTGCCGCTCAAGCTTTTCGCGGTCGATCTTCGCCGCCTCCTCATAATTCGTTTTTCCGTATGGATTCTGTGCCTGTTCATTTTACATGGCCGGGCGGCGTTTCGTCAAGCCCTCGCGGCAAAAGAAAGCCGCCGTGCAGGCGAAGCGCACGCCTGCGCATCACGCGATCCCGTCCGGAAGCGACACAAAGCGTGTCTTTTCCGGGAACTGAATATTTCTCCTTTCTTTGCAAACAATAGCTTTGCAGCCATACAGAGCAAATTGATACAGTATTGGAGGAAGCCACCATGAAGGCAACAGGAATCGTTAGAAGGATCGACGACCTTGGCCGCGTCGTGATCCCCAAGGAGATCCGCCGGACGCTGCGTATCCGCGAGGGCGACCCGTCACAGATAACATTGGCACGGTGGGAGAGATTCTGCTTTGCGATGGGCGATTTTGCCAAACGGAACGGGTGGAGTTAGTGCATAATGACGAAAGCGGGAGCGATGACCGTAGGTATCCGAGAGGGATGAATCATGGAAACGAATCGCCCGGATCCATTGCGCTGCAATGGATCCGGGCGGTTTCCTCTGTCTCCATGAGGCCAGTAAGGGCGACACATGTTGTCGTATTCTATACCAAATGCTTCGGAACACTAGATGCCGAGTTCGTAATTTTAGCTTTTTCGGTGTCTCGAATGCGATCAGCCATTTTCTGAATCCTGTTGGTAATCCACATATATGCAGTAGTCCCTTCTGAGTAATCCGCCTCTGCATACATATCAACGCGTCCATCCTCACGCATCTGTTCTACCTGCTGCATGGCTTCGTTGTCACCCTTGGGATAGATCGCAAAGGTTGCGCCACCGCCCTTTTTTACAACGGAAAATGCCGGAATATCACTCGGTCCATCCGCAATATAAATCATATTTTCAAAATGAACTCTACGATTTTCTTCCGGGATCTTGGAATTGACTTCAATTCCATCTACTTTCCCGATTCCCTTGTTTATTTCAAATATCGCTCTGGTTTTTGATGTATTGTCGATCGTGTATACCGTTTCTCCAATAACCATGTTCCCGTCTTTGTCTGGAGTTTCTAAAAGCTCACACCCCCATACGCCGTCAACAAAAGGCATCAGCTCTGAACCCCGGATAATTTCAGCAAATCCTGTGCTGACAATGTAGTGCTCAACTTGAATCCCATATTCCGAATAACGCTTGTCATCTTTGAACATGTTCTTGGTTTTTTCAAAAATTTCAGGAATGCCGTTATAGAATTTTTGCCTTTTCCCATACTCTTTCAGCTTTGCATTATTAAGGCCCTTTAGCGTACCATCATGCGCACACCGAATAAAGTAATTCAGGTAGTATGTATCCCGGTTTACCCGAATTCCCTGTGCGGCAAGTTCTAATGGCCGTGCATTTACTTTTTTCCAAAAATCAGACGATTCGATTTTATAATCCTTAAAAATTGGATCCTGCATATAGCCATCGACCAATGTTTTGTCACAGTCCCAAATAACCGCGATAATATTTGCCATTGTTAACCTCCTTGTAAATACATTTACGCCGCCAGCGCATTGGCATTAACCCTTTCAATCGCCTGCCGGATGCCTGCCCACACGGACAGGTCTGTGAACACCTCAACGATGCTGCCGTAGTCTGTGAACGGCGCTTCCTGCAAAACGGACAGATCTTTCATCATGCCGTTATGGACGATATACTCCACAATCTGGTTTACGAAATAAATCTGCCGGCTATCGAGGCTGGCATCATTCAGATACTGAGCAAAGGCTTCTTTTGCTGCATTCATATCAAGCCCGACAATTTCCCGCACGAACTCGCCCAGCGGCTTTTGCCCATACTCGGCCTCATAGTCCTGCTTGGTGCCGACTTCACTCCAAAGAATTTTCTCCAGTGCCTGTACATCTTCCGCGGTCAGGGGGACATTGCTTTTGAGCTTGGCAATCACCACATTGTCCATGTGCTGCCGCACATAGAATTCTGCTTTAGCCTTGTAGTTCTTAAGGTCATCATTTTCCAAATCTGATTCATTCCAGTCTACAGAGAGAATCTCATCATCAAAATTCGTATCATAGCACACGCTGGTTTGCGGGATATACTTCATAAGGTCTCGCAGATTTTCCCGGATATGCTCAAATTCGTTGATTCCGGCATTCTCTACATAGTCCGTATGCAGAATTTTGCCGATCAATTCGGCTTGCGCCATGATTTCCGGAATATTTGCCACAGCTGCAACGGCGGAAACTTTCTTAAACAGGTCGCTGCGGGCTTTACCGTATTTCTTTCCGGCGAGATAGGCAAGCTCAATGCCATATATCAGCGCATCGAACCGCATCGCCTTAGCATCGTCTTCCTCCGGCGTGATGAGCGGTGCCAGCTCCTGCCCCATGAGCAGGGTGTCCTCATAGGTCAGCGCATTGTAGTTGTCCGCATTTGAGTAAAGCTCTGCATATTTGAGGTGCTGCCGGACAGCGAAGTTCTCCCTGTTCAGCTCCTGCACCTTGCCTACCATATCCTCTACCAACGCCTTGCGGAAGGAAATCAAGTCCGTTGCCTGATACGCCAAGTCTTGCAATTTGAACGCAATTTGGGCCTTCAGATGGAAGATCGCTCCTTGTAAGGCAATCATATTGGCAGTGGGCCGTCCCTTGTTCATGCGAAAGAACTCAAAGTTGCCGCAGAAGTCAAAAATATAGAACTTGTCCTTATCCTTACCGTCCAGCAGCCTCGGGCACAGACGGGTGCCGCGCCCGATCATCTGCCAGAACTTCGCCTTGCTCATGACCTTCTTGAAAAACACTAGATTCAGCACCTCCGGCACGTCAATGCCGGTGTCCAGCATATCTACAGAAATGGCAATCTGCGGCAGCTTTTTCGGATCAGAAAACTCATCGATGGCGCTTTGCGCATAGGTCATATAGTTGTCGATGACTTTGGCGAAACCGGGCAAGTGCGGATATTCCTTGTTGAACACCTCAAGGATTTTCTCGGCGTGGATGTGGTTCTTTGCAAAGATGATCGTTTTGCCCAGCTTACTGCCGTAGTCGATGGTCAGACCGTGGGTCATCAGCGTGTTCAGTACCTGTCGGATGGTGTCCTCGTTGAAAATCCACTCGTTCAGCGCCGACGATGCAATACTCTCCGGAAGTTCACCATTCTCGTCCTCAAAAGTGTCCTCGTAAGCCCGCTTGTCCGCGTCGGAAAGTTCATCGTAGACAATGCCCTGTTCAATGAATTTCAGTTTCGTTTCTACAGACAGGAAATCCACCAGATACCCGTCCTTGACCGCCTGCGCCAGCTCATAGCCATAGGTGGGCACGCCATTTTCCAACTCAAAAATCTCATAGGTATTCTTGTCAATTTCGTCTTTCGGCGTGGCTGTCAGCCCCACCAGCGGGGCATCAAAGTAGTTGAAAATATCCCTGTATTTGTTGTAAACGGAGCGGTGAGCTTCGTCGCAGATGACCAGATCGAAATGCCCGCAGGTGAAGAGTTTGCCCTCCTCGTCCTGTACACTGTCGATGACGTTGTACATGGTCTGATAGGTGGAAAATACGCAGTGCGCTGTGTAGTTATCCTTCTCCTCGCAGAGATTGGTAACGGAGAGATCGGGCAGCAGATTCACAAAGCTGCGCTTGGCCTGCGTTACCAGACTGTTGCGGTCAGCAAGGAAGAGAATATTTTTCACCCAACCATGCTGAAGCAGCACATCGCACAAGGCAATGACCGTCCGCGTCTTGCCGGAGCCGGTGGCCATGACCAGCAGCGCCTTGCGCCGGTTGCGTGCAAAGGCATCGCAGGCAGCTTTGATGGCGCCCTCCTGATAATAACGTCCGGCTATCTTCCGATCCACCATGACATTTTTCAGGCTTGTCCGCATGGTCTGGAGATTGAACAGTTTTTCCAGATCCCGCTTGGAGTAGATAGCGGCACACTTGCGTTCGGGATAGATATTGTCCGTAATGCGGGTCTCAAAGCCATTGGTCAGGAAAATGACCGGGCGGCGGTGATACTTCTTTTCCAGCAGGTCTGCATAGAGCTTTGCCTGCTGGCGTCCCTTGGCCACATCCACGCATGTGCGCTTAGCCTCCACCACTGCCAGCGGGCGGCCATCATCGCCGTAGAGCACATAGTCTGCATAACCCACCTCGGACTTGTTTGGCATACCGGGCAGTTCTACCTCATTCAGCCAGTTCTTCCCCTCTATCCATCCGGCGTCGGTGAGCATGGTGTCGATGTAAAGTTTCCGGGTCTTGTATTCGGACAAATCCAGCGGCTTCGGCACATAGGTCTGCTGCTGCGCGGTACGGCGGGCGGTGAGCTCTTCCTTCAAAGCGGCATTCTCCGCCATAAGGGCTGCAAAATCCACATCGGGTATCGTCTGCGAAGGAACTGTGGGCGCTTCGGTGGGCTGCATCAGCAAGGAACGGTCAAAGTGCCCCTCTGTGTAGTTCTCACCATAGCAATAGGCCACGAAGTCCAAGAATACATAGAGGTTTTCCAGACACAGCGCCGCCTGCTCCTCGGTAATCTTTTTACCGCTGTGTGCGGCGTTATTGCCCATGCGGCGGATCAGATCCATTCGCCGCCAGATGTCTGCGCCCACAATGTCCCGGAAGTCTTCGGTATTCATGAGGCTCACCAGAGAGTCCTGATAAGGCATGACCAGCGCCTTGTCCACAGAATACATCCACTTCACCGCAAACTCCATCGCCCTGCGGCAGTTCAGCACACAGGCAGAAGGATCGATATGTAGAATCTTTTCCGCCGATACTGCTACGGAGGCGAAGGATTCAAATTGTGCAGTGGAAATTAAACCATCAAAATTGGTCATATTCTCCTCCTTTTGGCATTTCATTTATTGAAGCAACCGCCTCAGACTTTCAACAAATTTAACAGGGTTTTCGTAGGCATAGATGTCATCACATATGTACTTGATAAAATCCGCTTCTGAAATACCCGCTTGTTTTAGGTTGCTGCATATTACTTTGTAAAACGCTTTACCGTCCGAATCCTTTGACTTTTTTGTGCGTTCATCATTCTTATAATCGGCGATAATGTCAGGGAGCGAACGAATATTAAAGTACTTGTCACCAATCAATTTGATGAACACCCTATCAGATTCATCAATGCACTTCTTTTTTAAGTATTTTTCTACACTCGGAATAGGTAGAAAACATTTTGGTAAACTTTCGTATTCTCGTTTCCCTGATATGGATTCTTTGACATCGCCGTCATATATGCTAATAATATTCCGCCCTGTGCCAAGGGCGTTATATGTAACCATATCATGGTGTAGTTTGAGCATCTGTGTACAACCACCCGCCGGCAATACACAACATAGTTTGCTTTTGGCTAGTTGGTTTTCTCGTATGACTTTATTTACAATTCCTTTGGCTAGCTCATCCTCAACAAGTAAGACAAAATCGAAACCATTCGGAATATATAAGTTCCGTATTGCGTAATTTGGATAACATGGGTTTATCATCTCGACAGTCCCCATGTTATTCTCAACCAAAAAAATATTGCGAGGCTCAATTCGGTGGATTAGTTCCGCAGAATGTGTTGAGAAGTAAAATACCAACTGGTATTTTGAGGTGTCTATTAGATTTCTAATAAAAAGAACGAGCCTGTCGATTGCTCCCGGGTGCAAAGCTAATTCTACCTCATCGATAAGAAAAAGAAACTTGCCAAACCTTCCTCCTTTGACAACCAAATTATTTATAAAGTCAATTAGAGAGATAAGTAAGCATTCGCCACTGCTCATCTTAAATTGGCTAATAATACTATTCCCATATTTCACAAAATAGGGAATCCCTTTGAATTTATACTTTTCGGCAGTTGCTCGATTTCGAATCTTATACAGAGATTGGTAATACCCTTTATTGTTATGTAAAATATATCCTAATGTCTCAGCAACAAACGGGTCAGCTTCTATCAAATCCTTTTCAAAGTCTGGCTGTGCTAAGAATGTGTCAACTGTGTCGTAATCATCGAATCTACATCCGTAGAAAATACTTCCCTCATAAAATCCTGGCCAATGTGAATGCACTACCAATGCGGAGTGCGTCTTTTTTGTCAATTTATTTGCCTTGATTGTCGTAAATCTTCCTGTTGTTAGCTTCCCGTTTTTGTAAAACCAATGGTCCTTTCCTTCATCTGTAGCAATATCAATATTTGAATCATTTGCTATATCCGCATTGGTCAACATATGTGCTGATGATGTCTTTACAATCAGAGACATAACCAACATTATTGTGCTTTTCCCGCAACCATTTTCCCCTACAATCGCATAGAGGCCTTTATCAAGCGGCAGAGCAATATCGGCCGTTTTAATATTGCGGATATTTCTTATTGTCAAAGACAACTCCATTGTATATATCTCCTTACCCGAAATACTTCTGCATCAGACTGTCAAACAGTAGTTGTGCTTCGTCCAACGCCTTCTGTACGGCAACTTTTGATTTGTCGGTCTGTTCGACGAAGGCAGCAAACTGCTCTTGGAGTTCAAGCGGCGGAACAAACATACGAAAGCTTAATACATCCTGCTGGTTAATACTTGCCTGATTGACAGCCTTCTTGGCTCGAATCATTATTTGTTTGTATATATATTGGGAGCACAATAATTTCGTGGCAAAAACGGCATTCATAACTGTATCATCCAAATGCAGCCGCATCATATTGGACTCAAAAACTGTTTCTTCGAGTAATCCTTTAATATGTGCACATTTTCCCAAATATTCAATGCTATTCACGCGGTTAATGACAATATCGTTTTCCTGAAGCAGATATCTTTGAACTTCGGATTCAGAACACTCCAAACGTTTTAGTGCCGAAAAGTTGGTAATTCTACCATCGTAGAAGGCATCTATCCTAACGATTGGAAACCCTGATCCATCCTGTACATAAGCTGATTGAGGTTTATACAACCCGTTTTGCGGCTCGATACTAACCAATTCCTTCAGTGTGCACACTGGCCAATCGAAGGAATTGATTTCCGGGTCGCCAAACATCTCGACAAATCGGGCTTTGACAAGCTCGTCCAACTTTTGAAGCTGCTTCTGGCGAGCTTCAATAATTTTCTCAGCTTTATCAAGCACATCCACAATTTGCTTCTGCATTGACAAAGCAGGTATTGGAACCTCAAAATTACGCAGTATAGAAAGATTAATGTTATTCTGTGCAACTCCTCGTCCCAAAGCGGTTACATACGACTTCTTAGATTTAAGGAAGTAGTACAGATAATCCGTTGAAACTTCCGACTGATTTTTAATAGTAATTCCAGCAATAGCTTGATTTGTACAGGCTTTTATTGTCAATATTCCCACTTCGCCAAGCGTTGCAAAAATAGTAAATAAGATTGTTCCGGCTGAAAGCATTTTTGTAGATGAACCTTCAAGTCCTGCCTGTGTAATATATTCATCCGCTTCGCCGACATACTTTCCTTTTATATTTCCTATTTTTATCCACGGAATAGTGCCGCCATCCCAGAATCCTGCGATTGCCCTTGACGGGGTCCCACCAGAAACAACATTGCAGAGTTCCCCAAGTCTGTATTTCATCTCTTCATCCCCACAAATCCGAATTTAGTCACAATCCAAGCAGTTCTTCCAGCTTGCTCATTTCCTCACCAATCTCCACTTCCAGCTCTCTCAGCTGGGCCATGATCTCGCTGGTGGGCGGGTACTCCACGGGCTTATACTCGGTTTTCTTATACTTGTTGATGGACAGGTCATAGCCATTTTCTACGATCTCCGCCTTGGGCACGAAGAAGGATTTTTCCGTGCGCTGGCGGTCTTTTTCGGCATCCAGATTGCGGAACCGTGCAATGATATCAGGGATATCGTTGTCTGCCACCGGGCTGCGCTTATCGTCCAACGAGAAGCCGTCGGCGGTCATGTCATAGAACCACACGTTGTCCGTGCCGCCGTGGCCGGTCTTGGTGAAGATCAGCACCGCGGTAGACACCCCTGCATAGGGTTTGAATACGCCGCTGGGCATGGAGATCACGGCCTCCAGCCGGTTGCCGTCCACCAGCTCTTTGCGGATGGCTTTGTGTGCGGTGGAAGAGCCGAATAGCACACCGTCCGGCACGATACAGGCGCAGCGCCCGCCGATGCGCAGCATCCGCAGGAACAGCGCCAGAAACAGCAGCTCGGTTTTCTTGGTCTTGCAGACCTTCAGTAAATCTACTGACACGGTATCGGCATCCAGACTGCCTTTGAACGGTGGATTGGCAAGAATCAGAGAATACTTTTCCTTGTCCGGGTTCTGATCGGACAAGCTGTCCCGGTATTCGATAAAGGGATTGTCAATGCCGTGGGTCATCATGTTCATCGCGCCGATGCGGAGCATGGTTCTGTCCATGTCGTAGCCGAAAAACATGTGGTTCATATAGTGATCCTTCTTCTGGCGGTTGAAGAAGATTTCTTCTTTGCGGTGCTCCTTCAGGTATTCACCCGCAGAAACAAGGAAGCCGGAAGTACCGCAGGCCGGGTCGCAGATCACATCGTCCGCTTTTGGGTCCATCAGTTCCACCATCATGCGGATAATATGGCGCGGGGTACGGAACTGGCCGTTGAGGCCAGACTGGGCAATTTTGCTCAGCAGATATTCATAGGTATCGCCCCGCACATCCACCGCCTGAGATTCGTTCATCAGGCGATAAATCTCGTCCAGCGCATCCACCACTTTGGATAGCAGAAGCGGCGTGGGCAGCTTGAAAATGGCATCGTCCATGTACTTGGAATAGGCGCTGTTCTTATCCCCGTGGAGGTTCTTGATGAACGGAAACACCCACTCCTGCATCACGCTGTACATCTTTCCGGCGGGGAAATCGTGGAATACACTCCACTTAAGCTGCTGGCCGTCGATGGTACGGTCACCGACCTGCACCTCATCCGCAAAAATGCTCTGATACGGCAGCCCCAGCATGGCAGCTTCCTTGGCCCGGAGATTGTCGGTGTCATCCAGATCATGGATGAACATCAGATAGGTGATCTGCTCAATAACATCCAGCGGGTTCACCAGTCCGCCCGCCGCAAAAATATCCCAGAGGCTGTCGATTTTGTTTTTCAGTTCACCTGTAATCATTATTCTCTCTCCCTGTTCCAAGTATAAGAAGTGTAGCGTCCGCCGCCGATTTTCAAGATTTCTCCAGACTTTATCAAATCCGCCAGTGCGCGCTGGACGGTGATCTGGCTGATATCCGGGCATTTGGCCATGATTTCACTCTTGGTGATCTTGCCGAGGTGGTTCTTGATGATCTCCCGCACACGGTCGGGCTTGGACAGGCCCTTGGTGGTCAGCAGCTCGATCCGGCTCTCGAAATCTCGGTACGCCGCCACCAGAACACCCAGCATATAGGTGACAAAGGGGGCATAGTCGTTGGTTCCCTCATGCCAGTTGTATGAACTCTGCTGCAAAGCTTCGTAATATGTTTCCTTGGTGTCGGAAATCAATTTCTCAATGCTGATATACTTGCCCACGATATAGCCGGAGCGGTACAGGAGCAGCAGCGTCAGGAGCCTGCTCATGCGGCCGTTGCCGTCGTTGAAGGGATGGATACAGAGAAAGTCCAGTATAAAGATGGGAATCAGCAGTAGCGGGTCGAGTTCAGCATCCTGCATAGCCGCTTCAAACGCGCTGCACAGCGCCGTAATAGCCTCCGGCGTTTCCCATGCAGGAACAGGCTCAAACCGGACAATCTGCTGACCGTCCGGCAGTTCTTCGGCAATCACGTTATCCGAATTTTTGAAGCAGCCGCCGATGGACTTACCGCTGTATTTGTACAGATCCCGGTGAAGCTGCAAAATGATGGACGGCTTTGGTGGGATATAGTCATGGCTTTCATGAATCGTTGCAAGCACATCGCGGTATCCGGCAATCTCTTTTTCACTGCGAGTTTTTGGCATTGTTTTATCACGCACGATTTTCTTCAGTCTGTCATCCGTGGTGATAATTCCCTCGATGCGGTTAGATGCCTCTGTGCTCTGAATTTTCGCAACTTCCAGAAGTTCAGACAACGCATCCGCTTTAGCCTCGATAAAGAGATTTTGCTGCCCCTTGTATTCGTGAATCTGCGTCAGGTAGGCCACGACCTCTGGCGTCAGCAATTTGTTGTATTCTGTTTTGAAGTCGAACGCTCTCATGCACTGCCCTCATTTGAATTTCAATTTCATCAAATCTCATCGAATGATGCAATTATAGTATATCCTTAAATTACATCGCTGTCAATATCAATTTTCTCATTTTTGCATTAATGATAAAATTAGAATTTGGCTGTCGTCTGCTATGCATCATGTCCCCTCGCAGGCGCTGACAATCGAAAGCTATATCGTAACGATTTCAGATTGTCAGCAAAAAGGAAGTCCGCCACTCATCGGTACGGACTTCCTTTTGCATTTTCTGAGCAGGTGTTCCAAACTGCGTTTTTACAGTTTGGGTACCCGTCTGCGAAGAAAATATGGGGAGTTCAGAGGGGAAAATCCCCTTTGACGCAGGGTTTCCAATAGGGGCGTGCAGCATCCCTGTTGGCACACGATTTTGCTTTGCAAAGTCTAGTGTGTTATACCTTTGCTTCCGTCTGACGCGGAAAAGGGGGTGGCGCCATACTCTGCGGTGCAGCAGAGTGTGGCAACAAACGCTTTTTCGCGGCAGTAGGACAGGCGGATTTTGTGATGTGAGATACAGTACAAACGCAGGATTTTTGAGAAGCAAAATCCGACTGGATGGAAAAGGAAGCAGAGGTATATAAGGCCCCCGTCCCGCCGCAGCGACGTTCCTTTGTCTTACGGCATCTCCTTCCGAAGCATATCCAGCGACTGTTCCTCCAGCAGCTTTGTCCGGTTCTCGCTCAGATGAAAATGTATCGCCGCGCCGGTCAGTGTGTGCTCGATATCGTCCGTGAAGCCAAAACGGTACAGCAAATATGTCTGCTCCCGCGGCTCCAGCTTATTCAGTGCCGCGTAAAGCTCCCACAGGGTTTCCGCTTTGATGAAAGCCTCCTCCGGAGACAGCGCATGCGGATCAGCAATCGCCTCAATCCGCAGCAGCCGCTCATCGCCGGGCAGGATCTCATCAAGATGCACGCGCTCAAGGCCAAGGCCCTCCACGCCGTCCTGCACTTTTGCGGTCGCCATGCGATACTCGAAGGACATCTGCGCCGTATGCACGAGGTCGAGCATAGCGTTCTTGATGGCAGGCGCGGCATAGGTCAAGAACCTGAGCTTCCGCGCCGGGTCAAAACCATCAACCGCACGCAGCAGACCGATGCTGCCCTCCTGCACCAGATCGTCCACGTCGATGTTCAGGTCGCTGCCCTCCAGCGACGAACTCCGGTATACTATGTCAGCAGTCTGCACGATGAAGCCCATATTCTTTTCAACAAGAAGCTCCCGCGCGGCCCCATCGCCCTTCTGAGCCAAGGCGCAAAGCCGCTCATTGGTCAAGCTGGTCGGATTCATCGCTTGCCGCCGTGCCGGTCATGGAGAGGAACAACCTTCTGACCTGTGCCGTGTCAACACCGGGCAGATGGGAAACGGAGGCCGCCACCGCGTCTGCAACCTGTTCCTTCGTGATTTTCCGGTTCAGTTTTTGGCCGCCCTTGGTCAGCTCCGCATAGATGCTCTTCATCGCCTGTGCCGTAAGCTGGCGCGTAGGCGGCACCTCCACCTCGGCTTCCTTTTTCACGGCGCGGACAGCCTTCATAAAGGAGTTCTGAATGGAGTTCAAATCCGCCTGATCGATAGGCGTCCGCAGACTTTTGACCTCGTCCGCGGCCTGCGGCACTGTGCCCAGCATGGACGAAACCATCGAATAAAGCTGATTCTGCGCGGCAAATCCGGCGGTCAGCTCGTTATCCAGATACCGGGCGATCTGGTATGTGGTGTCGGCAAACTGCGGATTTTCCAGAAGGTAGCTGACGATTTTCGGATTGACCTTCTGCGTATAGAGATTCCGCGCCGCCTCGACGGAGAGGCCCAGCTCCGAGATATCATAGTTTTTGCGATCCGGCTCGTCCACCTCGCCCAAGAGGAAGTCGGTGGACACATCAAACGCGCGGGCGATGCGGATGATATTTTCGTCACCCAACTTGTCCGTCTTGCCGCTGATGAAGCGGCTCAGCGAACTTTCCGAACAGCCGATTCTTGCGGCAAGCTCGGCCTGCGTAACCTTCCGTTCCTTCAACAGATCCCAAATGCGGTCACGGACAGCCGCGGGGAGAAATACCGATTCGTTGCTCATGAACATATCGCCTCCGATTCCAATAAAAATCCTGCGCCAAGCAGATATTGTAAATACAGTATAACACATACTCGGCATCAAATCTAGTACAAATGTTCTATTATTGTTTTGCGAAATGACTTGAATATCCTCTCGACAAAAGCCTCCCGTGCTCTTGCATTTTTGCAAGAGCACGGGAGGCTTTTGCTATTTGCTTGCATAAGTGCCTGATTTCGTCGGTCTAAGACTTTTTCTCCGTATATTCAGGTGACAAGGAAAAATTGTCAGAAAATTTTGAAGGGAGAAATGCCTATGAACCTATTTGATACCGTGAAAGCCGCCGTCACCCCGCGCATGGCGGCGGAACGGTACGGGCTGCCGATCCAGCAAGGCAGCATGGTCTGCTACCCCTTCCACGCCGACCGCACGCCCAGCATGCAGCTGAACGAGGATTACTTCTACTGCTTCGGCTGCGGGGCAAGCGGCGATGTGATCGACCTTGCGGCAAGGCTGTTCAGCCTGAGCGGCTATGACGCTTTGAAGAAGCTGGCGACAGATTTCGGCATGACCGAGCAAAAGCCGTCCATTCTCGCAAAGCTACAGCGCGGGAAGTCGCAGGCAGAAACCGAGCGGCGCTGCTTCCGTGTGCTGGGGGACTATCTGCAAATCTTGCAGGACTGGAAGGAGCACTGTGCCCCGCAATCGCCGGAGGACGCCATCGACCCGCGCTATGCGGAGGCCTGCCATATGCTCGAGCGCATCGGGAATATGCTGGACATTCTGGCCTGCGGCACGCCGCAGGAGCGCGCCGAGGTGGTGGCTGACTTGCAGAAGGACGAGCGGCTCATGCGGATGGAGGCGCGAAACCGACAGATCAGGGAGGAATCACATGGAACGAAATGAACCGCCCCGCTGGATGCAGGACAAGCACTTCAACGAGGTGCTGTTCTGTGAGGACTTTCTGGCAGAGTATCCGATGGTCTGCGTCGGCGGCAGCTTTTTCACGGTGGAGGGCCGCGTTGCTGACGAGGAGAGCATTCGGAAGCAGATTTATGAGATGCTTCGCCCGCATTTCACCAGCGGCACGGCCCGCCGCGCCACCAGTCTGCTGGAAACGCTCAAGCTGGAGGCTTACACGCCGGAGCTGCCCATTCAGGAGGATCGGATCCATGTGGTAAACGGCACGCTGTTTCTCAATGGCGAGTTTCGCACCGAAAAGGAGTTCTGCCGCAACCGTCTCCCCATCCGATATGACTCCAGCGCGCCGCAGCCGGTGACATGGCTGCGGTTTTTGTCTGACCTGCTGGAGCCGGAGGACGTTCTGACCTTACAGGAATACCTCGGCTACTGCCTGATTCCGACGAACCGCGGGCAGGTCATGATGCTGCTCAAGGGCAACGGCGGCGAGGGCAAGAGCCGCATCGGCGTGGTGATGCAGAAGCTGCTGGGCGGCAACATGAAAAACGGCAGCATCGCCAAGGTGGAGCGTAGCCCCTTTGCCCGCGCCGATCTGGAGCACGAGCTGCTGATGGTAGACGACGATATGAAGCTGGAGGCGCTGAAATCCACCCACTATCTCAAGTCCCTCATCACTGCCGAAATGCCTATGGATTTGGAGCGCAAGGGTGAGCAGAGCTACCAAGGGCAGATGTACGTCCGGTTTCTGGCGTTTTCCAACGGCGATCTGGAATCGCTCTATGACCACTCGGACGGCTTTTACCGGCGGCAGCTCATCCTGTCGGTGAAGAAAAAGCCGCTAGATCGGGAGGACGATCCCTTTCTGGCGGACAAGCTCTGCGATGAGAGCGAGGGCATCTTTCTCTGGTGTCTGGAGGGCTTGCGCCGCTTGCAGGCCAACAACTTCCGGTTCACAGAGAGCAGCCGGACGAAATCCAACCGTGAGGATGCGCGGCGGGAGGCCGACAACGTGCTGTTGTTTCTCCGCTCTGAGGGCTACATCCGCCTGAAGGCCGACAGCGCCATCCCGTCCGCCGCGCTGTACGGCATCTATTGCCTGTGGTGCAGCGACAACGCCTACAAGCCGCGCTCCGCGCGGACGGTGAGCATGACCCTCAAAAAGCACGCCGACGAGTTCGGCCTGGAGCACGACAATCACATCCAGAACGCCCTCGGCAAGCGGGTCAACGGCTTCTGGGGCATCGAGGCGCTGGTCGCGCCGCCGGTTGTATGAGCTCAGACACGAAATTCTCCATCCCATCCATCCCAAGCATCCCCAAAAACCCCGGATGGATGGGATAGATGTTTTCAAGTTCAGCTGTAAAGGAGGATGCAATGGGAAGAGTTTATTTTAAGAAGCTGCCGCTGTTTCACTTGTACGACAGCGATCTGACCGGCACGCAGAAGCTGCTGATGACGCTGCTTCTGGTGGCTCGGTACGATATTTACGACTTGAGCTGCCTTGCGCGGATGCGCCCGGAGGACGTGGCCGCCGATCTGACGGAGCTGAAACGGAAGGGGTATCTGCAAGGCAGGTGAGAATCGGAAAAAAATTTGCGCGGCGGCGAAAGGATTTTACGAAACCGCGCTGCTCGGAACCGCGCACCGGCTTCACGGATGCGCGTGGTGCTGCACGGTTTAGAGCGAAGTCACACGGATTCGGAAAGTCGATACCCCTCACTTACGAAGAAGGCATCGGCCGCCGCGTTTCCAGCGGATTTGAGGGAAACAGGATATTATGCCAAACAGCGAAGCAGGTTTTCGGAAACGCAAACCCGCTTCGCTGTTTTCATCACGAAAAAACAGGAGGTTTTTATGAGCATCAGAAATGAGATCAAATCGCAGATCGTCCGCGCCGGATTTACCATGCAGGAGGTCGTTGACCGACTGGCCGAGGAACACGATTGGAGCGACAGCGTTTCCAATCTGTCCGCAAAATTGCAGCGGGAGAGCATCCGCTATAAGGAGGTCGTGGAGCTGGCCGACGTGCTGGGTTATGACCTGATCTGGCAGAAACGGAGGGAGAAATAAATGAGTAAGCCTCTGTTTGCGATTCTCCGCTTTGCCAAGTACAAGGGGCCGGAAATCGGCCATATCGAGGCTCACAACGAGCGTACCAAGGAGAAATACGCCAGCAACCCCGACGTGGACACGTCCCGCAGCCACATGAATTTCCATCTGGTAACGCCCCAGCGCAAGTACCGCGCCGAGGCGGAAAAGCAGATCGCCGAGGCGGGCTGCCGCACACGGTCGGACAGCGTGCGCGTGGTGGAGGCTCTCGTGACGGCCAGTCCGGAGTTCTTTAAGGGAAAGAAAAAGGGCGAAATCAAGGCCTATTTTCAGGAGGCGCTGGGCTTCATCCGGGAACACCAGAACCCGAAAACCATCATCTCCGCCGTGGTGCATATGGACGAGAAAACGCCCCATATGCACCTTTGCTTCGTCCCGTTGACGGAGGACAAGCGGCTCTCCGCCAAGGAAATCGTCGGCAACAAGAAGAAGCTGACACAGTGGCAGGACCGTTTCTGGGAGCACATGGTCAAGAAATATCCCGACCTGGAACGCGGTGAAAGCACCAGCGAAACCGGACGAGACCATATTCCGCCGCGGCTGTTCAAGGAGGCTGTCCACCTGAACCGGATGAAGGAGCAGATCATGGCGATTCTGAACGACACCAATCCGTTCAACAAAAAGGTCAAGCTGGACGAGCTGGAAGCGCTGCTGGGAAAGTACGTTCCCGGCGCAGAGGCTCTGCGGACGAAGCTCAAGAAGTACGACGCAGCCTACAAGGCGCTGACCGCCGAGAACGCGGCGCTCGAAAAGCAACTGGGCGCTGCCTCCAAGGAAAGCATCCTGAAAAAATTGGAGATTAACGAAAAGCTCCGGGAGCTGGACGAGCTGCACCGCATGGTGGATGGCATCCCGCCGGAGATTTTGCAGGCGGCCAAACAGGTGGCCGCGCATAAGCCGCAGGAAAGATGAGGAAACTAAGGATGTTAAAGGAGGCTGGTTCTATTTGGAGATGAACGTCAGGGACGATCAGAAGCTTGTTGAAATCTGGCTGACGAATGCAGAAAAAATTGACCCCGTCCTGCGGGAGGGACTAAAAGAGATTTACGCCAAGTATAAGACGAAGAAATACATGGTCGCCGTGTTCGAGTCCGGCAAGGGCGATCTTTATGAGAACACGCTGGATCTGCTGCTCTTCAACCGCCGCCGCAGCGCCGAAAAGGCCGTGCAGCAGGCGAAAAAGCAGCGCGCCGCAGGCATGGAGCGATGAACCTCGGGCGGAAGAGAGAAATCTCTTCCGCCCTTTTCTTTTTTGCCCTTGCAAAGCTTGAAAACATCATGTACAATATTATCTAAAACAATGTGTTTATCAAAAGATATGTGTGGTTCATGCTTGCCGCCAGAGAAACGGAGGGAAACGCAAATGGAACATGAAATGATGGAGCACAGTGAAATTCTCCTGTACAGCGATGAAAACGGAAAAGAATTTGTAAATGTTGTATTTATGGATGAGACATTCTGGCTGACGCAGGTTGGCATGGCAGAATTGTTCGACTCCAGTAAGTCCAATATCAGCGAGCATTTGTCACACATTTTCGAGGAGGAAGAACTGGACAAAGTATCCTGCATGAGAAAATTCGGAATTTCCGAATTTTCTACGAAACCCACCAATTTTTATAACCTCGACGCCATCATCGCCGTGGGTTACCGTGTGAACTCCAAGAAGGCCACACGCTTCCGCCAGTGGGCGACGAAGACGCTCAAAGAGTACATCCAGAAGGGCTTTGTGCTGAATGACGAGTTGATGAAGAACGGCCGTCCGTTCGGCAAGGATTACTTCGACGAACTGCTCGAGCGCATCCGCGAGATTCGCGCCAGCGAGCGCCGCGCCTATCAAAAAATAGCCGATGTCTTCGAGCAATGCAGCTATGATTACGACAAAAATAGTGAGACGACAAAGGCCTTCTATGCCTTTGTACAAAACAAGCTGCATTACGCCGTCACCGGCAAGACTGCCGCAGAGCTGATTTCCGAGCGGGCGACACTGGACAGTCCCACGATGGGGCTTACCACATGGAAGGGCGCGCCGGATGGAAAGATACTAAAAAGCGACACACTGGTAGCGAAGAACTACCTGAACGAAAAAGAATTGAGCCGTTTGAATCGTCTTGTGACCATGTTCATCGACTACGCCGAGCTGATGGCAGAGGACGAGCAGCTCATGAGTATGCAGGACTGGCTGAACGAAACCGACCGATTTCTGACCAACAACCGCCGCAAGGTGCTGGACGGAAAAGGTCGCATTTCGCGGGAAGCGGCGACCAAAAAGGTCGGCGCAATTTACGATCAATTCCGCAAGAAGCAAGACGCTGAATACATCTCCGAGTTTGACCGGCAGACGGAAAAATATCTCAAGGGTGAATGATATGAATAACCAAGAGCAATTCGCAGAATTTCTGCACTGTTGCAGAGAACAGCGCGTAAAACGCATTCATCTTGCCGAGCCGTGCCTGATCGTCAATTCATCGGCGGGTGATTTTGGGAGCATCCTCATAGAGTTTGAGCAGAGCAACTATTTCATCACATCCAAATACCTGCCGCACCAGCCGGAGGACGAAGAAATCGATGAATTCTGCGTGAAACAATATGAGTGCCTTGATGACCTCAAGGATGACGATCTGCTGGAGACGGACATATACAAGACCTTGTCCGGCGAGGACGCCCCCATTTCGTTTCTCGCAGAAATGGTGGATGCTGAGGGCTTCTTCAATGGGATGGAGTGGACATATGGAACCGATTATCTGTTCTTTCTGGTCTCCTGCCCCATCATTATAGTGTCCGCCAGAGCGGATGAGAAACTCAAGCACCTCAACTATCCGCACCAGTTTGGAGAAGAATTGGACCCATCACCAAATCGCGGTGAGCCTTTAGAGCTGTTTCCGGGCGCTTGAGGGCGGAGGTGTATGATGAAAAAGGCATTTGAATTAAATAAAGCCCTGCTTAATGCCGTAACTGCCTGCGACTATGAAGAGGCCGAACGATTATTGGTAGCAGGCGCTGATCCGCTCGGCTCTTCAGATGAAAACGAACCAGATGAGCATCTTTTGGGTGAACTTTTTTGTGAAATGCAGGATAACGAGAATTTGGAAGCTGCGTTCCCGAAGTTTCTGGAGCTTTTTTATGCGCACGGAATGGATATTGCCTCCCGCAACATCCCTACGGATGACGGAGACAACATCCACCCGCTTTGGATGTTAGCCTTTTGCCAAACGGAATCCGGACTGGAAATTCTGCATACGATGCTGGAGCATGGTTTAGATCGAGATTCTGCCGAGGTTCTGGTAGATCACATTCTGATGGATATGGAGATGTGCGACGGCTGCGAAACCGAGGACGCATGGTGGATGGAGAGCTGTTCCTGCGGATTGAAGATGCTGATGCTGATTGCCTCCTATCCAACTATTCTGAACGAAAGCACTTATCTTCAAAACTGCGTTGCACTTGAAAAAAACGATGCGCAAATGCTTCCCCAGTTCCGAAACTGGAATGACTTCGATTATCACATTGACCTTTCCACCTGCACAAATATTCCGCACGGTCTGCGGGATGCGACATTGACAATCCGAAACCCCAAAAGCAAAAAAACCGTATGGACGCTATCCATATGACCAGCCTCACCGGCAAAGGAGCCTATCATGACCGAAACATTTGACATTGCGGGCTATGCCCGTATTTCTGTGGATGATGAGCAGGATCAGAAGAACATCTCCATCGAGAACCAGAAGGCCATCATCGAGGACTATGTAAAGACCCACTTCCCCGGCAGCACGCTGACGTTTTTTGAAGACCGCGACCGCTCCGGCTACACGTTTGAGCAGCGCGAGGGCTATCAGGAGATGCGCCGGGGACTCATGTCCCACAAGTACGATATTCTCATCATCAAGGATTTTTCCCGTTTCTCCCGCCGCAACTCGCGCGGACTGGTAGAGCTGGAAGACCTGCGCGACGCGGGCGTCCGGATCGTCTCCATCGGGGACGGCGTGGACTTCCCCAATGACGACGATTGGCTGAAAATCCAGTTCCAGTTCCTTGTGAACGAAATGCCCGTCACGGACACCTCCCGCAAGGTGCGCAGCGTTGTGAAGCGGCGGCAGAACGACGGCGAGTGGATCTGCGCCGCGCCCTACGGCTATCTCGTGACCGAGGACAAGCAGTTTGAGGTCATCCCCACGGAGGCCGAGACCGTCCGCAAGATTTTTGACCTTTACAGCAACGCCGGTTGGGGCTACAAGAAAATCGCCAACTACCTCACCGATCAGGGCGTTCCCACGCCGCGCATGTCCGAGCGGATGCGCAAGGAGGCGGCGGGCAAGAAAACGAAACGGGAAGCCAAAAACGCCTGGGCCATCGCCACGGTGCAGGGCATTCTGGACAACGATTTTTATATCGGCACGCTCCGGCAGGGCAAGTATACTCGCGCCAAGATCAACGGCAAGGAGATCAAGCGCAACGACGATGAGCATATCGTCATTGAAAACCACCATCAGGCCATCATCGACTACCGCACCTTCGCCATCACCATCGCTTTGCGGGAAAAGCGCAGCCGTAATAACTATCGCGGCGTCAAGATCAATGACAACGTGTATTCCGGCTTTTTGCAGTGCGGCGACTGCGGCAGTCCGATGTTTGCCATGAGCCGGAGCGATTTAGCGCCCGCATACACCTGCGGGACGTATCACCGTCGCGGTCTGAAAGGCTGCACCAGCCACCATATCCGCGTTGACCGGCTGGACGAGCTACTGAAAAGCTATGTGCGCAAGCTGGCGGACAGCTCCTCCGCCATGCTGGCGCAACTCAACGAGGAGCTGAAGCGCGAGACCGAGCAGGTGGCGGAAACGGAACAGTCTGCCGACAATCTGGCGGCGGTGCTGGCCGATCTCACCGAGGAGCTGAAGGTCACAAAGCGCCAGCGCATCCGGGAGATTATGAAAAAGCCGGAGCAGGAGGCTTCCATCGAGGCGCTGTATGATGAGATGGAAGCCGACCTCCAAAAGAAGATCGACGGCATCAACCACCAGATCGACCTGCTGTCCGATAAGCGCAACACCATCATTCAGGTGAACCGCGTGGCGAAGACCGCCATCGACGTATTTCATGACATTCTGGAAAAGGACAAGCTGGAGCGCAACGACTTAGAGCTGCTGATCGACCGGATCATCGTCTATGAGGATCATTTAGAAATCAGGCTGCAATCGGATATCGACACGCTGCTGCGCTGCGGAACACTCCCCGCGGAAACGGAGAATGCCGTAAATTTTAATTCCGGCACGGAAAATATCGAAAACACGCTGATCCAGTCCTCAAAAGGCCACGAGGACAAGATTTTCCGTGTCCATGTTATCAGTGACGGCGACCCGTTGGAGATCTACACGGAGAAGGATGGAGAGGTCATTTTTAAAAAATACTCGCCGATGGGAGACCTGACCGATTTTGCGGCGCAGATCTGCGACTCCATCGGCAAGAACACCGGTCATATCGCCGTGGTCAGCGACCGCGACAGCATCATTGCCGTAGCCGGAGCGCCGCGGCGGGAGCTGATGGACAAGCGCTGCTCGCAGGAGCTGGAGCGGCTGATGGAGGCCCGGAAGATCTACCGCTACACCGACGGCGAGAGCCGCATCTACGTCTGCGATGGGCTGGAGCGCTATTTTCTGGGCGTTGCGGCGCCGATCCTGTCCGAAGGCGACCTGATGGGGTGCGTGATGCTGCTGCTGGAGCAGGGCAGCGCGCCGCTGACGGAGTCCGAACAGAAGCTGGTGCAGACCGTCGCGGGATTTCTCGGCCGGCAGATGGAAAACTGAACACAGAATGTCCCGGCGCAGAGCTTGGCTGCGCCGGGACATCTATATTATTTGTTTTGCCGCATTCGCTCAGCTGAGGCATTCGCTCAGGTACTGCGCGACGGCTGACGGCTCGATCCCGAGAACGAAGCCGAACTCGCCGTAGAGCATTTCCTCCGCCGTTTTCCAGCTGCGCATCTCCGTGGAATTGATGCTGCGCCGGAGGCTGGACAGGGCCTGCTGCTTCTGGTGGAAGGTCTTGCAGAGCTGAAGCAGGCGGTCACAGCGATGCTCACTGAGGATGGAGCGGTAATATTCGCCTGCCAGACGGCTGTTTTCCGGGACATCGCTGAGCGGGGGGAGCTGCCGGAGCGCCGGAAGAAGCGCGTCCAGCGCTTCACGGCTGATGACCCGCCGCATGGCGATCTTGCCGTCCACCGGGGCATAGATGGTGCCGCCGCGATAGTACGGCGTGAGCCGGTAATATTGCCGCGACTTGTCCAGACCGGCGACGTGCGGACAGCCGACCTCGTCCACGCGGCAGACGCCCTCATATCCATAGATCACATGATCCCCGACTGCGAACATAGCAGATTCTCCCTTCTTATCGTATTGCGTATCTCCATTATAGCAGAAAGCGGCAGGGAAATGTAATAGAAAAGTTGAAAGAATTGTGAAAAACTTTTTTGGGCGAAAAAACGAAAATCCATGAAAAACGAACATTTGAAGGAAAACGGCCCCCGGAATGCTTCCGGGGGCCGCGCCTGTTTTTGCGATTCGGGTGTTCAGCCGGTGATCTGAGCCAGAATGGCGGCGTAGGTCTCGTCGGCCAGCGGAAGTGCGCGCGACAGAAGCGCCTGTCCGCGCGCCCGGTAGTCCGCCGCCGCCGCGCGGTCCTTGAGGCTGCCGATGTTGATGCAGACGTTGAGCCATGCGCCGCAGATCGCGGCCCGCAGGCTCAGAACGGCGCAGCCGAGGTCGCTGGCGGCGCTGGCGTTGCTTTTTCCGGCCAGCTGCGCGGCCAGCTCCAGCGCCTCCGCGGCCAGCTCCATCATTTCAAACGGAGACTGCGTGCAGCGCAGGAGCCCCTTCTGGATGGCCTCGGAGCGGCGGGCCTTTTCCTCGTCTGTGGCCTTCGGCAGGGCATAGGCGGCGGAAACGGCGCAGAACGCCTCCGTGTCGAGGTCGATGCGCATGATACGGGGCAGCAGCTTAACGAAGAGAATCACGCCGATAACGCCGAAAGGATAGGCAATACCGTAAGCGATGGATGCCAGTGGGGAATGGGTGCTGTCAATGGCAACGGCGAGTCCCGGCGTACTGGTCAGGGCACCGGCTATCAGTCCCACGACACTGGGAGTATCGATGTCGAAGGCATATTTTAGTCCTACTGCCGTCAGGGCGGCAGAGCAGATGATGAGCAGGGTGATGATGATAAGCGTCTTGCCCTTGCTCCGGAAGGAGTCGAAAAATCCGGGACCGGCCTGGATGCCGATGGTGAAGATGAAGAGCACCAGTCCGAAGTTTCCTAATTCTTTGGGGATGATGACACCGAAGTGTCCGAACAGCAGGGCAATGAAGATGACGGCAGAGACGTCGAGCGAAAGCCCTTTAATCTTGATTCTTCCCAACATGAAGCCTAAAGCCACAATGAGAAAGAGCGCGAAATAGGAGGAGTTTAACAAGTCAGCAAACATAATCAGTTAAAGAGTTAGGAATTTATGTCACAAAGATAGTGCAAAAAAGTGAGATAGAAAAAGTATTGCTTCCTTGTGGCATATAAAAAAAGATGATGTGCCATCAACCGTTTTGACACATCATCTTAATATATATATCGGCCTATATGACCGGTATTCTTGCGTGGGGCAGGGCGGTACTTATTTTTCGAGTTCCTTCAGCAGTTCCTCTACGGCAGCTTTCAGCTGTGTGTCTTCTCCCTTCACGATGGTCTCGGGTGAATTGGCTACTTTGATGTCCGGCTCCAGCTGCGAGTTCTCCAAATAGCTGCCGTCCGGCAGGCGATAGCCGACGACGGGGATGCCGAACACGAGCGACGGGTCTTGCAGGCGTTCCCACGACACGCTGGTCATGGTTCCCGGCACGGGCATGCCTACCAGCTTGCCCAGTCCGCGGTGGCTGTATACCCACGGCGTGCCGTGCGCATTGGAGTAGTTGGCCTCGCACATCACCATGATGGAGGGTTTGTTCCAGCGGCGGCTGGGCATATCGCACGCCTCGCGGCCGCGCACCACCTGGGTGAAGTATTTCTGTCCGCTGAAAAGTATCTCTATATCCTCGTGCAAGCGTCCGCCGCCATTGAAACGGGTGTCGATGACGATGCCTTCGCGGTTGTTGTACTTGCCCAGGATGTCCGAGTAGACGGAACGGAAACTGTCGTCTCCCATAGACTCGATGTGCACGTAACCCAATCGGCCACCCGACCATCGGTCAACGTCTGCCGCACGCTGTTTCACCCAGCGGCTGTAGAGCAAATCACTGAACGCACCGTTCGTGATGGGGATAATGACCTCTTCCCAGCGTTCCTTGGTCTGTGGGTCGAAGAGGGAAACAAGTGTCTTCTTCCGTGCTTTGTTGTTGAGCAGCGTGTAGTAGTCTGCATCGGGGGTGATTTCCACGCCGTCTATCTTCTCGATGACTGTGCCGGCTTTCACCCGGGTGTTGGCTGTGTCGAAGGGGCCTTTCTCCACTACTTCGGCAATGAGCATGCCCTTGCCCGTGTAGTTCCAGTCGAAGAACAATCCCAGGCTGGCAGTAGGTTCGGATTGCCCTTTGGGATAGAAACGGCCGCCGGTGTGAGATACGTTCAGTTCGCCCAGCCATTCGCTCAGCAGCTCGGCAAAGTCATAGTTATTGTCGATATGGGGCAGGAAGCGGCGATAGGCGGCGGTCATCTTGTCCCAGTCCACTCCGTGCATCGAGGTGTTGTAGAATCGCTTCTGCTGCTGGCGGTACACGTGGTCGAACATGTATTCGCGCTCCGCAGCCAAATCCATCTTGGCATCTACCTGGAAGGTGATGGGGGTCAGCGCATCGGATGAAGTGTCCATTTTCTGCATCTTGCGGCTGCCCAGCAAGAAGAGGTTTTTGCCGTCCTTGTCCAGCTGCATGTCCGCCCATCCGGCATCCATCTTGTGCAGCAGTTTGGTTTCCTTCTTGCGGAGGTTCATCTTCCAGAGGTCGTAGCCACCTTCGAAGGCTGCCAGGTAGTAGAGTGTCTCGCCATCCTTGGAGATGATGGTGCTGCCCATGTCGGAAGAGTTCGGGGTGAGGCGCACCACACGGTCTTCGATGCCTTTCAGCTCTACGACGATGTCTTTCGGCTGGTCATCTTTTTCGTCAGCATTGCTGTCTTTCTTGTCGTCTTTCTTCTTTTTATCCTTGTTTTTGCCTTGGGGGGTGTCCTTCCCGGCAGACTTCTTCTGCTCCTTCTCCAGCTCCTTGCGCAACTCGTAGTCTTCTTTGCTCAGGCAGTATTTGTCGTAGGCGTCTTGGTTGAGGAAGACGAGCATGGCGTCGTTCAGCGAGCCCCATGAGGCATGGGCACGCATGCCGTAGCGTTCGGTGGTGAAAAGGATGGCGTTGCCGTCCAGCGCAAAGTGGGGATAGCCGCTCATGTAGCCGCTATTGGTGAGGTTGATGATGTCTTTGCCTCCCTCTGCGCTGACCAGGCCGATGTCGGAGTAGGGGTCGTGCTTGTTACCCGTGAACTCAAGTGTAAACCATTTACCGTCCGGCGACCATGCGTAGTCAAATCCTCCGCCGGTGCTGTACCAGGTGGATCCGTCCGTAATCTGGCGCACCTTCTTCGTCTCCAGATTGAGCACCATCAGCCGGATGCGGTCTTCGATAAAGGCGAGTTCCTTGCCGTCGGGCGAGAATTGCGGATAGGCACGTTCCACGGTGGTGGAGGGCAGCAGCACTTCTTCTTCAATCAGCGTGGCGTTCGGGAAGTTAGGGTCTTCCTTGCGGGCTATCTTGGCAAGGTAGAGCTGCCAGTTGCCGCCTCGCTCGCTGGCGTAGGCCAGGGTGCGGTTGTCCGTCGCAAAGGAGAGGCCCGCTTCGCGTGCCGGTGTGTGCGTCACCTGCTTGGTAGTGGCATAGTCTGCCGAAGTGACAAAGACTTCTCCGCGCAGCGTGAAGGCAATCTGTTTTCCGTCCGGGGACACAACGGCAGAGGTGGCTCCGTCGGAAGACTGCAGGTTGGCGAATTGCGGCCGGTCATCGCGCACCAGTTCTATGGCGACTTTCTTCGGGGTGGCATCCGGCTGCTGGGTATAGATTTCGCCGTCGTAACTGTAGCACAACGTCCCGCCGTCACTCATGGAGAGGAAGCGCACGGGATGTGTCTTGAAGCTGGTGATGGGCTTCACCTCTCGGGGCTGTGCCAGCGGGAAGGCATACACGTTGAATGAGCCGCCGTTTCTCTCACTCAAAAAGTAAACCGTTCTTCCATCGGGTGACAACACCGGGTTGCGGTCTTCGCCCGCGCGGTCGGTGAGGTTGGTATGGATACCCGTCTTTGCATCATACAGCCAGATGTCGCGGGTGATGGAGGAGGTGTGGTGCTTTCTCCATTCATCTTCAAATCCCTTGCGGTCTTGGTAGAGGAACTGATGGCCCGCCTTGTCGAAGCAGACCGCTTCGGCAGGGGTGCCCAGCACTTGCTCCGTACGCCCTCCCGTTGCAGGTACTTTGTAAAGCTCGGTCATGGCCGAAGTGGGGAAAAGAGCGCTGCTTGCCGGGTCCTGGATGGAGGCGGAAAACAAGATATACTTTCCGTCCGGAGTGAATGTGGAGGGTATCTCACCGGTGGAGTGGGTAGTGAGCCGTTGGGCGGTTCCGCCGTCTGCCGGCATCACGAATACGTCGAAGTTGCCGTATCTGTCGCTGGCAAAGGCAATCTGTTTGCCGTCCGGTGACCATATGGGGGTACATTCGTAGCTCTCTTGGGTAGTAAGCTGTGTGGCGGTTCCACCTTTGGCGGGCACCTTGTAGATGTCTCCTTTGTAGCAGAATGCGATTTCCGTACCGTCGGGAGAGATTTGCACATCGCGCATCCAGAGCGGCGTGGCGGCATGTCCGGCAATGGCAGTAAGGCCTAGTGCAAGGATTGCAAGGGTTTTCTTCATAAGTGTGTGGGTTGATGTTAATTATAGAATGTTTATAAACGTCATGATGCTGTCCACAAGGCAAGGAGCGAGGTACGTCATTTTATACCTCGTGCCTTGTATATCTGTTCTTTGGCATTGTTGATGCTTTGGAACTTCTCTTCTGCGGCTTTCTTGATGTCTTCGCCCAGCGTTGCCACCCGGTCGGGATGGTGTTTCAAGGCTAGGCGGCGGTAAGCGGCACGCACTTCGTCATTGGTGGCAGTGGGTTCAATTTCAAGTACTTTGTAGGCCTCGTTCAGTGAGCTACCGCCTAGGTTAAGCATGGATTCCACTTCCTTGACGGATAGTCCCATGTACATGGCCACTTCTTTCAAGGCTTCTATCTCCTCGTTGCAGACGTGTCCGTCGCTTTTGGCAATTTCTACCAAGAATACCAGCAGTTGCAAGCGTTCCTCGTATGTCAGGTTGGCGGCAATCTGCGTTCCACAGTCACGGATGGTGTTTTTAAATGCCAGTGGGTTTTGTCTGTCCATCTGCTTGCGCTGTTCGAAGAGGTTGAGCAGTATCCGTTCTCCCTCGCCCACGGCAGCCTCACCGAATGTGCTTCTCAGAAAGCGGCGGACGAATTCCATTTCACTATGCATGATGCGCCCGTCTGCACGGATAATGTACGAAGCCATCACGAGCATGGAGAAGAGGAAACTGTTCCGTTGCCCGGTATAGGTAGTGCCGCGCGTTGGTGCTTCTCCATAATAACTGCCTGCGTCATTTGAATCGGTGTCGAACAATGAACCGAATACAAAACCTGCCAAGGCTCCCAGCGGTCCTCCGGCCATGAAGCCGATGATGCCGCCTATCCATTTAGCTGCTCCCATAATTTTTCTTGTTTAAAGTGCAAAAATAGAGATTTCTTACGAGAATTCCAGTAAAAGTGGATGAAGTATTGGGAGATGGGGGAATGTTTTGCTTGTGCTGTGGATATTGCATTGGCAGACGGAGTGCTCGAAGAAGAAAAAGATATTATCAATCAGTCGGCAGATGTATTGAATATTCCCGAACGCACTGCTATTCCGATTCGGTGTAACCATCCTTCTGTACCATTAGCGTTGCCCGGCATGTCGATATCTGCATCATCAGGGCGTCCTGGTGTCGTAATATCCTCCGCATCAAGGTCTTCGGGAAGTGTTTCCGGAATATGTCTTGAAGTGGATGTTACCTTGTAAATTTTCTGCATGGACTCGTTCAGATAGGTAGTAGCCCCGTAGGTAAAGAAAGGAATGATTACCTTGTCTTTCAGGTCGTATGCTTCGAGGAATGTACAGACTACCATTGCGGGTTGATGCCACCAGCAAGGCGAACCGACGAAAATTGTATCATATTTCGCCAATGCCTCTTTATCAAGCAGATTCGCTACTCCGGGGCGCAGGTCATTATAGGCTTCATGCTGAATGCGGTCGCTGTCATCGTAAGGATTTGCAGCATACGGTTCGGCAGCCTCAATGCGATGGATATCTGCGCCTGTAAGTTTCACAATACGTTCGGCAATGGCCTGGGTGTGTCCTTCGGCAGAAAAGTAGAGCACAAGCATATTGCCGTTTCCGGATGGAGTATCGGGAGTGTCGTCGGTGGTAGAGCATGCTGCCATTGTCGTTGGAGAGAGGAGCAAGAGCGGAATAAGAAGTAACTTTTTCATATTCGAGTTGTTTTTAGATATTTATTGATTAATGTATTCTTCATCGCTTACAGGTTCATACCACTGTGTAGCACCCAAATGAACTTTTGTATTGATAGCTATATGCGTGAATCCGCTGTCGGGAGCCGCTCCGTGCCAATGCACCACATCTGCCGGAATAGCGACTACATCGCCGGGATTCAACACTTGTATAGGCTTCCCCTTTTCCTGATAGTAACCTTTTCCGGCGGTGGCAATCAGAATCTGTCCGCCCGGATGCGAATGCCAGCTGTTTCGGGCTTTCGGCTCGAATATCACGTCGGAGACTACCACATCGAATGTTTCACTGTCGGTCATCAGCCGTTGGAGGTATGCCGTTCCGTTGAAATTGCTGCCCTCGATGGCATCTCCTTGGGGAAAGAGAGAGGCTGATGCTTTTGGGGGTGTTTCAATCTTGTTTTCCGGTTTCGGACTGCAAGCACCAAGTGTTGCAGCCAGTAGAAATAAGTAAGTCATCTTTTTCATCTTGAAGAGTTATTTTAAATGTTGTTTAAAGAAAGAGTCCAGTTTGGGAAGCGTGATTTTCAGATATTTCGGCTGGTCGTATAAATCCACGTGCGTAGCTCCGGGTACGACAAACAGTTCTTTCGGTTCGGCGGCTTTCGCGTATGCGTCCTCAGAAAAATATTTCGATACTGCATTTTCTCCCACTATGAAAAGCATAGGACGTGGCGATATAGTCTCGATTTGCGCAAAGGGGAAGAAGTTCATCATCGGTGCGAGGCTCGTGTAGGAGTAATAGCCCGTAGAGTTGGGATGTTGACCGCGTTGTGGATTGTCGTAATAATCGAGGAAGTCGATGGCAAACTTCGGTGTGTTCTCATCCACTTTTTCGGGCAGGGCACGGATATCCTTGCGTACAGCCCCACCATATTCCATCGTACGCTGGCGGCCGATTTCATCAAGGATAGCCATACGCTGTTCGTAAGTCTGCGAGTCGCCTACACCCTGACGGCGGGCGCGGCCCATGTCGTACATACTGATGGTGGCAAGTGCCTTGATGCGATGGTCTATCTGCGTAGCACTGACAGAGTAGCAGCCTCCGCCACAGATGCCGATTACTCCTATCTTATCAGCATAGACAGCCGGATGGTTCGTGAGGAAATCGACTGCCGCACTGAAGTCTTCTACCCGCACTTCGGGCGATTCCATACGACGCGGATAACCGCCACTCTCGCCATAATAGGACGCATCGAAGGCTAATGCCACATAGCCGAGTTCCGCCAACTTACGGGCATGGAGTCCCGAAGTCTGTTCTTTGACGCCACCAAAGGGATGACCGACGATGATGGCGGCATATTTCTTTGTGGCATCATAGTCCGCAGGGAAATAGAGGTCGCCAACTATATCAATCAAAAAACGGTTGTGGAATGTCACTTTCTGTTTCTTCACGTCATTCTCCACTGCTACAATCGGGGTTTCCGGTTTGGTAGTCAACCCTTTGCTTTGCAATAATTCGTTCAATACTTGTTTGCCATTATCGGCTTCGCTACGTCCGATATTCTTTTCAATGATAGCCAGCACACCGCGTAATTCGTCCGGTGTTACGCCTACATTCAGCGCAATACCCATGTGCCCTTTCAGCATCGGTTCCACGCCTTTGCCCAAAGAAGCTATTATGGCAACGGTTGCCAGTTCCCGTTCGGCATAGGTCAGCACGTCCCGCTCGAAAAGCTCGGCAAAGAGATGTTCTTTAAGGAATACTTCGATTTCCGGGGCCAGGACGGCATAGTTGGCTTTCGGCGCATCTGCCGGGGTGCCCGAAATCTCTGCAAGAATGTCACGTCCGCGTTCGTATTTGCTGCGGGTATCGGTTATCGGTGACGCTTCGCGCCCCTGGTTGTCTCTGATGCCTTTTGCCTTACGCTCGTCAAGTACCGCAACCAATGTTTGCAGTCCGCGCAGGGCACGCGGAAAACCACAATAGGCGTAGGAATGGACCATAACTTCTTTAAGCTCGCTGACGGTGATACCGCTATTCAGTCCACCGATAAGGACTGTTCTTAATTGGTCGAGGTGCCCCATGCTTGTAAGGGCTGCGACCTCTGCGATGTATTGTCGTTTACTGTTCATGGTTTGTTCTGCTCTCGGTGTTTGCGAAGCTGCGATGCCGCATCCAAAGACAAGTCCGAGTAGCGTTGTCATAATTCTCATTTTTAGTTTCATAATCTTTATTATTATGTATCAAGTTTTACTTGCTGCAAAATTAGGCTGGATTTTCCACTTCGACCGGTCATGAATTACGGTTTAAAGGATAATTTTTACTGATTGGAGAGATAACCTGAAGATATTTTCTACATTTGCATAGAAACCACTGAAATAGACTGTTATGGAGAAGGTTATGCAACTGAAAACGATAAAGGAGTACAATGACTATATGGGTGTGGAAACAAGGCATCCTCTGGTCAGTGTCATAGAGGGAAGCCGTATGCCGCACCCCGTACCCCATGCACGCAAGCACGTGGGGATGTATGTGATTTTTCTGAAAGAACTACGATGTACGGACGATTTGACCTACGGTCGTCGCTCTTACGATTTTCAGGAGAACACGCTGCTGTTTATCGCTCCGGGGCAAGTATTCGGGCATGAAGCCGACGGGTCGACTTTTACCGGTTCCGGATGGTGTCTGTTGTTCCATCCCGACCTGCTACGCGGTACGCCGCTCGGTCGGCATATGCAGGATTATACGTTTTTCTCATACGCCGCTAACGAAGCATTGCATCTATCCAAACAAGAGCAACAGACCATCATTGATTGTTTGACAAAGATTGACGAGGAAACATACAACCAGGCAGACCGTCACACTAACCTGATTATCGCTTCTGCCATCGAGCTGCTGCTCAACTATTGCATTCGTTTCTATGATAGACAGTTTACTACCCGTAAAAAGGAGAACAAGGGCATGCTCGGCTCTTTTGAAGCATTGCTGAACGACTATTTCGTATCGGATAAACCCGCTGAGCGGGGTACGCTGACTGTGGCTTATTGTGCAGACCAACTGAACCTGTCTGCAAATTATTTCGGAGACTTGATTAAAAAGGAGACAGGTGTTTCTGCGCAAGAATATATATTAACCAAAATAATGGATAGGGCAAAAGAGTTGCTTACTGACCCCGCTAAATCTGTCGGTGACGTTGCTTATGCCTTAGGATATCAATATCCACAGTATTTCAGCAAGGCTTTCAAAAGAGTTGTAGGATGTTCTCCGAATGAATATCGGACATTGAGTTAATGTAAAAAAATAAGGAGCTAAGTTTTAGACTTAACTCCTCAATGCTCAACAGTCGGGATGACAAGATTCGAACTTGCGACCACACGCCCCCCAGACGCGTACTCTACCGGGCTGAGCTACATCCCGAATTGCGGGTGCAAATGTACGGCTTTATTTTAAAATAGCAAATATTTATAGTGCTTTTTTTATTGAATGAACTTATAATTTGCAGTTTCAAGGCTTTCGGCCAACGTGCCCTGCTCTCTTTTTACTTGTATGCCTGCTTCGCAAGGCAATGGCTTTGAGCGGGCAGGCATACTTTGAATGAAGTTATTGCAGGTTTAGGCTGTTTCTTACGGAAGTGATAGCCGGACTTTCGGGCGTTACGGATTTCCGGGTACAATAATCGAATTCCGCAGATTTTTCGCCGCTAAATGATTTCCACTTCAGTTTCAATTTAACGGTCTTGCCTTCTGTATCAGGCAGGGCATCCAACTTGAAAGCAACCAGTCCGTCCGCATACCTGCCGTAAATGTCGCCCTTGGCATTGTGGCGGAATTCTACTTCATACGGGTTTTCCGGATTCTCGCTCAGCAGCAGATTGACAAAGTGCTTTGTTTGATAGTCTCCTTGCTGAGTTCTAAAGCGAAGGGTCAGATAACCGTCTTCTGCGATGGTTACCCAATCGTTCACTATTTCCACCGGGTCGGTGCCGTATACGGTATCGTTCTCTTCACCCAAATCCGGGGCGATGGGTTTGGTAAGGATACTGTCTATCCAGTTTATATGTACAGCTTGGGTGTAGATATCGCTGGGCTCGTCCACTTCCTTGTAGTTTACTAAAGCGCGGACTTCCTTCTCGCCGTAGGGAGATTTCGTCATGTTGGTAGGCAGCAGAGTGGTCTTGTCATCCAATTGCAGAAAGACTGTCTGGTCTGCATCGGTCTTTACCGTTACCAGGGCATTGGGGAATCTCATGGCATAATTATCATCGTCGTCCAGGCACGATTGGAGGCTTAAGGAGCTGATGGTTGCAATAGCGATTAAAATTTTCTTGTTAAAGATTGACTTCATTTTCATAGTGTACTCTTTTAAATTAAACATTTGGAATAGGTCTTACTTTTATAGAAATAGCATATTTGCGAAAACCCTGCATGCAGCATTGTTAATTAATGATAAGAGCCGGAGTAAGCTGGTGCGGAATATTATTCCCCGATACATGAAAGATATTTGTATATCAGGTGGAATATGATTACCTTTGCTGTATGAGATGCACATCTCGCGTGTGTTGAGATGTATGTCTCGAACTGCATGAGATGTGCATCTCGTGCATGTTGGGGAATAGCTGTCCGGCCGTATGGAAACTGGCTTTCTGTTTAGGGGAAGTAACCTTCGGGTGGGGTGTCAGCAGTCTGGTTGCAGTAAGAAACATTATGTTCATTGTGAAAAGAGTATGAGTATAGTCTATTTGGTTCGAAAGAAGGTTTTCCGCACGGCAGAAGGGGTGAAGCAACTCTATTATGCTGTGCAGCGTGTGTTACAGCGGCGTGGAGGTGTGACGGCAGAGCTGCTGGCGCAGCGTATGGCATCCAGAAAAGGGATGAGTTCGGGAGACGTGCAGAGTGTATTGATAGATTTGCCGAAGTTTATAGAGGAAGCGCTGATGGAGGGAGAGTCGGTGACCATTAAGAGGCTGGGTTCCTTCCATGTGGCGGTGACGAGTGACGGGTTTGAGCATCCCGACGATGTGATGCCGGGCAAGGTACGCTTATCCCGTGTCTATTTTCGTCCGGATAAGTCGCTGGTGGCGAGGCTGAACAGCGGGATGGATTTCTACCGTTATCCGCTTAGCCGATATTTCCCTCACGATATGTTGCGACCGGAAACGCTGCGAAAGGAGCGGGCCGAGGGAAAGACGGGAATTCCGGATGAAGACCCAGTTGGGATGGAAAATGATACGGAGGACTTTTCGGGGGAGGAGTGAGCGATGAATGTGGAAGAATTCAGAGAATACTGTCTCTCCTTGCCGGGAGTGCTATGCTCCCATGCACTCCCTATAAAAGTCGAACATTTCGAAGATAGTCTCCTTGTCTGCCGTCTGGTTGAGACAGATGTCACCCACTTCTTTCAATAGGGTGAAGTTGATGACTCCGGCGGTATTCTTCTTGTCATGCTTCATCAGTTCGTACAGCTGGTCGTACTGTTTGCAGTTGAAGGTGAAGCTGCCATAATTCTCTTTGACGAATTGGATGGTCTGGCGCATCTTGTCCTTCGGGAATCCGGTCTTTATATAAGAAAGGTAGAGTTCGCAGACCAGCCCCCATGCCACTGCATAGCCGTGCAGCACCGGACGCCTTTCGGCAAGGGCGAGGCTTTCGAAGGCGTGTCCTACGGTGTGCCCCAGGTTCAAGGCTTTGCGGATGCCATGTTCCAGTGGGTCCTCTTCTACGATGCGTTCCTTTACCTGCACGGAACGTCCTACCATGGACTTCAGCAAGGCATAATCTATCTTCTCCGTATCGAAGGCCAGCAGTTCCGCCAGATGTTCCGGGGTACTGATGAGGCCGTGCTTCAGCATCTCCGCATAGCCGGAGAAGAAGTTATGGGCATCGAGGCTGCGCAGGAACTCGGTTTCCAGCAGCACGCAGGCGGCAGGAGCAAAGACGCCGATTTCATTCTTCAGCCCGTTGAAGTTGATACCTGTCTTGCCTCCTACGGAAGCATCTACCATAGCCAGCAGGGTAGTAGGGATATTGATATAAGCAATGCCCCGCTTAAATGTAGAGGCGGCGAAACCACCCAGGTCGGTCACCATGCCACCTCCCAGATTGATAAGCAATGAATGGCGCGTTGCTCCTTTTTCACTCAGGGCTTGCCAGACGGAAGCCAGGGTTTCGAGGTTCTTGTGTATATCTTCGGCACCGATAATGATTTCCGTTGCTTCTTTCAATGTCGGAATGTTGCTGAGTTGTGGCAAGCAAAGGCGATGTGTATGCTCGTCAGTCAGGATAAAGAGCTTGTCATGGGGGCAGTTCCCAATGGCAGTTGTTAAGCTGCTTTCCAGTTCTTCGAAGAGGATTACTTCTTGTTTACTCATGATGTATTTGTCTTTTTTTGCTCTGCAAAGATAATGCAAATCAAGTGCAAAACTTCCATACCGACATGAAAAAGTTATGCTGAGATGCAGCTTATCTTCTTTAAAGATAGGATTTCTCTGCGAAAGAAGTATCTTTGCAAATCATAAAACTTACATCACTTGGATAAATATTTCAGACTTCATAACTTATAATTTATAAAAAAATGAAAGCATTATTACCGGTATATTGCCGTCCGTTAGGATATTTTGTGATAGCATTGGCATTGTTTCTCCCTTTCCTGATGTTGATGATAGGGAAAATGACGGATGGTAACCTTTTGTTTTATAAAGAGTGCTCCAAGCTACTGATGATGCTGGGCGCGATGATGATTCTGTTTGCTTTTACAAAGAATGAAAGCAAGGAAACCGAACAGATACGCAATAAGGCTACCCGTAATGCCATATTCCTGACGGTGTTATTTATCTTTGGCGGTATGCTCTACCGGGTATGGAAAGGTGACATCATGAGTGTGGATACTTCCTCCTTTTTGATCTTCCTTATACTGAATATTCTTTGCTTGGAATTTGGTATAAAAAAAGCGACGGTTGATCGGTTATTTAAGCGAGATCGTCGATAATTAGGATATTTTATTTAATCCTCATTAAACTTTTCCATTGAAAGCTTGTCAAATGAAACAGTGTAAAAACAGACATTTTGTTTCATAAAAAACAGGCGCATGAAAAAAGTAATCATCGGAACAGTGTTATTGCTGACAACCACACTTTCCGTTTTCTCACAGACTAAGAACATTACCGTAGCGGGGCGTGTCATCGAGGATGACACGAAAGAGCCCGCAGTACAAGCCACAGTACAGTTACTTTCGTTACCTGACAGTGCATTTGCGGCGGGTATCGCCACTACAGCACAGGGATATTTTACCCTGCCCAAAGTAAAGGCTGGGAAGTATGTATTGAAAGTTTCCTATATCGGCTTCCAACCGACCATGCCTCCTTTGCAACTGTCGGCTCAAAACCCCAATAAGAATGTAGGTACGCTGGCTCTGAAGACAGATGCCGTGATGCTGGCAGAAGCGGTGGTTACCGCAGAAGCTCCACAAGTCACTGTCAGTGAAGATACATTAATGTATAATTCGTCAGCTTATCGTACCCCCGAAGGAGCCATGCTGGAAGAATTGGTGAAGAAACTTCCCGGTGCCGAGATTGATGACGATGGTAACGTGAAAATTAATGGTAAGGACCTGAAGAAGATCATGGTAGACGGAAAGGAATTCTTCGGTGGAGACGTGAAGACGGGTTTGAAGAATTTACCGGTGGACATGATTGACCGGTTGAAGACTTATGATAAGAAATCGGACCTGGCACGTATCACAGGTATTGATGACGGTGAAGAAGAAACCGTGCTCGACCTGACTGTTAAGAAAGGTATGAATCAGGGTTGGTTCGGTAATGCCGATGCTGCCGTAGGTACTGAAGATCGTTATGCAGGACGTTTGATGTTGAACCGCTTTGTGGATAATACACAAGTTTCTCTTATTGCCTCTGCCAACAATGTGAATAATCAGGGCTTTTCCGGTGGTGGCGGTGGCCCGCGTTGGCGTCGTAACAATGGTTTGAATGCTCCTAAGGAACTGGGACTTAACTTTGCTACCGAAACTGCTAAATTGGAGTTAGGCGGTAGTGCCCGTTACAACTACAATGATGCTGACATTGCCAATGTCAACTCATCCGAGCGTTTCTTACAGAATGGTAATTCATATTCCAATTCAAACTCTCTCAACAGGAACAAGAATTCGACATTTAATGCTGATTTCCGTTTGGAGTGGAAGCCGGATTCAATGACGAATATCATCTTCCGTCCGAACTTCTCTTATGGAAAGACGGATAATTCTTCCAGTTCCTTGTCGGGAACCTTCAATGCGGATCCTTACAGTCTGGTTACTAACCCGAATGACTATCTTGATTTTGATGTGATAAATAATGAAGACCCGTTGAAGGATATTCGTGTGAATGCTACAAACACGGGTTCACTTTCCGATAGCAAGACCGTTTCAACGGATGCTACTTTGCAGATCAATCGCAAACTGAATGATAAGGGACGTAATGTTACATTCCGCGGACGCTTTGGTTATGGAGATAATGACAATAACCAGTATACGGAGTCGATGACACGTTATTATCAGATTCCTACAAACCCGGACTCTACGTTGATCCGTAACCAGTATATCACTACGCCGACGAATAATTATAGTTATAGTGCACAGGTTACGTATAGTGAACCGATTGCACGGGCTACTTTCTTGCAGTTCAGTTATCAGTTCCAGTATAAGTACAGTGAGAGTGACAAGACGACTTTCGACTTATACAAGATCAATCCAGAGTGGGGAATTGGCGACCCGTTGCCAGTGGGCTATCAGAATCATGCGGTAGATAGTTTAGGTAAGTATGCCGAGTACAGATACTACAACCATGATGCTTCTGTATCCTTGCGTTTCATCCGTGAGAAGTACCAGTTGAGTACCGGTATTTCTTTCCAACCGCAGAACTCAAAACTGTCTTATAAGAAAGGAGACTATATGATTGATACGACGCGTTCGGTATTCAACTTTGCTCCGAATATTGATTTCCGTTACCGTTTCTCGAAAGTAAGCCAGTTGCGCTTCAACTATCGTGGACGTACCGGCCAGCCCAGCATGGAGAACTTGTTGCCGATTGTAGACAACTCTAATCCGCTGAATATCCGTGTCGGTAATCCGGGTTTGAAACCTTCGTTCACGCACTCTATGCGTTTGTTCTACAATACGTATAATGCAGAACTCCAGCGGGGTATCATGACTCATGCCAGCTTCTCGGCTACGCAGAACAGCATCAGTAACAGTACCGAATACGATGATCAAACCGGTGCGCGTACTACTACACCGAAGAATATCAATGGTAACTGGAGTGCTTTCGGTATGTTTGGTTTCAATACCGCATTGAAGAATAAGAAGTACACTATCAACTCATTCACCAATGTCAATTACCAGAATAATGTGGCATTTTTATATAATCAGGATACCAAAGTGGATGATAAGAATAAGACAACAGGGTTGACGTTGAGTGAGCGTTTGAATGGTGCTTACCGTAACGACTGGTTCGAATTCGGCCTGAATGGTTCTATCTCTTATACTGCTGAGCGTAGTAAACTGCGTCCAGAGAATAATCAGGAACCTTACACGTTCTCTTATGGTGCCAATACTCAGTTGATGGCTCCCTGGAACATGACTTTCACTACTAATATTGCTAATCAGAGCCGTCGTGGTTATACAGATGCCAGTATGAACCGTAATGAATTGATCTGGAATGCACAGCTTTCGCAAACCTTCCTGAAAGGCGCGGCTACTATCAGCCTTGAACTCTATGACATTTTGAAACAGCAAAGTAACATTAGCCGTTCATTAACAGCAGATGGCCGTTCGGTTTCCGAATATAATGGTATCAATAGTTATTGCATGGTACACTTCATCTATCGTCTGAATATCTTCGGTAGCAAGGCTGCCCGTGAAAAGATGCAGGGTAGAGGTGGATTCGGTGGTCATGGAGGTCCCGGCGGACCTGGTGGTCGTCCCGGTGGTTTTGGTGGCGGACGTCGTTTCTAAAGTTTCCTAACCAGTTTTTGTGATAAGTTTCCCCTTCCATTCGCTTTCGCTGAAAGAGATGGAAGGGGATTCTGTTTTTTAGCCCTACACTGAAACAAAAGCCTACATGAAATTCGATTCCTATGTTGCGAGGGGAGACAAGTGTCTGGTTTTCCTGGATGGAATATTTGAAAATGTCTTTAGGAAATTCTTTATCAATGGGAAGAAAACCGTATTCGGCACCGATACCGGCAAAAAGTTGTTTGTATTTGAAATCTACTCCGAGACTTAAACCGATGTCCAGGCGTTTCAGTCCATCGTTTTTATCGAATGTCTTATGCGTTGTTTTACCTTCCATCAATCTGTTATCTCCACCAGATGTGAGGTCGTCGGAGTCGATTTTTTCCTGGCTGGCAAGTATCCAGTTCACTTTGCTTTTTCCGCCAATTCCATAAGCGATGTATGGACCTCCGCTGAATTGAAATCCGCAGTTGTTATTCAAAGGCAGATATGCGGCAACTTTGATGGGAACTTGTAAATAGATTCCGTTTATTTTAGAATCAATCCCCAATACCATGTAGGTTTGTTTGCCTTCCTCATTAGTGCCAAGGGCTGTTATTCCTTCGTCAACAGAGTAGCTTCTGTTCAGGAACTGTAGCCCTGTTTGCATGGACCAAGTCTTGTCAATAGGTAGCTCAACACCTACTCCGAAACGATATCCAAAGTTAGCATTGTAATTTTCATTCTTGGTGATGCCGGTCAACCCAGTGCCGCCTTGTACGTTGATTTTTACTTGCGAATGACAGATAGTAGTTGACAAACCCAATAAGAGGGCGATTAAAAGCTGTTTTTTCATATTTCATAGTATTAGTGTGTAATTATGCAAATATATGTAAATACTTTAAATTCAATCTCTTTTTTCTTATAAAAAAACAGGAATTCTTTTATTTTCTCTATATTTGCTTTTGTGATTGACTGGAACTATATACTCAACCAAGTAGCTACCGTCGCCTTTGATATTATTTACTTTGGCGCTATCATCGGAACAATTGTTGTCATTATCCTCGACAATCGTAATCCGGTGAAGACGCTTGCATGGATACTGGTATTGATGTTCCTGCCTGTTGTGGGGTTAGTCTTCTATTTCTTTTTCGGACGAAGCCGCAGGCGGGAGCGCATCATAGGGCAGAAGATTTATAACCGTCTGCTGAATAAACCGATGGTGGAGTATCTGGCGCAGGATGCCACTACTTTGCCAATGGCTTACAGTCGGCTTATTTCCCTGTTCCGCAACACGACCCAGGCATTCCCTTTCGACGGTAACCGTATCGAAATCTATACCAATGGCGGCTCTATGCTGCAATCCTTGTTGAGGGAACTGCAGAATGCCCGGCAACATATCCATATTGAATTTTATATCTTTGAAGATGATGCTATCGGACGTATGGTACGCGATGTATTGGTGGAGAAAGCGCGGGCAGGCGTTGAAGTGCGTCTTATCTATGACGATGTAGGATGCTGGCATGTGCCCAACCGGTTCTATGATGAGATGCTTTCGGCAGGCATTGAAGTGCGTAGTTTCCTGAAAGTACGTTTTCCGCTGTTCACTAGTAAGGTGAACTACCGTAATCACCGTAAGATTGTGGTGATTGACGGGCGTGTGGGATTTGTAGGTGGAATGAATCTGGCAGAACGTTATATGCGTGGTTTCTCATGGGGTATCTGGCGTGATACCCATCTTTTACTGGAAGGTAAAGCCGTGCATGGTCTGCAGACTGCTTTCCTGCTCGACTGGTATTTTGTTGACCGTACTTTGATCAGTGCTTCCCGTTACTTTCCGAAGATGGAAGCGACCGGCACTTCTTTGGTGCAGATTGTGACGAGTGACCCCATTGGTCCCTGGAAAGAGATTATGCAAGGATTGAGTATGGCAATTTCCGGTGCAAAGAAATACTTCTATATACAGACTCCTTATTTTCTGCCTACGGAACAGATTTTGGCCGCTATGCAAACTGCGGCATTGGCAGGAGTGGATGTACGGCTGGTGTTGGGAAGGGCTGGGGATAATCGTCTGACGCATTTGGGTTCCTGTTCGTATCTGGCGGATATATTGCAAGCGGGTGTAAAAATCTATTTCTATAAAAAAGGCTTCTTGCATTCCAAGCTGATGGTATCAGATGATGAGCTTTCCACTGTTGGTTCTACCAATGTGGACTTTCGTAGCTTTGAGCATAATTTTGAAGTGAATGCTTTCATTTATGATACGGAAACGGCATTGCAAATGCGGGAGATCTTTCTTCAGGATCAGCGCGACTGTGTACAAGTCTTCCTTAAAAACTGGGTGAAGCGTCCTTGGTGGCGGAAAGCTGCCGAGAGTGTGGTGCGCTTGATGGCACCGCTTTTATAATGAAGAATGAAGAACGAAAAATGAAGAATTACCATGCGGCATCATTGCGCAGCTAATTCTTCATTTTTCGTTCTTCATTTAAATATCGAGAAGTTTACACTTCCATATACCC
>ERZ780083.23-NODE-23-length-51740-cov-10.176531_pt1 | contig 51740 bp, 41 predicted proteins | sample MGYA00511838_ERZ780083 | MGnify/ENA primary metagenome ERZ780083 (study PRJEB29588, sample SAMEA2152602) | human gut metagenome | biome: human gut; feature: human-associated habitat; material: faeces | place: Denmark | collected 2008/2010 ...
CCCCCCCTCCCCCGCGCGGCGCCAGCACCCCCCCCACCCCGCCGATATTGCGGCCGCATCCGAAAAGCTGCTGAAGAGCATGGGCTTTGAGACGCGCGGCGTTTCTGAGCCGGAGCGGCAGAGTGCGGGCGTCTACAGTGTGCGCGCCGCTCAAACCATTCTCGGCGTGCCGGTGCTCTCCGAGGGGCTTCGCCTGCGCTACACCAACAGCACGCTGGACGAGATCGACGGCTATTTCTACACCGGCGCTTCGCAGATCACCCGCATCAGCGAGGACGCCTGCATCTCTTGCGCCGATGCGCTGACGGCCTTCCTGTCCAGACGCGACGCGCTGGGCTGGGTCGGCAGTAAGATCCTCCGTGTGCAGCAGGCCTACCGGCACACGGAATCCGCTTCGGCCAGTATGCGCCTTTCGCCCGCGTGGATCCTCGTGACGGACACGGGAAGCTTCTGCGTGAACGGCCTGAGCCGCGAGGTGACGGCATGGGAGGGCATTCTGCCGTCCGAATAGGAAAAATCTTAAGAAAATCTAAAGATTTTCGTTTCTGATTTGTCATTTTTCCTTTACAATCCACGCGGGATATGCTATGATTATGATAACCCGCAGCAGGGCAGCGGGTCAATGGCCCTGCGCATGACGGCCGCCGGATCCTTCCGGCGTTTTCCATGTCATGATTTAACTCGGTTATTCCCTGACAAAAGCGCAAATACTCTTCCCATAAAGAGGGTTTTAATTTGATTCAATATCACGTTCAGGGCGGTACGCGGCTCAGCGGCACCGTGTCCATTTCCGGCGCGAAGAACGCGGCGGTTGCAATTCTCCCGGCGGCACTGCTCGTCAACGGCACCTGCCGGATCGAAAACGTTCCCGATATTTCCGATGTCCGTCTGCTGCTCGAAATTCTGAGCGACATGGGCGCCAATATCCGGCGCCTTTCCCGCAACGCGGTGGAGATCGACTGCCGCCATGCGCGCAACGCCACGGCTCCGATCGAGCTGGTGCGGCGCATCCGTGCGTCCTATTATCTCATCGGCGTGCAGCTTGGCCGCTTCGGCCATGCGCATGTGGCGATGCCAGGCGGCTGCAACTTCGGCGTCCGTCCCATCGACCAGCACATCAAGGGCTTCGAGGCCATGGGCGCGACGGTCGAGCAGAACGGCGGCTACGTCTGCGCGGACGCTCCGGAGGGCGGCCTTCAGGGCGGGCATGTCTATCTGGACATCGTCTCCGTCGGCGCGACGATGAACATTTTGCTGGCGGCGGTGCTCTCCAACGGCATGACCATCATTGAAAACTGCGCCAAGGAGCCGCATATCGTCGATTTGGCCAACTTCCTCAACGCCATGGGCGCGCGCATTTCCGGCGCGGGCACCGACGTCATCAAGGTGCGCGGCGTCAAGGTCCTGCGCGGCGGCTCGTATTCGATCATTCCCGACCAGATCGAGGCCGGGACCTATATGGCGGCGGCGGCTGCCTGCGGCGGCAACGTCGTTGTGGCCAACGTCATTCCCAAGCATCTCGACTGCATCACCGCGAAGCTGCGTGAAATGGGCGCGCGTGTGACGGAGTATGACGACGCTATCCGCGTTGAGTGCGACCGGCGGCTGCGCCGGGCCAATGTCAAAACTATGCCGTATCCCGGCTTCCCGACCGATATGCAGCCGCAGATCGCGGTCTGCATGGCGCTGGCCGAGGGGACGAGCCTTGTGACGGAGGGCATCTATGACAACCGTTTCCGCTACACCGGTGAGCTGAACCGCATGGGCGCAAGCATCCAGGTCGAGGGCAAGACCGCCGTCATCGACGGTGTCCGCCAGCTCCACGGCTGTGAGGTGCGCGCGTGCGATCTGCGCGCGGGCGCGGCAATGGTGATCGCGGCGATGGCTGCGGACGGAAGGACCCGCATCGAGGACGCGCACTATATTGAGCGCGGCTATGAGGACATCGTCGGCAAGCTGACGGCGCTTGGCGCGCGTATCCGCCGCGTCGAGACCTTCGAGGCGGCTCCGAGCGAGAACGCAGGCTGATTATGAGTCTATAGGAGGCTTCACGGAAACGTGGGGCCTCCTTTTTCGTAGTATACCCGAAAAACCGGAAATATACCGCGTGATTTCCGATTCTTGGGACATGTGCGGCCTTTTCCAGCGCGAAACGGAAAAAGCGGTTGACCATTGCGGGAAAATTCGCTATATTATTGTATCGTATTCGGCCGTCCGGCAGACGGACGCGCCGTTTTTGCAGACTTTTCCGGAAGAGAGGACTGTTATGGAGCAAAATCTGACCAATGGCAGCGTGATGAAGCACATCCTGCGCTTTTCGCTTCCGTATCTTCTGGCCTATTTTTTGCAGACTCTCTATGGAATGGCAGACCTGTTCATCATCGGGCAGTTCGAGGGCGTTGCGGGAACGACGGCGGTCGCCGTCGGCTCACAGGTCATGCATCTGGTGACGGTCATGCTGGTCGGCCTCGCCATGGGCTCCACCGTCCTGATCGGACGGGCCGTCGGCGCGGGCGACCGGAAGCGGGCGGCGGCCGGGATCGGCAACACCGTTACGCTGTTTATGTCGATCTCTCTGGTAATGACTGCGGTGCTCCTGCTGTTTCTGGACCTTATCGTTACCGTGATATCCACGCCGGAGGAGGCCGTGGCCGGTATGAAAGCCTATTTGACGATCTGCTTCATCGGCATTCCCTTCATCACGGCGTATAACATCCTCAGCTCGATCTTCCGGGGACTTGGCGACTCGAAAAGCCCGATGTGCTTCATCGCGGTCGCCTGCGCGGCGAACATCGCGCTGGATTATCTGTTCATGGGCGCGATGCATCTCGGACCCTCCGGCGCGGCGCTCGGCACGACGCTTTCACAGGCAATCAGCGTGGTCGTTTCGCTGATCGTTATTCTGCGGCGGAAAAACGGCATCCGGCTGCAAAAGCAGGACCTCCGGCCGCAGCGCAGCGTTATGGGTGAGCTGCTCCGGGTCGGTCTGCCGATCACATTTCAGGATCTCTTCGTCCAGATCTCATTCATGTTTATCACCGCCATTGCAAACCGGCGCGGTCTGACCGACGCGGCGGCCGTCGGCATTGTGGAAAAATTCATCGGCTTTGTGTTTCTGGTGCCGTCGTCCATGCAGTCCACCGTCTCGGCGATCGGTGCGCAGAACATCGGCGCGGGAAAGCCGGAGCGCGCTGTCCGGACCATGTGGTATGCCAGCGCACTCTGTGCGGGCTTCGGACTGGTGGTCGCCGTTTCCGCGCAGTTTATCGCGGAGCCGATCGTCGGGATCTTCACGGATGATACCGCTGTCATGCACGCGGGCGGACAGTATCTGCGCGGCTATGTGATCGACTGCCTGCTGGCGGGAATTCACTTCTGCTTCAGCGGCTATTTCTGCGCCATCGGCAAGTCCGGCATTTCTTTCCTGCACAATATGATCTCCATTCTTTTGGCGCGCGTTCCCGGCGCGTATCTGGCCTCGCTGTATTTTCCGGATACGCTGTTGCCGATGGGCCTTGCCACGGCGGTAGGCTCCTTCGTGTCCGTTGTCGTCTGCCTGACGGCCTACTGCGTTCTCATGCACAGAAAAAAGCCCGCGCGAGCGTGAGTCTTTCCACCGAAAAGAAGCACCCTCCGTATGAAATGCCATACGGAGGGTGCTTTTGGATATTCTAGGGAAGTTCTGATTAAATCAGCGGCTGTGGATGGCGAGAGATTTTTCGTCAAGACAAGGTTTGAAAAACGATGGAATACTGTATGTATTTCTCGTTTTTCAAACCGCAGGATTGGCGGAAAAGATCCGTCGTCCGCGGTCGGGGATTTATTCAGAGGTTCCCTAGGATTCCTGCCAGGCTGCGGCAGAACGGCACCGGTGCCGGTGCGGCCTGCGCGGCAGAGCGGCCTGTGCCGCGTAGCTCTTTGCCGCGTCGGAGTCCGGGGCATAGACCAGCCGGTTTGCGCGCAGCGTACCATCCGTCTCGGCCACGAGCCGGACGCGCACCAGATACGCGCCGTGCTCCGGACACACGGCCATGGTCATATACCGCCGGCCGGGCTGGCTCAGCCAGCGGCCCGCGTGCATCTGCCCGCCGCATTGCGGGCAGGCGTTTTCGTGTGTGCTCATGGCAGCCAGCGCCTGCGTTTTGTCGGCGTAGCCATGGTAGACCTGACGCGCGAGACAGCCGGGAAGCTCCGCGCCGTGGAAGCCGTTTTCATGCTCCTTTGCCGCCTGCCCGTAGGCTTTGATCCCTTCGGCGAGGCGGAGGCGGCTGCAAATCAGCGCCGTGTGGTAGGCGTCGCCAAGCGCGTCGTGCGCCGGGCGGCTCGGCTCGATGCCCATCAGCTCCAGTGCTGTTTTCAGGGCGCGCTGCGACGTTGCGCCGTCGGTCTGTGCGTTGAAGATCAGCTGCGCGTTGTACCAGCGGCTTGCCCAGCTGTCGTCCATGCCGTAGAGCGCCAGATTTTCCTTCAGGATCGTGATGTCGTCGAAGCCCCACGTCAGGAAAATGCTCTCTCCGCCGCACCATGCGCGAAAGCGCGCCATCGCCTCCGGGAACGGAACGCCGGATTCGCGCAGCACCGCATCCTTGATGCCGGTCAGGCTGCTGACCTTCCGATTCATCTTTTTGAAATACTTGGGCTGGATGAGGATCTGGAATTCATCCGCCACCGTCCGGTTTTCCAGCAGGCGCACCGCCCCGATCTGCACGATCTCGCCGCGCATGGGCGAGGGCAGCGGCTTTTTCGCCGTATGAGAGCCGGGCCACGGCTGATTCCATTCCATATCCAGAACTATATACTGCATTGTTATGCTCCTTCGTTTTCTCCAAACCATTCTAACACGATTCCGGGCCTGTGTAAACTCCCCACAGCATTCCTTTTCCTGCGCACCGCTTCCATGGCTCCGGCATAGAATAAGAAAAACATGGAAGGCGGTATTTTTATGCCCTTTTTGTTTCTCAGCCCCTCGACGCAGGACTTCAACCCCTATGTCACGACCGGAAACGAGCAGTACTGGATGAATCAGCTGGCCGACCGGATGGAGCCGTATCTATTTGCAAGCGGGCTGAACGTCACGCGCAACGACCCGAACGGAAGCGCGGCGCAGTCTATCCGCGCCTCCAACGCCGGTACATACGACTTCCATCTGGCGCTGCACTCCAACGCCTCGCCGGAGGCGCTGGCGGGCCGTCAGCGCGGCGTGGATATCTACTATTTCCCGGCAAGCGAAGAAGGACTGCGGATGGCGAACATCCTCGTGGACAATCTCAAGCCGATCTATCCACTCCCGGAGCGGGTTCGGGCGCTGCCGACCGTATTGATCGGCGAGGTGCGCCGGACAAAAGCGCCGTCGGTGCTGGCAGAGCTTGGCTATCACGACAATGTGGAGGACGCGGACTGGCTGACCGGAAATCTGGAGGAGATCGCTGCCGCGCTCAGCGAGGGCGTTACGGAGTATTTCGGCCTGCCGTTCCTGACGCCGTCGGAGCCGCGGACAGGGATCGTCACATTAAGCTCCGGCACGCTCAATCTGCGCAGTCTGCCTACGACGGATGCCGCCGTGCTGGCGCAGCTGCCGAACGGCGCGACGGTCACGATCCTCGGGCAGTTCGACGAGTGGTACACGGTGGAATACGACGGCCTGCACGGATTTGCAAGCAGCCGGTATATTACCGTTTTATAGGCCGCAGACGCTTGACAGCTTCTGTATAATAAAAGAGAGTCAAAATAAAGGAGCACCTTTCATGTACAGAAGAATTCTGGCGCTGGCGCTGCTTCTGGCGCTGGCGCTTACCGGCTGCGCACAGGACCCCACCTCTGTGGACGAGGCCTGCGTCGCGGCGACGACCTATCCCGTCTGGCAGTTTACCTGCGCTGTGACGGAGGGGACCGGCCTGCGCGTCGAGCGCGTGATCTCGGAGCCGGTCTCCTGCGTTCATGATTACGCACTTTCCGTTGAGCAGATGAAAATTCTGAGCCGGAGCAGGGCAGTGGTCATTTCCGGCCTCGGGCTGGAGGACTTCATGGCGGACGTGCTGCCGGACGGCGAACGCTGCATCGACGCCTCCGCCGGGATCGAAACGCTGAGCGCCGAGGCGCATGACCATGACCACGACCACGACCACGACGGTCACGGTCATGACCACGAACACGGAGAGGCCGACCCGCATCTCTGGCTCGATCCGGCCCGTGCGGGACAGATGGTGAGAAATATCGCCGCCGGACTGAGCGGGCTGTATCCGGCATATGCGGAGACATTTTCCCGGAACGCGGAGGCGTACTGCGCAGAGCTGGACAAGCTGCTGGAGGACGGACGCGCGGCGCTTTCCGGCCTTTCCTGCCGGGAGCTTGTGACGTTTCACGACGGCTTCGGTTATTTTGCCGACGCCTTCGGACTGGACATCGCGGCGGCCATGGAGGTTGAGGCGGGCAGCGAACCGCCCGCAAGAGAGCTGGAGGAGATCGTCGGGCTTCTGCGTGCGCGCGATATCCCCGCCGTGTTCTGCGAGGCCAGCGGCGATGATGCCGTGGCCCGCCTTGTCGCAAACGAGACCGGCGCGGGCGTTTTTGTGCTGGATCTCGGCATGGGTGCGCGGGACTATTTTGAGACCGTGCGGCACGATCTGGAAACCGTAAAGGAGGCGCTTTCATGACGCCATTTATCCACAGACGCGGCGGCGACTGCAACCACACCTGCTGCCTGAAAATTCAGAACCTTTCCGTGCGCTACGGCGCGGAGGAGGCCCTCTCCGGCGTAAACCTGCATATGCACTGCGGGCAGATCGTCGCCCTGATCGGCCCGAACGGCGCGGGAAAATCCACGCTCATTCACGCCATCCTCGGCCAGCAGGCATACACCGGCTCCATCACGTTCCACGGCCCCGACGGCCGGGAACAGAAGCTGCGCATCGGCTATGTGCCGCAAAGCCCGAATTTCGCCAAGGGCGACCCCATCAGCGTGCTCGACCTGTTCTGCTGCTGCATCGGAAAGCGTCCGGCGTTTCTGCGTCCGCGCGCGGCCATGCGGGAGAAGGTCTTGCAGTGCCTCTCCAACGTGGATGCGGAGAGCCTGATCGACCGGCGCGTCGGCGCGCTCTCGGGCGGCGAGCTGCAAAGAGTCCTGTTGGCGCTGGCGCTTGAGCCGATGCCGAATATGCTGATCCTCGACGAGCCGCTTTCCGGAGTGGATGTGGAGGGTATGGCGCTGCTGATGGACATGCTCGACGGCATCCGGAAGAAATTTGACCTGTCCATTCTCATGACCACGCATGATTTTTCCATGCTCGAAAAATATGCCGACCGCGTTGTGCTCCTGCGGGAGCGCGTCCTGTGCGAGGGTACGCCGGAGCAGGTCCTCAGCTCCGACGCCTTCGCGGAGGTTTTCCACATGAGAGGGGGAAAAGCCCAATGAGCCTCTGGTATGCGCTCTGCGACGCGCTCCATCTCGAGCTGCTGTCGATGAACTTCATGAAAAACGCCCTTCTGGCCGTGCTCATTATGGCGCCGCTGTTCGGGCTTTTGTCCACAATGATCGTCACGGGCAAGATGAGCTTCTTCTCCGACGCGCTGGGACACTCCGGCTTTACCGGGATCGCCATCGGCGTTCTCTGCGGGTCGGCGCTGCCGATCGCGTGGGCGGTCGGGCTGGCTGTTGTGTTCGCGCTGCTGTTTTCCTATGTCCGCGCGCGCACGAACCAGTCGGCGGACACCGTGATCGGCGTCTTTTCCTCGACCGCCGTTGCGCTGGGCATCTTCATTGCAACCATGGGCGGCGGAAGCTTCACAAAATTCAACAAGTACCTGATCGGCGACATCCTTTCCGTTACGCCGCTGGAGATCGGACTGCTGGCGCTGGTGCTGCTGGGCGTTGTGCTCCTGTGGTGCCTGTCCTCCAACCGGCTGATGCTCGCGGCGGTGCATCCGGCGCTGGCAAGCTCACGCGGCATTTCCGTCCGGCGCAATGAAATGCTGTTTACGGTCTGCATCGCCGTGGTCGTGACGCTGGCCATGAGCTGGGTCGGTCTGATGGTCATCAACTCACTGCTCGTCCTGCCCGCCGCGTCGGCGCGGAACGTCGCACGGAACCTGCGGCAGTATCATCTGCTGTCCGTGCTCGGCGCGCTCGGATGCAGCCTTGCCGGGCTTGTCACGGCCTATTACGCCGGATGCTCGGCGGGCGCGGCCATCGCGCTGTATCTCGCGCTGTATTTTACCGTCACGTTCTGTATGCGCAAATCGCGCGCGTGACGGCCCGAAACGAAGGGAGGCTCCCGTATGCACGATAAGAAAAGCGGCGGTCTGCTGGCCGGAGGCTGCCTGATCCTGGGCGCGGTGCTGGCGCTGCTGCTGTCCAAGCTCTCGCTGGGCGGCGTTGCGCGGCTGATTTTGCGCGCAGCGCTGATCGCGGCCATCGCCGTCGCGCTGCTGGTGATCGTGGTGCTGGTCTTTGCGCTTCGCTCGTCGAAGGAGGAGCGGCAGGAGACGCAGAAAACGGAGCTGTCGAAGGACAATGAGGCGCTGCTTGCGAAGGGACGCTCAAATCTGGCGCAGCTGCGCGCCATGTCCGCCCGTATCCGCAGTGCTGCGATTCGCGGCAAGGCGAACGGCATCTGCGCCTCGGCTGACCAGATTCTGCGCGCTCTGCGCGACGATCCGGGCGACATTCCCCGCGTCCGGACCTTTTTCAACTACTATCTGCCGACGCTCGGCACGCTCCTCACGAAATACGAGTATCTGGAGCGCAGCCGCGCACCGCTGGAGGAAATGAACGTCAAATTTTCAGACTGCCTTGACCAGATCCAGTCCGCCATGGACCGGCAGTACGCCAATCTCTTCGAGGACGATCTTCTGGATATGACGGCGGAGATGCAGACCATGACCGCCGTCTGCCGGAGAGACGGCCTTTTGACGGACGGCTCTGTGGAGACGGACGGAGGGATCCGGCTGACACTCTAGGGTGTATCTGAAATGACCGTCCGGCGCAGCCGGACGGATAGAAATGGAGGCATCATTATGGACGCCAATTCTGCGGTTTCCGCATATTCGAAAGCGCTGAAAGCGGGACTCCGGGAGCACAAGCACTGCATGGCCTCCGGCGTTCCGTCCTATGTGCAGGTGCTCGACGAGGTTTTCCCCGACAGCAATTCCGCGCAGCAGCAGAGCGTCGGCCTGATGGAGATCCCCATCGACCTGATCGTCGGAACCAAGACGGCCGGGCGGCAGTATGCGCTCTCGCCCAGCTTTCTGCCGCTGCTGGATTCCGACACGGAGTTCGGCTGCAAATGGATCAATCTCTGCAACGCCCATCTGAGGGAGGAGGGCATCCGCGAACCGATCCGCTGCTTTGAATATTATGGAAAATTCTATGTGCAGGAGGGCAACAAGCGCGTCAGCGTTCTGCGCTATTTTGAGGCGCCGACGGTCTCAGCCTATGTGACGCGGCTGATGCCCACGGATACGGATTCTCCGCGCTATGCGCTTTATCAGGAGTTTCTGGAGTTTTTCCGCATCGCGCGGCTGTATCAGGTGCAGTTTACCACTTCCGGCTCCTACCGGAAGCTGCAGGTAAAGCTCGAAGGCGCGCAGGAGCCGTGGACGGCGGCGTACCGCCAGTCCTTCCTTTCGAGCTTCCTCCGCTTTGAAGAGGCGCTGCGCGGGCAGGTGTTCCTGCGCGGGCTGAGTACGGCGGACGCTCTGCTGGTGTTCCTGCGCTACCATCCGTTCTCGTCGATTCGTGAGATGGACACGGACACGCTGAAAAATGCGGTCGGGCTGCTACAGTCGGATATCAATACGCTGGCGCATCCAAATCCCGTCGCAGTCAGCGCGGAGCCGGCGGCCAGCGAGGTGCGCGACCCGTCGCGCTACGCCCTGTTTGGAACGCGCCCGAAGCACCTGAAAATTGCGTTTGTGCATGAGCGCGACGCGGAGCGCAGCACATGGACGAAGGCCCATGAAACCGGCCGGGCGTATCTGGACGCCGTATTTACCAAGCAGGTCGAAACGCGTGCCTATTTCGACGCCGTTCCCGGCAAGGCAGGCGAGGAGATCATGGAGCAGGCCATCCGCGACGGCGCAAACGTGATCTTCACAACCACGCCGCCGCTCGTCGGCGCGACGCTCCGCGTGGCCGCGCGGCATCCGGGCGTGCGGATGCTCAACTGCTCGGTCGATATGCCGTATCCCGATATCCGCACCTACTATGGCCGCGTCTACGAGGGAAAATTCATCACCGGCGCTATTGCGGGCGCGATGGCCCGTGACGGCAAGATCGGCTATGTCGGAAGCTATCCGATCTACGGTGTCCCGGCCAGCATCAACGCCTTTGCGCTGGGCGCGAAGATGGTCAATCCGAACGTGCAGATCGAGTTGGCTTGGAGCTGCCTGCCCGGGGACTTCCTCGGAGATTTCCGCAGACGCGGCGTCAAGATCGTCTCCAACCGCGATATCCCAACGCCGGAGCGGAAATACACCGAATACGGCATTTTCCTGATGGACGACAGAGGCAGCTTCTGGCCGCTTGCATCGCCGGTCTGGAACTGGGGCAGACTCTATGAGCGCATCGTCCGCAGCATTCTGGACGACAGCTGGTACCGCGAGGCCGACGGCGCACGCGCCGTCAACTACTGGTGGGGCATGTCGAGCGGCGTGATCGACGTCATGCTCGACGAATGCCTGCCGGAGGGCGTCAAGGTGCTGGCACAGGCGCTCCGGCGAGAACTGCAGTCCGGGCAGCTCTCACCCTTTGACCGCAGCTTCAGCACGCAGGACGGCCGCCTGATCAATGCCGGCGGCGGAAAGCTGAGCATCGACGAGATCTTGCACATGGATTATCTTTGCAGCTGCGTCAGCGGCCATATCCCAAGCTTTGATGAAATTCTGCCCATGGCGCGCAGCATGGTACGCCTTCAGGGCGTTTACCGCGATCAAATCCCACCCGAGCAGGAGGCCCCTCTGTGAAAATACTGTGTCTTGCCGACGAAGAAAACAAAGCGTATTGGGACTATTTCCGCAAGGAAAAGCTGGACGACATCGATCTGATCCTGTCCTGCGGCGATCTGAAGGCGGATTATCTCACCTTTCTTGTGACCATGGGCCACGCGCCCCTGCTCTATATCCACGGAAATCATGACGAGGGCTACCGCACCCGTCCGCCGGAGGGCTGCGACTGTATCGACGACAAGGTCGTGACCTTTCGCGGCCTGCGCATCGCCGGGCTTGGCGGATGCCTCCGCTACCGGCCCGGAGAATACCAATACTCCGAGGCGGATATGCAGCGCCGTATCCGGCGTATGTCATGGAAGCTGCGCAAGGGTGTGGACATCGTTGTGGCCCACGCGCCGGTGCAGGGCTTCGGCGATCTGGAGGATCTGCCGCACCGGGGCTTTGCCTGCTTCCGGAAGCTGATCGAAAAATACATGCCGAAATATCTTCTGCATGGGCATGTCCATGCCAGCTACGGCCATGGAATGCGCAAGGAGTACAATTACTGCGGCACGCATATCATCAATGTCGGCGAGACCTATATTCTGGAGATCCCGGACGATGCCCTGCAGGGGCAGACGAGCAGAAAATAGCCCGCAGGCGGGCTGGAGTTCTGCACCAACGGTGCGGGATGCCTCCGGCGAGCAATACGGCTCCCTGCCAAATGCCTCAAATCGGGCAGAAGCCCGTGCCCACTTTTCCGAATGGAATATGAAAAAGGCATGCAGACGCATATAGAATGTGAAAGCTCAGATTCACCGCTCGATACGGTAGTATTTGAATGCTCCATCTTCTCCGACAAAGCGGAAGCCTGCCTTTTCCAGCACGTGCTGACTTCGGGTGTTCTTCATCACGGTATCTGCGTTCACAGCAGCCATTCCCAACTCGTCAAAGGCGATTTTTACTGCCAAACGCTCTGCCTGCGTTCCATATCCTTTTCCCTTTACCGCGTCGTTTTGCATATGGATACTCAGTGTGCATTCTTTTTTATCATGGTCTATCTGCTTCAGCTGCAATTCTCCGACCACAGTATCTCCAAGCATGATTGCAAACAACCTGCGCGAAACATCCTGCCCCGTTGCATCAAAATATCGGTTTACCGCTACTTCGTCATAAACATAGGGGCGGAATAAGCGCATGTCCATATAGATGGATGCGTCATTCGTCCAGTGCCTGTATAGTTCGTGACATAGCTCTCTTGTCATTGCTTTTAACTGAATCGTCTGCATTTTTGACCTCTCAAATTTCAATTTGTCAAACTGTATTTCATAAAGTATACCATGTAAAAAATCGAACCTCAATGCCAAAACCGGAACAAAAAGAAAGAAAATCCGCCTCTGCGTGTGGGTCTCGATTACGGCTGTGATCTTGTGTGCGGCGCTGTGAAGCAGATGACGGACGAGACGCCGACGCGCGACGGAACAAGCTCCGGCAAAAGGAAGCTGCCCTCGGCCATGCCGAGGACGACCATGAGGATTGAAATATGGAATAAAGCATGCAGGGATTCTATGGCAAGTATGAGCGACAGTCTGTTCACGGTGAACAGCATGGATTTGCGAACTTCCTGACACACCATATCCGTCGTTGAATCTTCAAAACACAGTAGCTATTTCCCGTTTTCGTGGCATCTGGAAAGATGACGGTTTTTTGTCAAAATCAGAATGGAATCAGCTGATTCCGGTTTTATAGAAAAATCCTGTGAAATCATACGATTTCACAGGATTTTTGGTACGCTCGACACGATTCGAACGTGCGACCTACAGAGTCGGAGTCTGTCACTCTATCCAACTGAGCTACGAGCGCATCTATGAGATAAACGGCGAAGTGCCGGTCATCGCTTTTTGAAATTGGTAGTCAAACAGTAGTCAAGGAACAAGCGAAAAATCGCCCTCACACCCGAAAAGTCCAGTCGTATCAACGGCTTTGGGCTTCTCACAGCCGAATGGGGCAGAAACGTCGGAGTTTTCAGGCATTAACTGATAAAATGCTGTGTTTTCAAGGGTTGTACAGTTTTTAGTGAGAACACCCAGCTTCTCTGAATTTTACGAAAACCATTGAAAACACTGGGCAAACCGGGTTTTCCGGGTTTGGAGGAGATAGTAGTCAAACAGTAGTCACGCCCCTGCCGGTGACGGCAGGGGTGATTCAGGGAATCCTAAAAAACAGAGGGCGGATGGAGCGTGTGCTTATAGAGATCCGGCAGAGAAGATCTGATCAATTGACATGGTGCGTTCTGCGGTATTCAGAGGGAGAGGTGCCGGTTTCCTGCTTGAATTTACGCCGGAAGCTGGAAGAAATATCATAGCCAATTTTTGCGGATATTTTATCAATAGATTCTTCTGTCGATTCCAGCAAGTATTTTGCCCGCTGTAGCCGCAGCTCCCACACATAATCTGTAAGGGTGGTATTCATCCGTTTTGTAAAGAAGGTACTCATATAGACCGGGCCGACGTGAAAATGATTGGCGAGATATGCAAGGGAGAAGTCTGCTTTGAAACAATGCTCTTCAACGAATGCGACGACCTGCGGGAGTTGAAGCCCGGTACTCAGGGATTCAACCTCGAATTTGTCCAGGATCGACTGGATGCTGCGGCAGATAGCCGTCTGGTCGTTTGCTGCCCGCATACTGCGGCATATCCGCAGAGCCTCATTCAGCAGCGGCTCATATGCTTCATAGCGGACGGAGTAGGCATGCATGGAGGTGTTGAGCAAAGAGAGAATGTCCATATAGATGCACCGGACGAATAGCACCGGATAGGCAGCCGAGGTTGAGACGATGCTGCTTATTTCATCGCGCGCCTTTCGGAAATCCAATTGGCGCAGACAGATTGATAGATCGTCAAGGATCTGATAGGGATATTGAACTGCGGGCTGGTCCTCGCAAAGCTGCCGGACAGACGCATAGCTTGTAACAGGTGTGGAACCGGCGTAACGCTGCGCCTGTTTTGCCATATCGTAGAGGCGCGCGATCTCTAACGGGTTGGAGGAGAAGTCGCCATATGAAATGGAGCAGGGAAGTTTCGCGGCTAATTCCTGAAAATAGTATTCAGCAGAGGAAATACCTTCGTTGGGCATGACTGGAATCCATAGCAGGATGATGCGCTGCTTTGGGCAGGCCTCCAGATCGATTACAGTCCAACCGTCTGGAGGCAGAAACTCCGACCAGTCCAGTACCGTGCTTGCAGACTGAAACCGAATGATTGCAACGGTCAAGGTGCCATAAAAGTCCTCACTGAACAGGCGGTCGAGCTGCGTATCAGAAAACGCGGAAAAGTCAGCTGAAGTGAAGCGGATGCTGTCCTTTACCATGGTTTTATAGTAGTCAATCTTTGCTTCCAACAGCTCCTTTTCGCTACGCGTTTCATCGAATGCGCGTCCGATCTCCGAAAGCTCGTTCCCGGCGACAGAATCTTTTTTCGTGATGCGTTTGGTCAGAGCATGGAGCGGAAGATAGGTCACTTTTAGCGAAAGAAATACCAACAAAATGCCAAGTCCAAGGAAAATGCCCATGACCGCATAGGATTTTTCAAATGCTGCAGTGGCGTAGTCACTGAAATAGCCTGTATTGACCCGAACGATCAGTGCCAGGCGAAGCGCCCCGACACCCTGAATATACAGCGCACTGTCCTTGCCATCGGCGATGAATGCAGAGCGCACCATGGTCTCTGGAGCATCGACGGAAGAAAAACTCTCCGGGTGGTTTGAAAAAACGAGAATGTCCTCGGACAGCAGGCCAACTGCGTCAATCTCCTGCGTTGCGTATGTATTGATCCATTCATGAAGCTGCGTATCATTGAGGAGGAAAACAGTTCTGAATTTTGAGGAATTTTTTGCAGCCGGGAAGAAATAGAAGGATGTTTCGCCGATGGACAGAGCAAACAGCGTGTTCTCGCTGCTCTTTTCGAAAATAAGCTCCGGAGGAATGAGCAGATCACCGGCAGCAGTTTTCAAATAGTAGTCTCCGTCCTTGCAGGCTACGGAAGTATTTGCGGACAGGACATCTTCATTTTGAATATCGAAATACAGGATGTCCTTGACGAGCGCGTTGGTCATGGATAGCTTTTTCAGTTCGGAAACAGCCAGATACCGATCGTAGCTGCTTTCCGAGTAACGGGCGAAAATAAAAGCTGTGTTATTTTCAATGATATAGTTCATCACCAGTATGTCAGACAGGTCCTGATCCAGAACAATGGATATATTTTGTATCTTGCGCTCGGTTTCGTCCTGATAGACGGAGCGGTATTCCCGTTCCAGCTGAAACTGGACTACTGCATAAAAGCCGACAAAAGCTACGGACAGAACGAGAACATAGGAAATGACATATTTGAAAAAAGTCGAGTTGCGTAATTTCATGGCATGTCTCCTTATGCAGATAGACGTGACGCTTTGCGCTGCAAATATTATACCGAAGGAGAAATGAAAGCTCAAGCACTTGCCATGGTGCAATTCTTCACGCCATACATAATTTTTGTGCGGTACTCTTGGTAGAGACGGGGTGTATAATATAGTTGCAATAGTTAGAAATAAAAGGGACGGAGAACGGACATGACAGAAACACAAAACGAGTACCGTGAGGAAAGCGGAGCCGGGAATCACTATCGGACGGCTTACCATCAGGGACTGGAAGCGCTCCTTGCACGGCTGCAAAAGCAGTCGGACGGATTGCGGAAGCAGCTGCATAAAATGCTCCTTGAGCGGCCGGAAGCTTTTCGCAGACAGATTCGGCAGTCACTCGGTTGGCCGCTGACAGAGAAGAGAGAAGATGTGCCGACTGTGAAAAGGGAATATGTTGCCTCGGACGAAACGACAGATATCTATCGAATGCAGATGGAAATACAGCCGGGGCTTTGGATGTATGGAATCCTGTTTTTGAGGCGCTCGGAAGAGGCGCTGCCGCTGGTCATTTCTCAACATGGCGGCTTCGGGACGCCGGAGCTTTGCAGCAGCTTCTTTGACAGCGCGAATTATCATGATATGACGCGCAGAATCCTGCGCAGGGGCGTGCATGTGTTCTGCCCGCAGCTTTTTATGTGGCATGCGGAGTTGTTTGGCAATAGGCCGTATGACCGCAGAGCATTTGACGACCGGCTTAAGCGTGTGGGCAGCTCGATCACAGCAATTGAAATAGACGGCCTGCAAAAATATCTGGACTATTTCCAGACAGCGCCGCAGATCCAGCCGGACAGGATCGGTATGATTGGATTGTCCTACGGGGGCTTTTATACGATGCTGCTTACGGCGTTGGATACAAGAATTCGTGCAGCAATGAGCGCTTGTTTTTTCAACACCGCGCAGGCACATGACGAATTCTCGGATTGCTTCTGGGCAAATTCGCAGAATTGCTTTCAGGATGCGGAGCTTGCGGCGTTAGTATACCCGAGAAGGCTTTGGATCGACGCTGCGGATGGGGATGAGCTGTTCCCGTGCAATATGGCGCGGGCAGAGCTGGAACGATTGAAAGCGATCCGCGCGGACGGCTGGGACGGACTGCGGTTTCGCATTTTTAAGGGCGTACACGAATTTCCAATAGATGACACAGGGATCGAATATGTGGTACAGGCGCTGAAATGATCCTGTGCAGGAAACAATTTTTATGCAATATGAAATAAAATTTGTGCGCTTCCCATGGCGGTTTTGTTCGAGTAAGATAAAATCGCAACAGGCGTTGAAATCAAACGCAAAATAAAGGGGAGGTACCACATGAAACAGTTGACCAGAAAAATTCTCGCGCTTTTGCTGTGCGCCGTGCTGCTGCTCGGCATGACGGCATGCACACAGACTCCAAATGAACCGGCAGAAAAGGAAAACGAGCAGACCCCGACAGTATCGGAAGATCAGAACAGTGAAAACACGCCGACTGCTTCTGAGAATGAAAGCAAGCCCGCAGAGGAGAATGATACGATCTCTTTCCCGCTCGAGACTCCTGCAACCTTCAGTATGTTTGCAATCGTGAACGGAGACGTTGCGCTTCCGGACTGCCTGGCATGGCAGGAGGTCGAAGCACAGACCAACGTCAAGTGGGATATCCAGTCGGCGCTTGGTGTTGAGATCGAGGAAAAGAAAAATCTTCTGCTCAACAGCGGCAAATACCCGGATGTTTTTTATAAGGCAAATCTGACGCCGGATCAGGTCAATAAGTACGGCTCGGAGGGCGTGTTCATTGCGCTCAACGATCTGATCGACCAGTACTGCCCCAATCTGAAGGCAGAAATGGCAAAGCGCCCCGGCGCAGAAGAACGCATTACGGCACCGGACGGCAACATTTATTCTCTTCCGTTCCTCGGCCGTTCCGGCAACGGCTGGATCAATTCGTTTATCAATCAGCCGTGGCTGGATAAGCTCGGGCTGGAGATGCCTGCGACGCTGGACGAATTCTATGAGGTTTTGAAGGCGTTTAAGACGCAGGACCCGAACGGCAACGGCGAGGCAGACGAGATCCCGTTTGCCTGCACGCAGGATTTCCTGTACTATTTCATTCCGAACTTTGATATCGTCATTGACAATAACTGCGGCGGCTGCAATATGGCGCTCATCGATGGGGAGTATCAGCATCTGTATTCCAGTGAGCGATACAAGGATTTCCTTGCATATATGCGAAAGCTGTATGCAGAGGGGCTGCTCGATCCGAATACCTTCATCCAGAACGGCGATCAGATCCACGCGGTTGGACAGTCCGGCGATACCATCGGTTTCTTCTTTGATCTGGCGTCCTATCTGACGGTCGGACGTGAAAGAGATGCGGACTTTGTGCGCGTTCCCGTATTTGCAGATCATGTGCTCCCGTTCTCCCTTGCGGTTGTGCCGGGAACACTGGCAATTACGGACAAGTGTGAGCACCCAGAACTCGTAATGGCCTGGGCAGACCGCTTCTACACGCAGGAGGGCGGTGCGCTGGTATTCATGGGCGTGGAAGGCGAGAGCTATGAGGTCTATGACGATGGAACCTGGGGCTGGATCACGGGTGACTATCCGGACATCACGACACTGCGTGCAGCGACGTGTATCTCGGGCGGCGCATATGACGCCTCCGTACAGCCGGAGCTGTGGTTTGAGAATTCCGGCGATGCGGCAGAATACAAATTCAACCATGATGTTCCGTCCGACCGCGAATACAATCCGAACAGCTTCCCTGCACTGAACTTTACGGAAGAGCAGCAGAGCGAACTGGCGACAATCCTGGCCGATCTGGACCCGTATATCAAACAGTATCAGGCGCAGGTCATCACAGGCGACGTTGATCTGGAAACCAGTTGGGATTCTTATCTGGAAACGATGAATCAGATGGGCTTGCCGAAGCTGATCGAGATCGTGACCACTGTTCGAAACGCCGCAGACTGATACATAGGCCCGGCGCAGAGAAACAGAGCTGTTTCTCTGCGCCCTTTTAATAATCCGGCTGTGAGCCGATGCAGAAAGCGGACACAGGCAAAGAAAGATGGTGCAACGAAATGCCACGCAATCAAAACACAATGCCGCGGGAGCGGTTAAGACAGAAGCAGGATGCTGGATGGCTGCGCAAGGACATCCGCAAAAACTGGATTCTGTATCTGATGATCCTGCCGGTCGTTATATATTATATCATTTTTCATTATGTTCCGATGTACGGCGTTCAGATCGCCTTCAAGGACTACGTCGGAAAGCTTGGGATATGGGGTAGCCAATGGAACCATTTTGCCCATTTCAAGCGCTTCTTCAGCAGCTATAAATTCTCTGCACTCTTGAAAAATACGCTGACGCTGAGCATCTACTCGCTTCTGGTAAGCGTTCCGATCCCGATTATTTTCGCGCTGCTGCTGAACTATTTGCCGGGAAAGCGATTCCGCAAGTTTATCCAGATGGTCTCCTATGCGCCGAACTTTATTTCCATGATGGTCTTGTGCGGCATGATTACCATCTTCTTTTTTCCGGGAACGGGTATTATCAATCAGATCATCCAGCATTTCGGCGGAGAATCTATCCCATTTTTGTCAAGTCCGCAATACTACCGGCATCTGTTTGTGTGGTCCGGCGTCTGGCAGAGTATGGGCTTTTCGGCGATCATGTATATTTCCGCGCTTTCCGGCGTTGATCGGGAGATGCATGAGGCCGCTATTATTGATGGCGCAACCAAGCTTCAGAGAATCTGGTATATCGATCTGCCGACAATCATGCCGACTGCGATGATCATGCTGATCTTCGCAATGGGCGGAATTATGGGCGTGGACATGGAGAAATCCCTGCTGCTCCAGAATTCACTGAATCTGCCGGTGTCTGATGTACTGTCCACCTATGTTTATCGTGTCGGACTGATCGACAGCGATTTTGGATATTCAACGGCGGTCGGACTTTTTAATTCGCTGTGCAACATTATCCTGCTGGTCACGACGAATGCGATTGTAAAAAAGAAAACAGCGACAGGACTGTGGTAAGGAGGAGAAGAAAATAAAGCTGCATCATACAAAGAGCTCTTTCCGGAAGCAGTGTATGTCGGACAAGGTGTTTGACGTAGTCAATGTGACGCTGATGGTCGTGCTGGCTGCCATTTTTTTGTGGCCGCTGATTTTTGTGCTGAGCGCATCCTTCAGCGATCCGGCTGCTGTAACATTGGGCAAGGTTTGGCTTTTTCCTAAAGGTTTTACGCTGGAGGGGTACAAGGCAATTTTTGAGTATAAGAACATCTGGATCGGCTATAAGAATACACTGATCTATACGGTACTTGGGACGTGCATCAATCTGGTCATGACGATCTGCGCGGCGTATCCGCTTTCGCGCAAGGACTTTCGCCCCGGGAAGCTGCTGTCGAGGATGTTCATGTTTACCATGTTTTTCTCAGGCGGACTGATCCCGTCGTACATGGTCGTTGTAAATCTGGGAATATACGACACGATCTGGGCGATGGTCCTTCCGAGCGCAGTCCATTTTCTTTACATCATTATTATGCGGACATACTTCCAGACGAATATTCCGCAGGCGCTGTTTGAGGCGGCGGAGCTGGACGGAGCGAATACGGCACAGATCCTGTTCCGGATCGTCCTGCCGCTCAGCGGGCCGATCCTGGCTGTCATGGCGCTCTACTATGGCGTCGGCAAATGGAACAGCTACTTCGACGCGCTGGTTTATATGGGAACACAGACCAAGTATCCGCTGCAGCTGTTCCTGCGCGAGATCCTTATCAACAATCAGATCGATCTGAATATGGCGGGGCTGGATATTGCGGCGGCCGAGGCCAAGCTTCAACTTGCGCTGATTATCAAGTACGGCGTTATCGTTGTGGCGTCGCTGCCTGTCTTGTGCGCATATCCGTTTGTGCAGAAGTATTTTGTAAAGGGAATTATGATCGGGGCGGTGAAGGAATGAGCATTGCAGATAAGACGGCGAATATGAGTTCCCTTCGCGTCGAAAGGATCACGGCGGACCGGGAGCAGGTCTGTATCAATATCCCTGGTACGGCTATGAGTGAAGATACGCAGTTCAAGGTTGAATTTCGCGCGCCGTATGAGACCCCGGAGCGTCCGAATCTGGAAGAATACGCGACGGTGTCCGTTCAGAAGGATTTGACACAAGGAAGCGTGCGGATATCCTTTTCCCGTATGCTGGGAGAACACGATCTGCTCTATTGCAAATTGTTTGTATATGAGATAAGAGACGGCGAGGTACTGCGCATTCCGGGGCCATGCTATGCGGAGCTGCGGGAAGCTGGCGCTGAATGGGACTACCCGTATCTGGCTGCTTCGACGATCAAAGGGCTACAGGTCAAGACATTCGAAAATGTGCAGGAGCTGGGACTTGGACATGCCGCGCTCAATGTCAATCTGCCGTGCATTGTGCAGTCGTCCGATGAGAACCGTGCGATCACGTTTCCCTGTATGGGAAGAATCTATTATTTTAACCGCGCGTATATGGAGCAGCTGGACGGGCGAATCAAAATGCTGTCGGATGGCGGAACAGTCGTTGACCTGATCATTCTTACGCGGGCAGAATGGCATGGCGTTTGGGGCGACCCGGTGCTGACGCCGCTGCTGCTGCATCCGCGGTTCGATCCGAGCGGCATTGTCAGCGCGTTCCATGTGACCGCAGAGGAACCGCTGATGCTTTTTATAGCGTGTATGGAATTCCTCGCTGAGCGGTATATGCGACCGGATGAAAAATACGGCAGAGCATGCGGATGGATCATCGGCAACGAGGTGAATGCGCAGTGGATTTACTGCAATTGCGGAGAAATGGACATGGATACCTTCCTGTCGGAATATCAGATCGCGCTTCGGTGTGCTTTTTATGCAGTCAGGAAGCACTATGCGCAGGCCAGAGTATATATTTCGCTCGATCATTGCTGGAATATGCTGCTGAAACCAAATGAAAAGCACTTCTACAGGGGAAAAGCCTTTCTGGATGCCTTGCAGCGAAATGTCCAGGCGGAGGGCGATTTTGACTGGGGCGTTGCGTACCATCCGTTCCCGGAGGATCTGAAACGGGCGGATTTCTGGAACGATACAACGGCGATACAGAGCTTTGACACCGGAAAGATCACATTCCGGAATGTCGAGATACTTGCCGCATATCTCAAGCAGAAGCAATTTCTGCACAGAGGAAAAATCCGACATATCATCCTGTCCGAACAGGGACTGTGTTCCGGTGATATGCCGGAGGGTGAGCGGCTTCAGGCAGACGCATTTGTGCTGGCATTTCATAAAATCAAAGCGATATCTGAGATTGAAGCATTTATCTACCACAGCCATCTGGATGAAAAAAACGAGGGATTGCTGTTGGGCCTTCTGGCGGAGGACGGACGGAGAAAACCAATCTATGACTGCTTTTCTGCGATTGACGGCCCGGAGGGAGAGGAACTGCTCCGTGCGGCGTGTATGCGCATAGGGGAAGAGAATTGCCGGAAAATCGGCCTTCAATAGGAGTAAGAGAGGTACATGGAATGGGTTTAAGCTTTCAACCATTCGATTTGAGAATCGACTGTGGACGTTGGAAGGATCTTGATTTTACAGATAATCCAAGACCGACGTTCTCGTGGGCCGTACAGGGGACGGGAAGCGGTCAGTATCAGACTGCGTGCAGGCTTACGGTTGCGGATGCATACGCCGAACTGTGGGACGGCGGATGGGTAAGAACGCAGAAACAGTGCCTTACATATGATGGCGTTGCGCTGAAAGGCTCCCACATATATATTATTTTGAAAAGCTGCAGGAGATTGCTGATTCGCGCAGTGGCATTGCAACAGCGAATATGACGGAAGTCCACAGAAAATTGTTGGAACGTAAAAGCTTTGCGGACATGACCGGGAATAATGTCAATCATCCGAATGATTTCCTTGCGAGATGGTATGCACAGTACATCGTTGGAATGCTGAAAGATAGTACATTTTCTTCTGATAGAACACTGAATGCCAGACGCCTGTTTTCTTTTGAAAATGGCGTACAGGGATGGAGCGCAGGGGAAAATGTGAGTACCGTCAATACTGTTCGCTCGTTTGCAAACTGGCCGTTTGCGCCACAGGAAGGAAGCTGCGCGTTAGAGGCTGAGTTTCCAACGCAGGAGGCAAATGCTTGGAGAACCATTATGATTTCGCTGGAGGAACCGTTGGATCTGTCGGAAGCGGGCTGTGTTTACTATCACATCAATAGCTATGGTGGAACTGGGTATGAAACGCGAATTCGGCTGTATAGCGGCTCCAATATGAAAGAGGAAATCAAAGCAATGCAGGCGGATTCCTGGAATTACATTTGTACAGATGTTGCATCTTGGCCATATAAGGACAATATAACCAAGATCGAAATTGCATTCCGTGCTACTGGAAGCACTGCGGCGTGGTATGGTTCGCGATTCCAAATCGATAATGTGGGCTACTTGCTGGAAGGCACGCTCATTTATGATTTTGAAGGTACAGCGCACAGCTGGAAGGGCACTGAGAATGTTATGTCAGTAAACAGTGTTGCTGCTTTTGCAAATAGCCCAATGAAACCTGTCAGTAATGCATATGCATTGGAAGCTCTGTTTCCCGATATGGCGTTAAACGAATGGAAAACAATCGCTGTTGAATATGATCAGATGTTGGATCTCTCGGAAGCAACACATTTTTACTACTATATCAACAGCTATGGCGGAAGAGGATATGAGACACGCTTGCGGTTATACAGCGAAAATGACGTATGGGAACAGACTGTGTCGATGGATGCTGATATGTGGAATCGTATCGAGGCAAATATCAGCAATTGGAGCGGGCGCGGACACATAACAAAAATCGAAGTTGCATTTCGCGCGATTGGTTCAAATGCAGTATGGTATAGTTCAAGATTCCAGATTGACAAGGTCGGATATCGAAAAGTTTCGTGATCGGTTTTCAAATGTGCCGTGTTACAGAGGTGGCTTTTATTTATCCAGGCTGTAGAACTGCGGGGAGACGTCGACGAAAGGAATAAAAATGCTTACAATTCTTGAAACAACATGTGAATATAGGAAAGATCCGCTTGGGCTGGACGAGCGACGACCACGTATCAGCTGGAAACTTCGTTCCGACCGGAGGAATACGCTCCAGACGTCCTATCGCCTACAGGTAGCGAACGATCCGGATTTTTCGGAGCCGCTGTGGGACACAGGCGATACAGCCTCCGATCAGTCCGTCCTTGGCGTCTATGAAGGCCCGGAGCTGCGCCCGAGGACCAGATACTATTATCGTGTCAGCGCAAGGGATAACCATGGCGAATGCAGCGGCTGGAGCGAAACCGCTTTCTGGGAGACCGGAATGATGGACTGCGCAGAATGGAAAGCCGATTGGATCATGGCGGAAGAGGAGAAGCGTTTACAGCTGGATGTCAGTCCACTTCTTAGAAAAGCATTCGTCCTCGACGGGCAGATCGCCTCGGCCCGCGTTTATGTGACGGCACTTGGCCTTTATTCGTTGGATATCAACGGGAAGCGTGTCAGCGAAGATTTTTTCACGCCCGGCTGGACGAGCTACCGGCACAGACAGCAATATCAGACCTATGACGTGTCGCCGCTGCTGCAAAGCGGAGAGAATGTGATCGGTGCGACGCTTGGAAATGGATGGTATGCAGGGTATATTGCATGGAGTGGTGAACGCGGGTTTTACGGAAAGAAACGGGCACTGCTGGTGCAGCTGCACATTCGCATGGCGGATGGAACAGAGCAGGTCATATGCTCGGATGAGAGCTGGCAGTCAAGAGAAGGCCCGATCCGAATGTCAGAGATATACCACGGAGAGCGCTATGACGCAAGACTGGAACAGGTGGGCTGGAATATGCCGGGGTATGATGCGTCAGAATGGAGTGGTGTAAAGCAGCTGGAATATCCGAAGGACATTCTGGTTGCGCAGGAGGCGCTGCCGCCGCGTATCATGGACGAACTGAAACCAAGAAGGCTGTTCCGTACACCTGCTGGTGAGGCGGTATTGGACTTTGGACAAAACATGGTCGGCTTTGTCCGCTTCCGTGTGAAGGGAAACGCAGGTGACCGTGTGGTCCTGCGCCATGCGGAGGTGCTGGATAGAGACGGAAACTTTTATACGGCTAACCTGAAGGGTGCGAAGCAGACGATCGAGTATATCCTGAAGGGCGGCGGCGAAGAGCTTTATCAGCCAAGCTTTACATTTCAGGGTTTTCGGTATGTCTGCATCGACAGCTATCCCGGAAAGATCGAGCCAGAGAATTTTACCGGCTGCGTGGTACATTCGCAGATGAAGCAGAGCGGGAGCTTCGCCTGCTCCAATGAGTTGGTAAACCAGCTTCAGCACAATATACTGTGGGGACAAAAGGGCAATTTTGTGGATGTTCCGACGGACTGCCCGCAGCGCGACGAACGCCACGGATGGACGGGCGATGCGCAGATGTTTATCCGCACAGCGTGCTTCAATATGGACGCGGTGCTGTTTTTCCGCAAATGGCTGCGGGATCTGGCTGCCGATCAGACGGATGAGTATGGCGTAACAAATGTTGTCCCGAATGTACGGGAGGTGTCCTATGCTGGCGCGGCGGCGTGGGGAGATGCCGCCGTGATCTGCCCGTGGACGATTTTCCTGTGCTATGGAGATAAGCGGGTGTTGGAAGAACAGTACGACAGCATGAAGCGATGGGTGGAGTATATACAGCGGCAGGGGGAAAATCCATTCCTCTGGAATTCCGGTGAACAGTTTGGCGATTGGTTGGCTCTCGATAATGGGCAGGGCGCTTGGATCGGCAGAACACCGACCGACTATATTTCCACGGCGTTTTATGCAAACTCGGTAAAACTGTTGGCGAAAGCAGCCAAATGGCTGGAATATCGAGAGGAAGCAGAGAAATATCAGAGGCTTTATGAGTCTGTCAGGAGTGAATTCCGAAAAAACTTCGTTTCGCCGAACGGCCTGCCGTGCGCAGACACGCAGACGGCCTATGTGCTCGCGCTGATGTTTGATCTGTTGGAGGAAAAAGATCGGAGCAAGGCGGCTGAGACGCTTGTAAGGCTGCTGCATGGCAATCGGGATCATCTGAACACTGGATTTGTCGGCACGCCATACCTGTGCCATGTATTGAGCGGATTCGGTCATCATGATCTGGCATGTAAGCTCCTGCTCCATACAGATTTTCCGTCATGGTTATATCCGGTCACAAAAGGGGCGACGACAATCTGGGAGCACTGGGATGGAATCCGGGAGGACGGAAGCTTCTGGGATGACATTATGAATTCCTTTAATCACTATTCCTATGGCTCGATCGGAGATTGGATGTATCAGGAGATCGCCGGCATTCAGGTTGACGAGAAAATACCGGGGTACCGGCATATCCTTCTTCGGCCGCGTCTTGCCGACGGAATGTGCTTTGCCAGAGCGGTCTATGAATCGCCTTATGGAAAAATCGTTTCCGGTTGGAAAAGAAATGAAACGGAAATTGAAATTGCGATCTCGATCCCAGCAAACTCTTTTGCAGCAGTCACATTGCCAAAGACCCGGATTTCACAATTGCGGAGTGAAGGCGGCGGAGAAGAAGTTATTGCCGCTCTTGCGCGGGCAGTGCAGACAGAAGACGGCATGGCGCTTGAACTTGGCTCCGGAGATTATATTTTTCAGTATGCGCTGGACGCAGCGTTATGATATCGGTAAAAATGAAGAAATGCTGTGCTGAAGGATGTACTTTATCTTGAAACACAGCGGAAAGGATTGGTCAAGCATATGAAAAAGATTACAGATAAGCAGCTGTTGATGGGGGCGGATTTTGCGGGTTTTCCGCTAAAGGAAGCAATCAAGGAGTATCTGGAGAAAAAGGGGTGGACAATCACGGATATCGGAGTTACGGCAGACTCTGACCCCAATGATACCGAGCTGATGTTCCATCGTATCGGCCTGCGGGTCGGGGCGATGATTGCCGAAAAGGAATTTGAACGAGCCATGATTTTCTGCGGCACCGGTATGGGAATCCACATCGCAGCATCAAAGTGCCCGGGCGTTCATGCCGGCGTTGTAGAATCAGTTCCGGCAGCATTCCGCGCGATCACAGGAAACGGCGTTAATGTTCTGGCTATGGGCGCATTTTATGTAACGCCGGAGCTGGGAAAGCAGTGCGCGGATGCGTATCTTTACAACGATTTTGGAAGCGGATGGGAATGGTGGCCCGGCTTTGACCGCTTCCATCAGATCGCAATTGATGAACTGAATGCGTTCAACTACGACGAATACAAGGCGAACGGATTTAAGGTCAAGCATCTCGGCGATTGCGGCTGCGAGCTGTATGACCGCCCGAAGGGCTTCTCCCCGGTGCCGCTGATGTGTAAAAGATAAGTTAAGAAAAGAGCCCCAGAAGCAGAACATGCTTCTGGGGCGCAAATCGGATATGATATCCTAATCCCATTTCTCAGCACAACGGCATCTTTACGCGAACTTATTGCTTTAACCACTGTGCAAATTCCCTCTGTGAGATCTTGCCGCTCTCACACTTTTCCTTTTCCTTCTGCGCTTCCTTGCTCCAAGCCGAGAACGCTTCCTGAGAGATTTTGCCCGCACGGATCCATGCGAAGCGGCGTTTATACTCGCGGCGGTAGATTTTCAGAAGCTCGTCCTGCGCGTGGCTTTGCATATACTGCCGCATCGCGCCGACCTCTTTGCAGGTGCGGCCGCGGCTGTCGAACACGCGGCTGCAATATTCTGTACTGCCGTGAACAGTGAGGGCAAAATACCTGCCGCAGTTTTTGCAAGTGCGCATTATGATCTTTTCTTGGACGCACTTGCGCAGCGAAAAATCGATCAGATCGTACATGCTTTGCGGATACAAGACCTCCGCAAACTGCTTCTCATCTACAAACTCGAACGAAATCTTCATTGGCTGGAAGTCAAATTTCTGCAAGGACGGCGCCTGTTCATACGCCTGCACCCGAATGGAGAAATCCACGTCGGTAATGCTTGCGTCCAGTACCGTCTGGAAAAGGCGCAGAATTTGCTGCTGCATGGTCGCAAGGTTGCTTGGGACGTGCGCCAGTTCTTTGTGCGGCAACAGCTTCGTCGGATTTTTGCAATCCGGCGTCGCCTGCTTCAGTCGGTTGCTCCAATCCAGCCACAGGTAGAAAAAATACGGATGCTCGTCCTTGAAGTCGTCCAGAAGTTCTTGTACTGGCTTCAGGCACTTTGTGTCCCGTGTCTGGTAAAACTTTATCAACGAGCGCTCCGCTTCATGGAAGCGCGGTTCCCATTGATTCACGTCATAATATACAAACGACAGCAGGCTGTCCGGAAACGGACGGTCTGCTATTTTTGTAGACGAACGAAAATCGTCGTTGCTATACATCAGGGTTTCGCTGCTGTCCAGAAGATAAAATTTGCACTGAAAATCAGACATGACTGCACCTCAAAATAGATTTATAGAAATTTATATTATAAATTAGTCTTGACAATAGTTTGAGATTATGTTAGTCTAAAATTAGAAAACAAATCTATTTGATAATTATAAGTCTAAATCATGCAACACAGAATGTCAATAGCAAACGGAAAGGAAGTGAAAAAATGACCAAACTGGAAACCATCACAGCAGAAGATTTGCAAAACAGGACATATGAACCGACGCACTTTCTGGTAGATGAGCTTATTCCAGAGGGCTTGCATATCCTCGCGGGTGCACCGAAAATCGGCAAGTCGTGGCTGGCTTTGTGGCTGTGCTTATGCGTTTCGCAAGGGCAGCCACTCTGGGGTTTTGCAACGACACAGGGTGAAGTTCTGTATCTTAGCCTCGAAGATTCGTTCCAGCGTATCCAGACGCGGCTTTTTGATCTGACGGAAGATGCGCCGCCGACGCTGCACTTCGCGATCATGGCGGACACGCTCAAACATGGTCTGGAGCAGCAGATCGAGCAGTTTTTGAACGAACACCCCAATACAAAACTGGTTGTCATTGATACCTTGCAGCGCGTCCGCAGCGTAGGCGGTGACAGCAATCTGTACGCAAATGACTATCAGGACATCGGGCTTCTGAAAAAACTTGCGGACAGGCGGCACATCGCGATCCTCTTGATTCACCACCTGCGGAAACTCCACGATGACGATCCGATGAACATGATCTCCGGCTCGACGGGCTTAAGCGGCGCAGCGGATTCGGCATTTGTTCTGCAAAAGCACTCCCGACTTGCCATGTCGCTTCTCTGCATTGCACTGGGCGCGACATCCCCGACCGGACTTTGAAACTCGAATTCGGTGAGGAAGATCACGTCTGGAAATTGCTTGAGGACAGCAAAACTTGCAGCACGACTTCTAAGATTTCAGCGCTTCAGATTGAAAATCTTCTCTCTGAACTTCTGCAAAAAGAGCCTGAAATCAGCGCCCCTGCAAAAGCGTTGTTGGAAAAGATCGACCCTGCCGGAATCGAGGGCTGGACGCCGAACAGCTTCTCACATCAAATCCGAAAAAGCGTTGACACTCTAAGGCAAAACGGTATTTTCATATCGTTCCGAAAGAGCAACGGAGAGCGCCTCATCTGCCTGAAAAGGGTCGATGGTGCCGATCTTCCCACCGTAGAAAAAATCGTCCCTATCGACCCTGCGGGTGTGGCGAGCGCCCGCACCGCGCCGTGAGCCGCGTGTCGCCGCTGTGTGCGGTTTTCTGCCCCGGCTGCGAGTGTGTGCGCGGCGCAACGGGAAAAGCCAACGTTGCGCCGACGTGCGGGCAACGCAGGAAAATATAGGTACAATACGCCAGCCCAACACAGAGAATCCCCGCCGCGGCGGGGAAAATCCTCCCGTTCGGGAGGAGCCAGCATCGCATTTGGCTAGTCGCCGGCGCACCGGCTCCCTGCCAAATGCTGTTTGCGGGCAGAAGCCCACACCCACTTCACTTCAATGAAAACGGAGGAAAGATGAAAAAAGACAAGCAATTCAGCATTCGAATAGCAGCACAAGATCTGGAAACGATACGCCGGAAAGCAGCACAAGCCCATATGAGCCAGAGCGATTATGTGACTGCGTGCTGTCTCGGAAAACATATCGTCATTCTCGATGGACTGAAAGAAGTCCTGCGGCAGCAGAAAGCCATTGGTAACAACCTCAACCAGCTGACGGTACTGGCGAATATGGGCAAGGTACAGTTTGCCAATCTGGATTCTGCCGTGCACGAGTTTTCCAAGATCAACACAGCCCTGCGTGAAATGCAGGAGGGAGGTGTGGCAAAATCGCAATCGTCCATTTCGTGAATTACAAAAAGGGGACACAAACGCGCGGCTGCATGAAAAGTGTCATGCGTTACGTTTCCCAACTCAGCAAGACGCTCTGGGATGGACAGCAGCTCGTCAGCGGAATCGGCTGTCAGCCAGAAACGGCGTTCGACGAATTCCTGAGTACAAAGCTGCTGCACCACAAGGACGGCGGCGTGATGTTCTATCACATGGTGCAAAGCTTCCCGAAAGGTGCGAACATTGATCCTCGCACAGTGCACGAAGCAGCGCGTAGGCTTGCCGGATACTTCGAGGGTTGCGAGGTGCTGGTCTGCACCCATGTCGACCGCGAACATATCCACTCCCACTGCGTCATCAACAGCGTAAATTTTGAAACCGGTCGGAAGGTGCATATGGCAGACGAACAGATTCAGGAGCTGCGCGTTCGCAACGACCAAATTTGTGCGGAATTGGGGCTGCCGAAATTCCAGAGAGACGAGCATCGGCAGTCGCGCGGAATGTCCAACGCGGAATACTACACGGCGTCCAAAGGCGAGAGTTGGAAGTTCGAGCTGATGCGTGTGATAGACGAGTGTATGCGCTGCGCAGGAAACCGTGAGGAATTTCTGATCTTGCTCCGCTCTGAGGGTTACGATGCCACATGGACAGACAACCGAAAGAATATCACTTACGTCACACCGGATGGGCGCAAATGCCGTGACAGCAAACTACACATAGAAAAATACTTGAAAGAAAATATGGAGGCGGAATTTGGATACAGAACGGAGAATGACAACACAAGAAATGTTGACGCAGCACAAAAAGCTGATGGACGAGGCGCAACGGCTGGAACCCAGCGTGATGGTCACGGAGCGGAACTGGAGCGCGCTGCTCGAAATGCAGGACAGGCTGTTTCGGCAGCAGATGCAGTTGGACACCGATCTGAAAATGCTCCTGACGAAGCAGGAAGCACAGGAAGCCCTGACCGCGATGCAGATGAGCGCAGCAGAGTTCGAGAGACAGGCTGGGAGCCTGAGCGCGAGATATTCTTCCGTCTGCAAAGAGTTGACAGACAGTACGCAGAAAGCCGTGACTTTGATTTCGGAGAACGGCGAACGGGCGATTTCTACGGTGCTGCAAGAAGCGAAGAAAAAAATTCACCTGTGCGCGTGGATCTCGATTACAGCGGTGATCTTGTGCGCGGCGCTGTGCAGCTTGGTCGTGCTGTGGAGCAGATGACGGACGATGCGCCGACGCGCGACGGAACGACTATGCTGCTGCCCATCGACAGCAAGCGCCGCAAAAAGCTCCAGCAAAAGAAAACCGCCCTCGGTCACGCCGAGGACGATCACGAAGATTGGAATATGGAACAAAAAATGTGAAAGGGGAATTCAATGGCAAGTATCAAGCAATTATCTGACCGAAAATACAAAATCACCATCAGCAACGGCTATCGCACGGATGGCAGAAAAATCTGCAAGGCAAAAACGATTCATGTGCCGGACAGCGTCCCGAAACGCGGCATCGAGCAGTACGTCTACCACGAAGCCGAGCGGCTGGAACGGCTATTCAAGCAGGGTTACAGTGAGGACGGTGAGATGACATTTGAGACCTACGCCCGCGGCTGGCTGGAACGGCAGACAAAATACGCACCCGGCACGATTGCCTTTTACCGGCGTTCGCTCGAAACGGTCTTCCCGGAGATCGGCGCGATCAAGCTGAATCGGCTGCGCCCGATTGCACTGGAAAATCTGCTGGCAAAGCTCCGCAAGCGCACCTATCGCGGCAAGCCGATCAAGGAAAAGACGGTGCAGAAATACCTGACCGTCGTGTCTGCCGTTCTGAGCGACGCAAAACGCAACGAGATTATCGAAAAGAACCCTGCCCGTATGATCGACCTGCCGGACGCGGAACGAAAAGCGCAGAAGATTCCGACGATGGAGGAAATGCAGAAATTTCTCTCTGCCCTCTGTTATGAAGAACCGGTGTTTCAGCTCTTTTATTTCCTCGCCATCAACACGGGGATGCGGCGCGGTGAGCTGTGCGCCCTGCGTTGGTCGGACGTGATCGTGACCGGCAGCTACGAGGGTTACATCATTGTCCGGCATTCCCGCAGCACTGTTTCCGGCGAGGGCGTGCAGGAGGGCAAAACCAAGAATGGACGTACTCGGACAGTCTCGATGAACGAGGAAATGTTCAGCCTGCTGCGCGGTTTCTGCTATCGCAAAATGAGACTCCGCGATGAGCATGGTATCCCATTCCCGGAATACATTTTCACGAAAGACGACGGCACGCCCATCCACCCGGACACGTTCAGCAAGCACCTGAAAGCCCTGTTCGCGGAAATCGGTCTGCCGAAAACTTACCACCTGCACACGCTCCGTCACTTTTTTGTTTCAACACTTCTGCATGAGGGCGTGGACAAAAACACGGTCGCGGACCTCGCCGGTCACGGCGATACGTCGTTCTTGGAGCGCACCTACTGTCACCCGCAGATGCAGCTCAAACAGGAGGCGGCAAAGCGTATGAGCAATAGCCTGTTTGCGACACCCAATTTGGAATTGTTGGTTTCGTAGAATCTTCAAAATTCACTAGCTATTCCCGTTTTTTCTGGTATTGTTGCTGTTACAAAATCTCAGCCGTGCTGAGCAGAACAGGAGGAATCGCAACATGGCAAGTATCAGAAAACGTGGTGGGAGTTACCTGCTCGTCGTCTCGATGGGCTACACACCCGACGGTCGGCGGCGCAACCCGCAGCAGAAGACGGTCAAGCCGCCCACAGGCCTTACGCCAAAGCAGACGGAGAAGTGGTTACAGGAACAGGCGATGCTGTTCGAGATGAGCTGCAAGAAGATGAACCCGGACATCGACCGGTCGATCACGCTGGAAAAGTACACAGAAATTTGGCTGCAAACCATTGCTCCGGACAAACTTGCAAAGTCTACGCTCGTGCGCGAGAAACAGGACATCGAGCGTTTCAAACCGTACCTCGGCAGCTACAAGCTGGTCGATCTTCGGCCGGAACACTTCCGCAGTCTGTACGCGAAACTGCGGAAACAGAAAAATAAAGCGACAGGAAAGCCGCTCTCCGAAGCGACGGTAGAAGGTGTCCACAGCTGTCTGTGCGGCATTCTCTCCGACGCGATGGAGGGCGGCTATTTGGATCACAATCCTGCGTGGAGGACATACAAATATGCAGGTCAGAAGAAAGAGAAAAAGATTGCGGATGATGAAACGGTGAAAAAGCTGATTCAGGCGCTGGAAAGCGTGAGCATTCTGTACGAAACCTACTTCAAGCTCATCATCGCGACAGGGATGCGGCGCGGCGAGTGCTGCGCCCTCAAATGGGAGGATATCAACTACGCCGAGCGCAGCATCCACGTCTGCCGCAATGCCGTCAAAACGACCGGCGACGAGATCATCGTAAAGGCTCCGAAAACGAAAGCTGGCAATCGCTATGTGTACTTCTCCGCCGAAATGGAAAGCCTGCTGCGCGAATACGAAGCCTTCTGCGCAGCGGAAACAGAGCGTTACGATCGGCGCGAGCAGACCAAGGATGACTATGTGTTCCGCAGAAAAGGCATGGAACTGCCGATGACGCCGTCAACGTTCACTTGGCGCTTCAAGAAAATCCTGAAAGCAAACGATCTGCCTACAGACCTGAACGTCCACAGCTTGCGCCACACAGCGGCAAGCCTGTTCATCGCCAGCGGCACAGACGTTGGCACGGTCGCGGGGCTTCTCGGTCACAGCCAGCCGTCGACCACGCTGGATATCTACACCCACGCTTTCGACAAAAACAAGAAAGCCGCCAGCCAGATTATGCAAAGCAGCTTGGAGATCTGAGCTATCTTCCGAAAAGCTCTGTCCGGTTGCGCTATGCTTCAAAAGCTGAAATTCAAACAAATTCATATAAAAATGCCGTGAAATCATACGATTTCACGGCATTTTTGGTACGCCCGACACGATTCGAACGTGCGACCTACAGAGTCGGAGTCTGTCACTCTATCCAACTGAGCTACGAGCGCATGGGGATGCAGCTTGACTGCGCAAATATTATAGCAAAGATGCGGTCAAAAGTAAAGCAGAAAAAAGCTGCGTTTTCCGGGAGAAAAGCGCGGCTTTTGCAGAAACGCCGCATCCCGGAGGGCAAGCGCCCCCGGAAGCAGCTGCGGGTCAGTGCGGCCGTCTGCGGTACAGCAGAGCAAACGCTGCTGGTCCCAGAAGCACTGCCGCGCAGATCGCGGCCGTGACGAGCCAAGACAACGAGCCGGTATTCTCTCGTTCCCGGCTATCCGAAGCGCCCGGGCCACCGCGCGGCTGTGCATCCGCGCTTTCGCCGTCCTGCTCCGCCTGCAAAGCGGCGGACGAGTCCTCGTTCTCGGACTCCGGCTGCTGCGCATCTTCGCCCTCCGGCGCTGCGCCCGTGGCCGCTGCTGCATCTGCATTTGGCCTTTCGAAACGACCGGCCTGTTCGCTGGGGCCGCCGGTGTTCATCGTTCCCATCACGCTCAGATCGAGCGCGGAGGCGTCGATCAGCGCGTCGCTGCTGCGCTGCTCCGCGTCCGTGGAGGGGATCGTCCCGTCCAGCTGTCCCTGGATCGATTCCCCGCGCAGCTTGACGACCTGATAAAGCGTGTCCACTGCGGTCAGATATTCGTCATAGCTGTAAAATGCGGTCGGGTCTGTCTCCACAAGCGTGTCGATCTGGCTGCGGACGCGCGTATAGAATGCGTCGAATGCGCCGCCGGTGATATATTCCTCCACGAGCTGGCGAAGATAGGCGTAATACTGCGCGTGATAGGTCTCGTCCGACATCAGCGTGTCAAAAAAGTCCGTCGCGGAAAAGGCGTCGTCAACGGCACTGTTTACAACGCTGCCGGCGTCGCTGCCGCCCATGCCGCCAAGCGCCAGATTGTAGTCCCACGGGATGAGGTTGAGCTGGCCGCCAGACTCATAGAGATAATAGTTGTGCGCCATGCTGCCGGTCAGACTGTCCTCGTTGACGGAAAAGACATGCACGGCCATATACCGGAGCAGATTGTCGATGTCCATGCTTTCCTCCAGCTCCGTGCCCTCGGAAATGTTTTTCAGCGCCGCAACGACGCGCTTATGATCCTTCTTCGACGTATCCGTGACCTCACCGTCCCAGATCGTCTCATAGCTGTCGAGATCGTCGTCCGTATAGTTCAGATCTGCGCCGCCGGAGGCGCTGCTGAAGCCGCCTCCAAAGCCTTCGCCGAAGTCCGGCATTTCACCGTCCGCCCATTCCGGCGGCTGGCCGGGGCGGTCGGAGGCGTCCGTATCCGCATCGGTGCCGGTATCTGACGGCTGCTGCTCCGGAGGCGCGCCCATGCCGCCGCCGAAATCAAAATTTATGAAAGGCCCTTTCCCGTATCCGGCCGAAGACTCCGTTGAGGCTTCACCGCTCGAATCCGGCCTCTGAGATGGGTCAAAGGTATCCGGCATCTGGCCTGGGGCGGCGGGAGAATTTGTCTGATCGGTATTTTCCTGCGTATTCGGCGGCGTCATGTTTCCAAAATCCATATCGTCGGTATTGAAATCGCCGAAACCTTTTCCACCGCCGATGTTCATGCTGTCCGGCTTATAGAGCGCGCCGTTTTCCGTGCCGTAATTGCGCAGCAGAAAGCTGTCCTCCACGGCCTCCAAGGCCAGATAGACGCCCCAGTATTCGCCGTTTACGCTGACCTTCGCGTAATTGTAGAGCGAGGCATCCGCGCCGAGATATTGATACATGTCGTAGATCAGGGCTTCCTTCATATTGGTCGCGTCGGCGTAGTTGTTGTTCAGAACGAGCTTATCCAGCCCGAAGCAGGTCTGACCCTCCACATAGTGGTCGAATTCCAGCTTGAAGCTGTTGCGGTCAGTCGTGGGATCGTTGGCGATGTTGCTGAGGCTGGTATTGCCCTTCGGGCGGATGCCGACCTGATAGAAGGTCTTTCCACCGATCTCCGCAGTGCAGGAGTAGTATTCCTCCGAGAGGGCGTTTTCCAGCATGTCGGCCCAGTCGGCTTCGTCCATGAGAATGTTGACGCTGAGCACCTCGCCGGTATCGAAAAGGGCGGTTTCGTATTCCATCGTGACGCCGGAGCCTCCGGCCGCCGCCGTGATGCTCTCGGAAAAGGCCGCCGCGCAGAAGCAGAGGCAGACCGCAATGGCCATCACGGCGGCAACGATTCGGGTAATATGTCCGGATGCGATCATGCTTCTGTCTCCTTATCCCATGTATTCGCCGTTGTAGCTGACCAGCGTGGCGTTTCCGATGCCGGGAAGCCTCGTCAGCTCGTTTACAAAGGCCGCTTCACCGCCCTTGGTGCGCAGCTCCGCCGTCAGCTCAATGCCGGAGGCGTTGACGGTCTTAGCCTTCACGAGGCAGTGCTTCGTGTTTTTGCCGACGATGTCGAGCGCCGCCTTTTCCGCAGCCTCGTCCGCGCAGTTCACGACCAGCAGGTACGGGCTTTCATGGAGCTTGCGGTTTGCGAACAGGAGCAGGATCACGCCGATGATGGCCGAGCCGATCACGGCCAGCGGGATCATGCCCGCGCCGATCACAATGCCTGCCGCCAGCGACCAGAACAGAGGTCGAGGATCGCGTGGCCGGACTGGACGCCGGGGCGGACGACTATCTGCCGAAGCCCTTTGCCGCCAGCGAATTTCTGGCGCGCGTCCGGGCGCTGACCCGGCGCAGCGGCGGCTACGCACCCGCGCTCCTGCGGCTCGGCAATACGACGCTCGACTGCGGGCAGTACACGCTGTCAACGCCCGCCGGGAGCCTTCGGCTCAATAATAAGGAATATCAGCTGATGGAGCTGTTCCTGCGCCATCCGCGTCAGGTCTTTTCTTCGGAGCATCTGATGCAGAAGCTCTGGAGCATGGACTCGGCGGCGGAGATGGACGTGATCTGGACGTACATCGGCTTTCTGCGGAAGAAGCTCAAGCTTCTGGAGGCGGACGTGGAGATCCGCACCATTCGCGGCGCGGGCTATGCGTTGGAGGAGCTGTCATGCTGAAAAAGGTACGCTGGCGCTTCATCGGCTCCGCCATGGCCGCGTTTACGGCGGTCATTCTGATACTGCTGCTCGTGCTCAACATCTGGAATTACCGCAGCGTCAGCCATCAGCAGGACGACGCACTGCAAATGCTTTTGAATACCGAAAATGGGGGAGAGACCCCGCCGGAGAAACCGGACGGTGCGGAGCCGCCTGAAGCGCCGGACGGGACGCAGCTCCCGGCTGCACTGCTGCCCGACAGCTGGCGGCAGTTTTCCCGCGAGGTGCAGTATTCGTTCCGCTATTTTTCCGTGCGCTATGACGCGGACGGCACACAGGAAGGCGTGAACTGCACCGCCGTTGCGTCCATCACCGAGGAAGCGGCGGCAGCGTATTCCGACACCGTCCTTGCGGGAGGAAAGACCTCCGGCTACTACGCCGGATACCGCTTCCGCGTGCAGAGCACGGCTGACGGCACGACGGTGATCTTCCTCAATTCGGAACGGGAGCTGCAAGCCGTCCGTTCGCTCCTGCTGCTCACCATAGCGATCGCCTGCGGGTGCCTGTTGGGTGTGTTTGCGCTCGTGCTGCTCTTCTCCCGGCGCGCCATCGCGCCCTATCTGCGCAATCTGAGCGTTCAGAAGCAGTTTATCACGAACGCCGGACATGAGCTGAAAACGCCGCTGACCGCGATCTCCACCAGCGCGGACGTGCTGGCGATGGAGTATCCCGGCGACGAGTGGGCGGAGAACATTCAGGCGCAGTCGGCAAGGCTGGCGCGGCTGATCGCGGATCTTGTGACGCTCTCGCGTCTGGACGAGGAAAATCCGTTCCCGGAAAAGACGGAATTCTCTCTGAGCGACGCCGTCTGGGAGATCGCGGAGCCGTTTTCTTCGCTGGCTGCCGCGAAGGGGAAGCGGTACTCACAGGAGATCGAGGACGGCGTCCTCCTGACCGGCGAACGGCAGGCCGTGCAGCAGATGGTCTCCATTCTGCTGGACAATGCCGTCAAATACTCCGACGAGGGCGGCAAAATTTCGCTCCGCGTCTCCAAGGCAGGAAAAAGGGCACAGATACAGGTGTTCAACACCTGCGCCGGCGCAGAAAAGCTCGATATTTCCCGCCTGTTCGACCGGTTTTACCGCGCGGACGAGTCGCATTCCAACGCCGTCGGCGGCACGGGCATCGGCCTGTCCATTGCCAGAGCGACCGCCGAGGCCCACGGCGGCAGCATCCGCGCCGAGATCGCGGACGGCGGCATCCGCTTCACGGCGCTTCTGTGAATATGCAAAACGCCCATGCGTGCGCATGGGCGTTTGCGCGTACCGGGCAGCATAAGGTCGGCCGACGCGGGCGTATACAGCCGGAAATACGCAGCCTGTGCCGCTGCGGGCGTAATTTTTCCTTGGGAATTCCCGGAGAAGGTGCTATACTATCTCTGACAGTTCTGCATCGGGAGGTGGGCGCATGGCGGACGGCGAACGCTGCTATCAGATCTTGCGCGGCAGGCTTTATCAGCGCCTGCCGCTGCTGGCGCTGCCGCTGGGCCTGCTCGAATGGCGAGAGGGCAGTGCGCCGGGAACGGACGGAACATTTTTCTATGCGCCGGAAGCGTGGCTGCATGCGGCGGTGAAAACGCCCGGAGACGCGGAAAAGGTGCTGCTGCACAGCGTCCTTCACGCGATGCTGGGCCATCCGTGGCTGCCCCGTCGAAACCGGGACGCGGCGCGCTGGTCGCTGGCGTGCGACATGAGCGCCGAGCTTCTGCGCCTGCGGCTGCTGGGTCTTCCGCTGGAGAGCACCGCCGGAAGGGCGTTTTACGCCTGCAAAAACGGAACGGCATTTTCCGCAGCGGCGGTCTATGACCAGCTGGGGCCGGACTTCCCGGTGCGCGCGGAGGAGCTGACCGCCGCCTTCCAGCGCGACAGCCACGCCTTCTGGGAGAAGACGACAATCCAAAGGCAGGCAAACGCTGGCTCCGGCGAGGGCGAAGGGCTTCCGGCGCTCTGGAAGCGGCAGGGCGAAAGGCTCCGGCCGTATATGCAGCCAGAGCGGCCAAAGATCGGCTCCGGATCGGCGCATCAGCGCCTGAGCGTGCAGGACATTCCGGAAAATCAGACGCGCTTTGCCGCGCTGCTGCGGGAGTTTTCCGTTGTGCGGGAGAACCGCCATGTGAGCGACGCGGATTTTGCATATTCGTGGTACGCCTACGGCATGGAGCACTACGACGGAATGCCGCTGATCGAGCCGCTGGAATACTCCGAGGAACGGAAGCTTCGGGAGCTTGTCATTGTGCTCGACACGTCGGCCTCCTGTTCGCGCGGACTGACGGCGTGGTTTCTTGGCGCAGTTCATGCGATCCTATGCCGGGAGCGGCTGTTTTTTGAGCGCTTCCGGCTGCATATCCTACAGTGCGACTGCGAGGTGCAGCAGGACACGCTGCTGACAGATCTGGATGAATTTCAGTGGTATATGGAGCATCTTGCGCTTTATGGCGGCGGAGGAACGGACTTCCGTCCGGCGTTTGCATACGTTGACCGGCTGATCGCGCAGGGAGAGCTGCCGCAGCTTGGCGGCCTGCTCTATTTTACGGACGGCTACGGCGTCTTTCCGGCGGAAGCGCCGGAATATCCGTCCGCATTTGTCATGCTGCAATACCGCTACGACGATATCAACATACCGCGCTGGGCACAGACGCTTGTGCTGGATGCGGACAAGCCGGGGAGGGACGAAGGATGGATATAAGGCAGGCCAAGGAGGAGCTGCGGCGGATGGTGCTGGCCTACACGGAACGGACGGAGGACGGCCAGCTGCGCATTCCGATGCTGCATCAGCGGCCGGCGCTGCTGATGGGGCCGCCGGGCGTCGGCAAGACGGCAATCTTGTCGCAGCTTGCGGACGAACTGCACATCGGACTGGTCGCGTACACCATGACGCACCACACGCGCCAGAGCGCGCTCGGACTGCCGCTCATTCGGGAGAAGCAGTACGGCGGAAAGACCTGCTCCGCGACGGAGTATACCATGAGCGAGATCCTCGCGGCTGTCTACGACCGGATGGAGCAGACCGGAACGGATCGCGGGATCCTCTTTCTGGACGAGATCAACTGCGTCTCGGAGACGCTGATGCCTGCCATGCTCCAGCTGCTGCAAAGCAAGCAGTTCGGCACGCATCGCCTGCCGGAGGGCTGGGTGATCGCCGCCGCCGGAAATCCGCCGCAGTACAACCAGTCCGCGCGGCTTTTTGACACGGCCACGATGGATCGTGTGCGGCTGCTGGAGATCGAGGAAAGCTATCCCGTTTGGCGGAGCTATGCGCACGCGCGCGGCCTGCACCCGGCAATTCTTGCCTATCTGGAGCTGAATCCGGAGCATTTTTACTGCGTGGAGCCGCATGCGCACGGGCGGAGTTTTGTGACCGCGCGCGGCTGGGAGGATCTCTCCGAAACGCTTTGCAGCTACGAACGGCTGGACTTTCCGGTCGAAGAAAGCCTGTTCGGAGAATTCTTGCAGCATCCGCAGATCGCGGCCTCATTCGGAGCGTTTTTTCGCCTGTTTTCCGCCTGCCGGGAGCAGCTGGATGTGACAGCGGTGCTTTCCGGCGCGTCGGCGGAGGCTGCGCCCGCGCTTCGTGCGCTTCGGTTTGACGGGCGGCTGGCCGCAGTGGAATTTTTGCTGCATACGCTCACGCGCGAGCTTGCGCAATGGCGCGCGGACGCTGCGCTCACGCAGAGTCTGAAAAGCTTCCTTGCCGCGCTGCAAGCGGAGGCGGAGCCGCTGGCCGCAGCGCGCGGGAACCTTGCCCGAAGGGAACGCGCCGTGCAGATCCGCAAGGAGTGCGGCGCTCTATCCGCGGAGGAAGAGGCGGCGGAGCGGCGCTTTTCCGCCTGCGTCCACGCGCGGCTCGATGGCGCGCAGGAGCTGTCCGCGCTGACGGAGGAAAAGAATGTCCGCGCAGCGGAGCTGGAAAAGCGCGGACAGACGATCGCGGCGCATCTGGAAAACGCGATGCGCTTCGTGCGTGAGACCTTCGGGGCCGGGCAGGAGCTGCTCGTGTTCCTCACGCAGCTGGATACCCTTCCGGAGGCGCGGCGCTTTTTGCAGCGCAGCGCGGCCTACGCGGAGCTGTGCGGAGAAGTCCTGCCGGAGCAGATGACGAAGGAGCTGATGACGAAGGAGCTGTAGATTTTGAAACATATTAAGCCGGCCGCCCGAAGGACGGCCGGCTTCGTCTGTGGAACCGAGATACCGAAAAAGCCGCCGCTGAAAATCGTTTTCACAGCATCATGATACAAAAAGCAGCCCGCAGGCCGGAGCCTGTGAGCTGCTTTCCTTGTATTTTGCGCGTTACTGCACCCGATACCCGGTCAGGATCATACGGAGGATTCTCTGCCAGAAGGTATGATCGTCCGTGCTGTAATACTGACTGTCCGGGATCTCATGAAAGGATACGATCCGGTTCTTCTCGTCCAGCCATGCTTCATACCAGACCTCTGTTTTTTCGGGCATACCGTTTCTCCTTTCATGCCGGAGGCTGCCGCCACATCAATTCGCCGCAGCGCTTCTTGCTTCGAGCGCCTTTTGATCGCACGCGGCTTTCAGATCGTCGATATACGCCTGATCGTTCAGCGCTTCGTCTGCTGCGTCCGCCGGGAATTTCGCCCGGATGTCGTCGGAATAGCTGCCGTCGCTTGGCTCCCAGTATTCCTCCAGCGTGTATTCGCCCGAGGCGCTGACCGCGAACGTGATCGCGGTCGGAACATAGCTCCCGCTCTCCTCCGTAAGCGTCTCTCCGTCCACGCTGTACGCTTCCTGAAGCACAAGCAAATATACCGTGATCTTCTCAGCGCCGAATCCGTCTTTTTGCAGAATGACATGGCTCTCCACGTGAATTTGGCCATCCTGGGCAATGTCCGCATGGTAGTCTAAGATAGCTTTGCTGATCGCCGCATCCAATTTCTGCTTGTCCGCTTCGGCAGCAGCCAGCATATCCTTTGTCGCTTCGCTCTCAGTGGGCTGCTCCGGCGCTTGCTCCGACTCGCTTGGAGCTGCGGGCTGGGCGGGCGCCGCATTGGGAAGAATTTGCTCCGGCGTGGTATCTGTCGGGTCAGAGGCAGGCTCCGTGCTGGAAACGGCGGCATCGGCCGGTTCCTCGGTCTTGGAGTCCGCCGGGTCGGTCAGAAAGCAGCCCGCGAGAACGACACAGAGGGCAGCCGCCAGAAGGGTGACCCAAAGGGTAGGCTTTTTATAGTTCATAACAGATTTGACACGCTCCTTTACGCCGATCTCGCCGAAGGCAAGCGGACAGGCCGCAATTCTGCGGCGGTTGACACTGCACGAGACAAGCGCCTGCATATAATCCGCGCGCTGTCCGCACTCCAAATCTTGAATTACCTTTTCATCACATGCCAGCTCGATATCCCGGCACAGCAGCACATAGCTGAGCCACATCAGGGGATTGAACCAGTGGATTGTCAGCAGCAGAAAGCCGAGCGGCTTCCACAGGTGATCTCCGCGCCGCAGATGGGCCTGCTCATGGGCAATGACATACTGCCAGCCGCAGCTGTCCATGTGGTAGGGAAGATAGATCTTCGGGCAGATTGTCCCAAGCACGAACGGTGAGTCGATGCGCTCGGACTGATAAATATTGCCCCGCAGGCGGACGGCCTCGCGGACTCTGCGGTGCAGGCAGAGGCTGCTGACCGCGCCGTACAGAAGCAGTACGGCGGCTCCGGCCAGCCAGACCCACGCGAGGATCGTCCAGATCGAAAGCGGGCTTGCAGCAGCGCCGGAGGCGGCTGCCGCCGTGGTACCGATTGCCGGAGCGGCTGCGGTCTGGACAGGCATGTTCGTGACTGCCGGGCGGATGACCTCCGTGCGCGGGAGCAGGCTCAGCATGCTTTCAATGGAGAATGGGAGCAGCAGCCGCACGGCCACAAAGCCCCAAAGCAGCACGTTCGCCCATTTCGGCGCTCTTTTCAGGCAGCACCGCAGCAGCAGGACCGCCGCCGCGACCCAGCTTGCCGCGGCGCTCATATTCAGGATTTTCAGAAAGATCGCGCTCATTGTGTTTCTCCTCTTCGGATGCGGTCGATCATCTGCTGCACCTCATCGAGCTCGCGCTCGGACAGATCCTGCCGCTTGGTAAACGCGGCGATAAAGGTAGGCAGAGACCCTTCGAATTTCTTTTCGACCAGCTCGTCGATCTCGCAGGCCTGCGCCTCGTCCTTGGAAACGAGCGAGGTGACCAGCCCGTTTTCATTTTTCAGAATTCCGCGCTCACCGAGCCGCTTGATGATCGTGTAGGTCGTCGTGCGCTTCCAGCCCAGCTGCTCCAGACACAGCTTTGCAAGCTGCGCCGCAGTGACCGGCTCATGCTTCCACAGGATCAGGCAGAAGCGATATTCGCCTTCATGAATTTTGGGTACCTCCGTATTCGACACCTCCTTTGTCTACTTCTGTAGAATGTACTTGTATTCTACACAAGTAGACACAAAAAGTCAACAGGCTTTTGTAAAATAGTTTTCCGGCAGAAAAGAGAATAGGCGGGAGCGGAAGGCGAAAATGGCAGCGGAATAAAAAGCGCCTCCGGCTGCGAATGCAGCTGGAGGTGTTTGCAGGCATCGCTTACATACGCAGGCCGCCCTCCGTGTGCTGTACGGAGAGCGGCCTCTGAATCACATCAGTATTCGTAGGATTCCGGCATGATGATCGCTGCGAGCAGATAGGCCCAGATGCCGATCGTTCCGGCGAGGGCGAGGACGACGACGATCAGACGGACGACAGTGGAGTCTACGCCGAGATAGTGGGCGAGACCGCCGCAGACGCCGCAGATCTTTTTATCGATCGATGCTCTGCAAAGTCTTTTGGGTTCCATATAAATTCTCTCCTTTTTGTGTATGGCGGGCTCAGCCGCCGCCTTCTGCGGCGGGCGGAACCTCTGTCAGAATTCCAAAGTGCGCCTTGACGGTCAGGATCCGCAGGACGCTCTCGTTAATGCGCGCCTCGGTCAGCGTGCCGTTCTGCACGGCGGCAAGCACGCCGTCATAGGCAGCCTGAAGGTCATCGGGCATGAGCACCATGTCCACGCCCGCGCTCAGCGCCTGCACGGCGGCCTCTGCGGAGGTGTAATGATCGGTGATGGCGCCCATGTTCTGCGCATCTGTTATTATGACGTTCTGAAAGCCCAATTTGTTCCGCAAAAGCTCGGAAACAATTTTGGACGAGAGATCGCCGGGCGTTTCGTCGCCGGTGACTTCCGGGACGCTGAGATGCGAGACCATGACAAAGGCGGCTCCGCTCTCGATGCCGGAGGCAAACGGCAGGAAGTCGCAGGACTCCAGCTCCTCGAGCGTTTTACTCAGCGTGGATGTGCCGTAGTGATCGTCGGTCACGGCGCTGCCGTAGCCGGGGAAGTGCTTGAGGCAGGAGACAATCCCATTGTCCTGAAGGCCGCTCAGCGCCACGGAGACCATGGACGCGCAAAGCTCCGGGTCCGTGACGAAGGAGCGGCTGCCGATCACGTTGTCCGTCCTGCCGCCGGAGACGTCGGCCACCGGCGCGAAATCGAGGTTGAAGCCAAGACCGGTCAGCATTTTGGCGACTGTATTCATGGCGTTGTAGAGCGAAGCCGGGTCTCCGGCCTCACCGTAGGACTGCATCCGGCCGACATTGGTGCCGCCCAGAGCCTCGTTGGAGCCGACGCGGCTGACGGTGCCGCCCTCCTCGTCCACGCCGAGGAAGAGCGGGATGCGGGAAAAGCCCTGTACGCCGGTCAGCATCTGCACGACCTGATCGTGGTCCTCCAGATTCTGCGCAAAGTAGATCAGGCCGCCGACGGGCTTGAGACCGATGGCCTCCTCCGTGGCGGGACCGGCCTCTGTGACCTTCGGGTAGCCCGTCAGGGACTCCGGCGTGACGAAGAAGAGCTGCCAGAGCTTTTCCTCCAGCGTCATTGACGCCAGCGTATCCGAGGCCAGCTTTTCCGCGGCGTCCTCCGACGGATCGGGCTGCTCCGGAACAGGCTCCGGGTCCGGATCCGGTGCAGGCTCCGGCTCCGGGACGGTGTCCTGCGCGGGCAGATCGCCCTCATAGGCCTCCTCCCGGTCCGGCTCTACGGTGTTTTCCCTGTTATTATCGAATACGGCATTTGTTTCCAGCGTGGAAACGGTATCCGGCGCTTTTTTCTGCGGCAGCGCCTGAATCAGAAGAAAGGCTGTGCCACCCAGCAGCGCCAGGCATAAAAGAAGGACGAGCGGCGTCAGCGGGGAAGATTTTTTTCTTTTTCTCATGGGTACGCCTCCTGTTCAAAGGGCAAAAGACGGCGGGTCACTTATGGTAAAGGGAATGCGTCTGGTAGACCGGCTCGAAGGTGACGTTCGCGCCGAGCTTTTTGAACACATTTTCATCGACCGGCGAGAGGATCACCGAGGAATGCACCTCGCTGCCGCGCAGTCCGGCCAGCGCCTCCATCGCCAGCTCGGCGGTTGGGTTGGTGACGGCGCTCATGGACAGCGCGATCAGCACCTCGTCGGTGTGCAGGCGCGGATTGGAGTTGCCAAGGTGCTCGACCTTCAGATGCTGAATCGGCGCGAGGACCATCGGGGAGATCAGGTTGACCTTGTCGTCGATCCCAGCCAGAAGCTTGAGCGCGTTGAGCAGCGCCGCGCACGAAGCGCCCATCAGGCCGGAGGTGCGGCCCGTGACGATGCGGCCGTCCGGCAGCTCGATGGCGGCTGCGGGCGCGCCGGTCTGCGCGGCTTTTTCCCGGGCGGCGGGAACGGCGCGGCGCATGGTCACGTCGATGTTCAGCGAGCGGAGCAGCATTTCCTGCTTTTTCAGCTCGCCCGGCTCCGCAAGACCCTTTTTGACGCTGCACGCCGTGGCAAAGTAGCGGCGGATGATCTCCTGCTTGGACGCTTCGCAGCATGCCTCGTCGTTTACGATGGCATAGCCCGCCATGTTGACTCCCATATCCGTCGGACTCTTGTAGGGGCACTCGCCGTAGATGCGGCGGAACATCGCCTCCACGACGGGGAAAATCTCGATATCGCGGTTATAGTTGACGGTCGTGACGCCGTAGGCCTCGAGATGGAACGGGTCGATCATGTTGACGTCGGCCAGATCGGCCGTCGCCGCCTCGTAGGCGAGATTCACCGGATGCTTGAGCGGCAGATTCCAGATCGGGAAGGTCTCATACTTTGCATAACCGGCGCGGATGCCGCGCTTGTGTTCGTGGTAGAGCTGGCTCAGGCAGGTTGCCATTTTTCCGGAGCCGGGGCCGGGTGCAGTCACGACCACGACCGGGCGGGAGGTCTCCACATAGTCGTTTTTGCCGTAGCCCTCGTCGGAGACGATGAGGGGAATGTCGGCGGGGTAGTTTTCGATGGGGTAGTGGCGGTAGACACGGACGCCGAGTGCTTCCAGCTTGCGTTCGAAGAGGTCGGCGGCGTGCTGGCCGCTGTACTGCGTGATGACGACGCTTCCGACATACAGCCCGATGGAGCGGAAAGCGTCGATCAGACGCATGACGTCCATGTCATAGGTGATGCCGAGGTCGCCGCGGCGCTTGTTCATTTCAATGTGCGCGGCGTTGATGGCAATGACGATCTCCGCCTGATCGCGGAGCTGGAGCAGCATTTTCATTTTGCTGTCCGGCTCAAAGCCGGGAAGCACGCGGGAGGCATGGTAATCGTCGAAGAGCTTGCCGCCGAATTCCAGATAGAGCTTGCCGCCGAAATGATCGACACGCTCCAGAATTTTCTGCGACTGCAATTTCAGGTATTTTTCATTGTCAAATCCGATGGTAGTCATTTTACACCTCAATCAAAACGCAAAGCCGGGGGCTGCGCCGGACAGAAGCCTGCACGGTGCGGCCGGGGCCGGAAGCTCTCAAATCTCTCTCAAAATAAATGATACCGCGAAACGGCGCAGATTGCAACAGGGCGTTTTGCCGAAAAGCGGGCAAAGCGACGGAAGAAGGTCAGCGGCGCTTCGGTGGAAGGAGAATGGGAAAACTTGACTTCCCGCCGGGAAATGGGTATACTAATAATAATTATATTGGGTTTTTGGGCTCAATTGCACAACAGGACGGAGAATCAATGGGTACGAAAAAACAACAGACATACGGCAATGACAGCATTTCCGCGCTGAAGGGCGCGGATCGCGTGCGGAAGCGTCCGGCGGTCATTTTTGGCTCCGACGGGCTGGAGGGCTGCGAGCACGCCGTATTTGAGATCCTATCCAACGCCATCGACGAAGCGCGCGAGGGCCACGGCGATCTGGTGATCGTGACGCGCTACGCCGACAGCTCGATCGAGGTCGAGGACTTCGGACGCGGCTGCCCGGTGGATTGGAACGAGAAGGAGGGCCGCTACAATTGGGAGCTGGTTTTCTGCGAGCTGTACGCGGGCGGCAAATATGACAACAATGCAGGCGGCGACTATGAATTTTCGCTGGGCCTCAACGGCCTTGGCGCCTGCGCCACGCAGTACGCCTCGCGCTATTTTGACGTGACCGTCCGCCGCGACGGCTTCAAATATTCGCTCCATTTTGAGCGCGGCGAGCTTGTGGGGGAGATGAAGAAGGAGCCGGCCGACCGGAAAAAGACAGGCTCCGTGTTCCACTGGCTGCCCGATCTGGATGTTTTCACCGACATTCAGGTGCCGAGGGCGTACTTCGAGGATACGCTCAAGCGGCAGGCCGTCGTGAACGCGGGCGTGACCTTCCGCTTCCGCTATGAGACTGCGCCCGGAAAATTCGAGACGACGGACTACTGCTATCAGCAGGGCATTCTTGACTATGTCCGGGAGCTGACGGAGGAGCAGGCGCTCACCATGCCGCAGTATTGGGAGGCAGAGCGCAAGGGCCGCGACCGCGAGGATAAGCCAGAGTACAAGGTGAAGATCTCTGCGGCGGTCTGCTTCTCCAATAAGCTCAGCCGCATCGAGTATTACCACAATTCCTCCTGGCTGGAATACGGCGGCGCGCCAGAGAAGGCTGTGAAGAATGCCTTTGTCTACGCCATCGACGCCTACATCAAGCAGGCGGGAAAATATACAAAGAACGAGTCGAAGATCACATTTCAGGACGTGGCGGACTGCCTTGTGCTGGTGACGAACTGCTTCTCGACGCAGACCTCCTATGAAAACCAGACAAAAAAGGCCATCAACAACAAATTTGTGCAGGAGGCCATGACCGAGTTCTTCCGCAGCCGCCTGCATGTCTACTTTATCGAAAACAAGCAGGACGCCGACCGCATCGCCGATCAGGTGCTCGTCAACAAGCGCAGCCGCGAGTCTGCGGAAAAGGCGCGTATTTCGATCAAGAAAAAGCTGACCGGCAATCTGGATATCTCCAACCGCGTGCAGAAGTTCGTGGACTGCCGGACGAAGGATGTTTCCCGGCGCGAAATTTACATCGTCGAGGGCGATTCTGCACTTGGCTCGGTCAAGCTCTCGCGCGATGCGGAGTTCCAGGGCATCATGCCCGTCCGCGGCAAGATCCTGAACTGCCTCAAGGCAGATTATGACCGCATCTTCAAGTCTGAGATCATTACCGATCTGATCCGCGTGCTGGGCTGCGGCGTGGAGGTTCCGGCGAAAAAGGCTGCGAAGGATCTTGCGACGTTCGACCTTGCAAGCCTGCGCTGGAGCAAGGTCGTGATCTGCACCGATGCCGACGTGGACGGCTACCAGATCCGCGCGCTGATCCTGACCATGATCTACCGGCTCTGTCCGACGCTGATCCGCGAGGGCTACGTCTACATCGCCGAATCGCCGCTGTATGAGATCGGCTGCAAGGACAAGACGTGGTTTGCTTACACGGAGCAGGAGAAGAGCGCCATTCTCAAGGAGCTGGACGGCAAAAAGACGACCGTTCAGCGATCGAAGGGCCTCGGTGAGAATGACCCGGAGATGATGTGGATGACGACCATGAATCCCGAGACGCGCCGCCTTATCAAGGTCATGCCGGAGGATGCCGCCCGCACGGCGGAGGTCTTTGACCTGCTGCTGGGTGACAATCTGGCGGGACGAAAGGATCACATCGCCGAAAACGGCTATAAATACCTCGATCAGCTGGACGTGTCGTAACGCCGGGCTGATGGGCAAAGGACGAAAATAAATGGCAAAGAAAAAAGAACCTGAAGCGAAAAAATGGACAGACCCGAAGGTGCAGGGGCTGCACGGCGCGACCGTGGAGCAGGCAATCTGTGAGACGCTGGAAACGAACTACATGCCCTACGCCATGTCGGTCATTATTTCCCGCGCCATCCCGGAGATCGACGGCTTCAAGCCCTCGCACCGGAAGCTTCTGTATACCATGTATAAAATGGGGCTTCTGACCGGCGGACGCACCAAATCCGCAAACATCGTCGGACAGACGATGCGCCTCAATCCGCACGGCGACCAGGCGATCTACGAGACGATGGTGCGCCTTGCGCGCGGCAACGAATCACTGCTGCATCCGTTCATCGACTCGAAGGGCAATTTCGGCAAGGTCTATTCCCGCGATATGGCCTATGCGGCCTCGCGTTACACCGAGGCGAAGCTCGACCCGATCTGCGCGGAGCTTTTCCGCGACATCGATTCGGACACGGTCGATTTTGTGGACAACTACGACGCCACCATGCTGGAGCCGACGCTGCTCCCGGCGACCTTCCCGAACGTGCTCGTCTCGGCCAATATGGGCATTGCCGTCGGCATGGCGTCGAATATCTGCTCATTCAATCTGCGCGAGGTCTGCAATACGGCGGCGGCGCTCATCAAGAATCCGGATGCGGAGCTGCTGGATACGCTCCCGGCGCCGGATTTCCCGACCGGCGGTGAGATACTTTACGACCCGGCGGAGATGCTGCAGATCTACAACACGGGCCGGGGTACCTTCCGCATCCGCGCTAGATGGCGCTACATCAAGGAAGGCAATATGATCGAGATCTATGAGATCCCGTATACGACCGCGACGGAGATCATCATGGACAAGGTCGCGGAGCTCATCAAGGCTGGCAAAATTCGTGAGATCGCCGATATGCGCGACGAGACCGACTTGAACGGCCTCAAGCTGACCATCGACCTCAAGCGCGGCGTCGAGCCGGAAAAGCTCATGCAGAAGCTCTTCAAGACGACGACGCTTCAGGACAGCTTCGGCTGCAATTTCAACATCCTGATTGCGGGCCAGCCGCGCGTGCTGGGCGTGCGGGCAATTTTCGAGGAGTGGACGGCGTGGCGCACGGAGTGCGTCCGGCGGCGCGTCTACTTCAATCTCCAGAAAAAGCGCGACCGGCTGCACCTGCTCAAAGGCCTCGGCCGGATCCTGCTCGACATCGACAAGGCCATCGCCATTATCCGCGAGACGGAGCTGGACGCCGAGGTTGTGCCGAACCTGATGATCGGCTTCGGCATCGACGAGGTGCAGGCGAACTTCGTCGCGGAGATCAAGCTCCGCAACATCAACAAGGAATACATCCTGAAAAAGCTCGAGGAAACGAGCGACCTCGAAAAGGAGATCGCCGAGCTGGAGGAGCTGCTCAAGAGCGAACGCAGGCTCCGCGACGTGATCGTAAAGGAGCTGAAAGCGGTCGCCGACAAGTACGGTAAGGAGCGCAAAACGGCGCTGGTCTACGATCACGAGATCGAGGCGGACGAGGAGCCGGACGTGCCGGACTATCCCGTCACCGTCTTTGTCTCGCGCGAGGGCTATTTCAAGAAGATCACGCCGCAGTCGCTGCGCATGGCGAGCGAGCAGAAGTTCAAGGAGGGCGACGGCCTGCTTTTCTCGCAGGAGACGAGCAACAATCAGGAGCTCCTGGTCTTTACTGACAAATGCCAGGTCTACAAGTGCCGTCTGAGTGACTTCGAGGATTCCAAGGCCTCCGTGCTGGGTGAATTTCTGCCGAGCCGCCTCGGCTTTGACGAGGGAGAAAGCTTCCTGACGGCCATCCTGCCGGGCGATTATCAGGGAAACGTCCTGTTCGTCTTTGAAAACGGCAAGGCGGCGAAGGTCGCGCTGGTGGGCTACGAGACGAAAACGAACCGCAAGCGCCTGACCGGCGCGTATTCCGACAAAAGCCCGGTCAAGGCAATCCTGCCACTTTACGAGGATACGCAGATCGCGCTTTATGCCTCGGACGGGCGCTGCCTGATCTTCTCGACGGCGCAGATCGCCGTCAAGACCACGCGCGCCACGCAGGGCGTGGCGGTGCTGTCGCTCAAAAAGAAGGCCGTCCTGCTGCGGGCCGTTCCGCTGGCACAGGCGGGCATCGTGAACGAGGCGCGCTACCGGACGCGGACGCTTCCGGCGGCGGGCGCGCTGCTGCGGGAAGAGGACAGCGAGGAAAAACAGCTTACCATGGAGCTTTCGTGAGGAATGGTATCGAGAATAAAATGAAATAGGTGGGGGTATTGGTTTGAAACGGGAAATCATTTGGAGAGAACTCAAATTTGTCGGCACGATCCTGCTCGGATGCACAGTCTTTTCACTCGGCTTTGACCTCTTTCTGGACCCGAACAACATCAACGTCGGCGGCATCACCGGCATCGCCATGATCCTGCGTGAGCTGTTCGGCTTCGGCAGCATCGGCGTGTATTTCGCCGCCATCAACATTCCTCTGTTCCTGATCGGCTATAAGGAGCTTGGACGGCGCTTCTTCATCGGATCCATGCTTGGGATGCTGTTCAGCACTGTTTTGCTCGACCTCCTGACGATCATTCCCGTTCCGCAAATCGACCTGATGCTGGCGGCGCTCTACGGCGGCGGCCTGACCGGCCTCGGCCTTGGCCTCGTGTTTCTGGCAGGCGCCTCCACGGGCGGCTCCGACATCATTGCAAAGCTCCTGCGGAAGAAATTCCGCAGACTGAAGCTCAGCCGTCTCATGCTCATCCTTGACATCATCACTGTTACGCTGACGGGCGTTGTGTTCCACGACATCACCAGAACACTCTACTCCGTCCTGCCGCTGTATGTCTCGGCACTGGTCATGGACGGCGTGATCTATGGGCTGGATTATTCCTCGCTGGCGCTGATCATCTCTGACCATTACGCGGAGATCGTGCAGACCATCGCGGACAGGCTTGACCGCGGCGCGACGCTTCTGGAGGCGCACGGCGGCTACCAAGGGTGTGGGTCAGGGATTTACGGGTCAG
>ERZ780083.29-NODE-29-length-47464-cov-9.148136_pt1 | contig 47464 bp, 40 predicted proteins | sample MGYA00511838_ERZ780083 | MGnify/ENA primary metagenome ERZ780083 (study PRJEB29588, sample SAMEA2152602) | human gut metagenome | biome: human gut; feature: human-associated habitat; material: faeces | place: Denmark | collected 2008/2010 ...
TTTTCTGCCGTTTTTTAAGTATCGGAGAAGAAAAAATGTCCCCGCTTTCGAAAAAGCGGGGACACCATGATCTGCGGATATGAGATTTGAGAGAGTAGATAATATGAAGTGACCTCACCATTGTAGGGACGCGGATTTACCTGTATACTGACAATGGAAGGCAGAGTAACAGGGATTACCGCATACAATGGGAGGCCACGATGAACAGTATACTTTATGTAGGAATGGATGTCCATAAAGAAAACTACACACTTTACTGCTACAGCTTTGACAGGGATAAGGTCGAATACCGGCAGACGGCACCCTCCGACTACAGGCTTATATTGAAATATCTGGAGCAGGTACGCAGGAAATATCCGGAAGAAATGGAATTCATCTGCGGATATGAGGCCGGGTGTCTCGGTTATTCGCTCTATCATCAGCTCACCGACCACGGTGTCAAATGCATCATCCTCGCGCCGACCACCATGGGCATTACCAATACAAACCGGGTCAAGACCGACAGAAAGGATGCCGCTAACATTGCCCGATGTCTGGCTTTCCACACCTACAGCGCGGTCTATGTGCCGGACAGCGAAGACAATGCGGTCAAGGAATAATAAGAACGATATTTGTAGCCGGAGGTCGAACGGAAATGGCTATTTCGTATTGCAAGCTCTGGAAGCTGCTTGTCGATAAGAAGATGAGCAAGGCCGATCTGCGCAAAGCGGCAGGTATCGCGCTAAACACCATGACCCGGCTGCGGCGGGATGAGGAAGTCACGCTGTCCGTGCTCAATCGGATCTGCGTTGCGTTAGATGTCAATATCGGAGATACTATCATCAGCGAAGAAAAGTCGAATAAGTTGGAAGATGTCGTATTCAAGTATGCTCGCATGTTGGAAGATTCCTATTCTGACGAATTACTGCAAGAATTTTCTAATAATTTGAAACGTAAAATTCCAAACTACGAATGGTTATTGAATGCGTTCAAAAACATTGGCTGGGGGTAGCAGAATGGCCGGCACAAGTTGTTAACTATACAAATAAGGCTCAACGCTGTATCTCAAAAGTGGGATATTGAAACGCAATTGGCAGTAATCTACACATAAACCTGAGGCATTCTAAAGAACGAACGGCGTGATTGACCGATGCATCCATTTTTATAACCACGTACGTATCCCAATAAAAACCGGAGTAGCGCAGCTTACGCTGCGCTACTCCGCACAATCAGACCTGCTCATCCGGGTATGCCGGGAAGTTGCGTTGTTATCCGGTTTTTACACGATGAAATACAGTACCAGCGGGATACACAACACATACAGCACCGGGTGTACCTTCTTTGCATCGCCTGTCAGCACCTTGATCAGCACGTCCGTCAGCACGCCCAGGCAGATTGCCGCAGCAATGTCGCCGGTAAAGGTGCCGAACAGGATCATCACGAAGGGGCCGAAGCAACTCTTGAAGTCGGAGAAGTCCATCTTCGTAAAGCCGGACAGCATGGAGAAGCCAACAAAGATCAACGCCACGCCGGTGACAGCCGTCGGGATCATTAAAAACAGCGGTGAGAGGAAAATGCAGGCAAGGAACAGCACGCCAGTGACAATTGCAGTCAGACCGGTACGGCCGCCAGCTTCTACGCCGATGGTAGACTCGATGAACGTGGAGATGGTGGTGCAGCCGGTTGCAGAACCGACGACCGTACCAACGGCATCCACCAGAAACGGCTTTTCAATGTGCGGGAAGTTGCCGTCCTCATCGAGCATGTTGGTCTGCGCGCCCACAGAGATCAGCGCGCCGAAGGTCGCAAAGAAGTCACCGGTGAAGAGAATGAGGATCCAGACCAGCGCGCCGGGGATGTCAGCAAGAATTGACTTGAAATCGTAGCACAGCACCAGATTGCCAAGTTCACTGAAATCCGGGACTGCCACCAGCGAGCCCGGCAGGCTGGATACTCCCATGGGAATGCTGATAATCGTGCCAGCAATGATACCAATCAGGATTGCACCGCGAACCTTGTAGGCTGTCAGCACACCCATGATGAGCATGGTAATGACAGCCAGCAGCACGGCCGGCTGCGTGAAATCGCCCAGTGCAAGGCCGCTGTCACTGAACACGGCAAGACCGGTGTTCTTAAACCCAAGATAGGCAATAAAGAAGCCGACGGCAGTTGGGATCGCGATCTTCAGATTCTTCGGCAGAAGATCGACGACAACTTTCCGAACGCCCAGCACTGTCACTAAAATGAACAGAATACCGGAGCACAGCAGAAGGGCCATCGCCCAGCCGAATGAGAATGTACCGCTGTTGACCAGTCCGCCAAGCAGGAAGTTGGTGCCCATCGCGGTGGAAAGTGCAAGCGGCAGATTTGCATACAGACCCATGTACAGCGTGATGATGCCGCTGACCAGCGCGCACATCACAAGCAGCGCCGATTTGCTGATAACAACGCCGTTGATGTCCGTAATTGCCGCATCCGGACCAAAGCCGCAGATGGCAGAGGGTTGAACAGCCAACACATAGGCCATTGTCATAAAGGTTGTGATACCGGCGAGCACCTCACGGCGTACCGTCGTGCCGCGCTCTTCCAGATGAAAGAAATCTTTTTTCATGTTGCTCCTCTCCGAACTCTTTTCTAACACCGAGTCCACGCTCCGTTTTGAATGACCGTCTTATTCCACCGCGCCCAGAATGGGGTCGATCACCTTCTGATTGACCACGTCGATAAAGCCGCAGTCCGTGATTGCATAGGCCGGGATCGCAGCAAGGCAGATGAAGCTGAGGAACATGAACGGGATTGCAATTTCCGTCCCCATCTCATGCGCAACCTGATTGAGAGACTTTTTCTTTTCTGCCAGCTCATCGAGAGAGAGATCGCTGAGCAGACCGCAGACAGGATAGGCAACCTCTGCTGCAACCTGGCCGCTGCGGACAATAACCTGACCGCCGCCAAGCTCGGCGCAGCGGTTGACAGCCAGCGCCATATCTTCAAAGCTGTCACCCAGCACGATGATATTGTGGTTGTCATGACCGACTGAGGACGCCATTGCGCCGCCATGGATATGGAAGCCGCCCATGAACGCCTTGCCGATGTTGCCGTTTTTGCCATGACGCTCGACCTGCGCGATATAGAGCACATCCTGTTCCACGTCGCACTGTACTACGCCGTCCGCTACGTTCAGCTCAACGTCGCGGCGGTTCGTAAACGGAATGTACGGAAGCGTGTCCATCACAAGGGCTTTGACCTTCTTCGCGCCCTCCGGTGCATGAATTTTGAAGCTGTCCGCAGTGATGGGATTCTTGAGGTGCATGGTGTTCAGAACGCACGGCTCATGCACGGCAGTTTCGTAATGCACCAGCAGCTTGCCACCGTCCGTGATGCGACGGCCGCCCGCAAAGGTGGACAGCACCTTGAAGTCCTCCGCACCGGTTGTAATATTGATGTCTGCGCGGCGTCCGGGTGCCAGTCCGCCGATCTCACGCTCCAGGTTGAATGCTTTCGCGCAGTTGACGGTGACCATCTGAATGGCTTTCACGAAGTCCAGACCCATGCCAAGCGCAGTACGGAGAGAATCGTCCAGATGTCCGCGCGTCTGGAGGTCAACGGTGTGCAGGTCGTCGGTGACAATGCTGACCATCGCGGTATCCAGATGATTGTCCATGACGGTTTTCAGCAGCGTCGGCATATTGCGCGCGGCGGAGCCTTCACGCATCATCAGATGACAGCCGTTGCGCAGCCGCTCAAATACGTCCTTTTCGCAGAACGCCTCGTGATCGGTGGACACACCCGCTGCAATACATGTACTCATTGCCGGGCCGTATACATCCGGCAGATGACCCTGCAATGTTTTCCCCGGCATGGCAAGCGTGTTGTCAAACGACTCCAGAAGATCGAGGAAGCCTGCGGTGATGTAGGGACCGACGCACTCGGACAGGCCTACTGCATCCGGCCGGCGCAGCGCCTTGCGGATAATCTCCGGATTGAAGCGCCCGCCGCTTGTCTCCAGATTCGGAGAGAACGGAACGTGGGACGGTACGACAAAGTATATTTTCAGATCTGTTGCTTCCGCTTCTTTCAGGATGGCCTCAATGCCCTCCAGACCGGACACAACACCAATCTCATGCAGGTCTGTCATAATGCCAGTTGTGCCGTGCGCAAGCACTGCTTCCGCAAAGGAACGGATCGACAGTGAAGAGCTTTCCGGGTGAATGTGACCGTCCAGGAAACCGGGCGTCAGGTAGTTGCCATCGGCATTCACGACGTTTGTGCCTTCGCCGATGCAATAATCCACATCGCCCACAGCCGCAATCGTATCTCCGCAGACGGCAACGCCGCCGTCATAGATTTCGCCGGAATAGACGTTGACGATTTTGCCGTTGCGGATCACAAGATCAGCCGGCGCTTCACCTTTTGCTACGGACAGTAATTTCTGATTCATGCAGTACCTCCATACACACAATTCCGCTTATCTTCTTCTATCTTTATGGTGCATCCGCACCATGGGGCAGCAGCTTATACCTTTTCGACCGGGAAGCGATCCGGAAGGACAATGCCGGCGCGTTTGTAGATCGCCTTTGCGCGGTCGCAGGCTTCTTTCAAAATAGCTTCCTCGTCCAGCGTCATGATCTTGCGCTCACGCATGAGCCACTTTCCGTCGCACATCGTAGACTGAATATTCGCCGAGTGCATGGCGGTGACCAGTGCGGCAATTTTGTCGTTTACCGGCATCATAGACGGGCCGTGCGGGTCAATTACAATGAGATCTGCTTTCTTCCCGGCTTCCAGGCTGCCATACAGTCTCTCGTCAAGCAGCGCACGCGCGCCCCATTTGGTTGCCATGCGCAGAATGTCCTGCGACGGTACGACCGTGGGATCCAGACGCCAGCCCTTGTGGATCAGGCTCGTGAGCCACATCTCGTCCACCATATCCATGTGGTTGGAGGAGGACGCGCCGTCCGTGCCGATGGAGGGCCGCAAGCCCATGGCCAGCATCTTCGGAATCCGCGCAAAGCCGAGCACCCGCATTGCGGATGCCGGGTTATGGGAAATCTTGACCTCCCGCTTCCGGAACAGCTCCAGCTCCTCATCGGTCAGCCAGACGGTGTGCACTGCCAGAAGGTTTTTATCCAGAACGCCGAGACGCTCCAGATGCTTGACCGTTCCCTCACCCCACCGGGCGTAGGTGTATTCCTTTTCTTCCTTAGCCTCGGCAACATGCATATGAATACCGACGCCGTATTTGTCGGCAAGTTCTTTCGTGCGGACGCAAAGCTCGTCCGTGTTATTAAAAATGGTGCGCAGGCCGAACCAAACCTGTACGCGGCCGTCCGCCGTGTTATGGTATTTTTCCAGATCCAGAACCTGCTGCTCCAGTTCCTGCTCCATGGTGCGCTGCCAGATGGCGGGCAAACCCTCGCCGCAGTCCATCACAGACTTTGCAAGCTTGCCGCGCAGGCCGGACTGCGCTGTAGCACGCGCCATGCCGGAAACAAACTGGCCGCCGGGCTCGGCAAAGGAGGTGACGCCGGAGCGGATCAGCTCAAGGCTCGTCATCAGGGTGGAAACGTAGGAGTCCTCCTCGGTCATATTGCTCTCGAAGGGCCACATCCGGTCGTGCAGCCAGCAGATGAAATCCACATCATCGCCCACGCCGCGCGAGATCTGCTGGGAGGTATGGACGTGCGTATTGACAAAGCCGGGGAGAACATATTTCCCTTGCAGGTCGATGACCTCAGCATCCGCTTTCAACAGCTTCGGATCCACTTTGCCGACCGCCACGATGCGGTCGTCCTCTACCAAGACACCGCCGCCGTCAAAAACGTTATCGGTCTGGTTCATAGAAACGACATAGCCGTTCTTCAAATAGGTCTGCATGAGCTTCCTCCATTCTGCGCTTGTATATGCACCCGAAAAATGATATACTTAAGGTACAACCTATAACCATTATAACTTCAAGGGCTATTTTGTGTTTTTGCCCATTTTCGGATGTTCCCACAAAATAGAACTGATATTCTTCAGAAAAGTGTGGCGTTTTTATGAAAGAATTTTTGACCATCGGTGAGCTTGCGGATATTTTTGACATGGATGTGCAGCTGCTGCGCCACTATGACGCGAAAGGACTGCTTGTACCGCAGGTGCGAAACAGCGAAAACAGGCGCCGCTTTTATCACTTCGATCAGGTCTATCCGCTTGCTACCATCCGATATCTGCGGCGGCTGGACTATTCACTGGCACAGATTAAAGAATTCCTGCACAGCAACGGTCTGCGCGATAATTTGCAAATGCTGTCCGAGCAAGCGGAGCAAATGCGCCGCCAGAGTGATGAACTAAACGCCATGATCCAGATTATCCAGCAAAAGGTCGAGTTCATCGAACGGGAGCAGGCCGTCAGCCAGCGCGGAAAGTTTTATACCCGCACATTTCCCCGCCGGGCATATCTTCACATTGGCGAGGAAATCAATCTCTTTACGCACGAGCTGTTCTACTTCTATCCAACCATCGGCTTTTATCAGGGCGTGCGTAAATGGTTCGGCGCTTATCTGTATGATGACCAGCCCATAGAGGTGCATCGCCTGTCGGATGTCGCGGAAAAGCAGACGGTGGCGTATATTCCGGCAGGGGAATATCTCTGCGGATATCATTACGGACCATACCTGACCATACAGAATTCCATTGACCAGCTAATCCAGGAAGCCGCGCGCCGAAATCTGCCTGTGGATGACTGCGTCATCACGCCCAACATTGTCGACCAGTGCTGCGAAGGTCACCCCGACAACTACATCACCGGCTTGGAGGTGCGCATTCTTTCGCAATAACAGCCAAGAAGCTCCTGAAGCACCAAAAAGGGGCTGTCTCACTAAGAGACAGCCCCTTGTTGTAGCCACGCCAAAATGCGGGCCTTTGCATACGGTCCGGCGCACGCTCTGTCGCGGCGCTCCTTCCCGGCTTACCTTTCCGGCTTGATGTGCCAGATCTCGTCGGCATACTGCCGGATGGTGCGGTCGGATGAGAATTTCCCCGCCGAGGCCGTATTCATCAGGCACTTTCTGCCGAAGGCCAGCCGGTCGCGGTAGTCAGCGTTCGCCTGAAGCCGCGCATTCTGGTAGCTCTCGAAATCGTACATGACGAAGTAGTGATCGGGCCGGTGCCAGCTCGCGCCGTCCAGCAGCGCGGTGTAAAGCTCCTCCTGATCCGCGTCCGTCTCGACCGTACCGTCGATCAGCGTATCGACCACGCGGCAGATACGCGGGTTCTTTTCATAGATATCCCGCGAACGGTACGTCTCGCGGATGGCGTTCAGCTCCTCGACCTTTGCACCGAAGATATAATTGTTCTCCATGCCCGCCTGCTCGACGATCTCGACGTTCGCGCCGTCCATCGTGCCCAGCGTAACCGCGCCATTCAGCATCAGCTTCATGTTGCCGGTGCCGGAGGCCTCCGTTCCGGCCGGGGAGATCTGCTCGGAGATATCTGCCGCCGGGATGATGTGCTCGGCGTAAGAGCAGTTGTAGTTCTGCACGAACACGACCTTCAGCTTGCCGCTCACGTCGGGATCGTTGTTGATCAGCTCGGCGATGCGGTTGATATAGCGGATGATGGCCTTTGCGCGGCGGTATCCGGGCGCGGCCTTCGCGCCGAAAATGCAGACGGTCGGCGTGAAGTCCTTAAGCGTGCCGTCCTTGAGACCGAAGTAGATATCCATTATGGACAGCGCATTCATCAGCTGCCGCTTGTACTCGTGCAGGCGCTTGACCTGCACGTCAAAGATAAACGTCGGGTCAAGCTCGACGCCCTCCAGCTCGGAAATGACCTTGCAGAGCTGCTTCTTCTTTTCCAGCTTGATGGCGTTGAACTGCTTGACGGTCATATCGTCGATCATGGGCTTGAGCTGCGCCAGACGGTCGAGATCGGTCAGGAAGCCTTCGCCGATCCGGCTTTCGATCAGGCCGCAAAGCTCCGGGTTGCTGAGGCCCAGCCAGCGGCGCGGCGTGATGCCGTTGGTCTTGTTCTGGAAGCGCTCGGGATAGACGGCGTACCAGTCCTTGAACAGGTCGTTTTTCAGGATCTCCGTGTGGATGCGGGCCACGCCGTTGACGGCGGTGGACACATAGACGGACATATTCGCCATATTGGCGCTGCCGTCCTTGATGATCGCAAGGCCGGAGCCGGGGAATTCGTGCTTGAGGCGGGCGTCGATCTTCTCGATGACCTCGCAAAGCTCCGGCACGACAGAGCGCAGCAGCTCCATATCCCACTTTTCCAGCGCCTCGACCATGACGGTGTGGTTGGTGTAGGAGAACACATGCGAAGCGACCTCGAACGCCGCCTCAAAGTCCATGCCCTCGAGCATCAGCAGGCGGATCAGCTCCGGGATGGACATGGCCGGATGCGTATCGTTGAGCTGGATGGCCGTGAACTCATGCAGACGGTAGTAGTCGTTGCCGTGCGCAGCGCGGAAGTCGCGCAGAATATCCTGAAGCGACGCGCTGGACAGGACGTACTGCTGCTTGATGCGCAGGCGCTTGCCCTCCCATGTCGAGTCGTTCGGATACAGGACGCGGGTGATGTCCTCGGCCTTGTTCTTCTTTTCCAGCGCCTTGGCGTAATTCTGCGCGTTGAAGGCGTCGAAATCCAGCTCCTTTTCGGCCTCGCACTGCCAGAGGCGGAGCGTATCGATCGTATCCGTTCCGTAGCCGATGACCGGCATGTCATACGGCACGGCGATGACCGTCTGGTCGGCAAAATCCACCTTGACCGCGAGCTTATCGCGCCGGTGGCTCCACGGGTCACCGTACTTCGTCCAGTCGTCGGCGTTCTCGCGCTGGCTGCCGTGCTCAAACGACTGCTTGAACAGGCCGAAGCGGTAGCGCAGGCCGTAGCCCGTCAGCGGCAGATCACAGGTCGCGGCACTGTCGAGAAAGCAGGCGGCAAGCCGTCCAAGACCGCCGTTGCCAAGTGCGGCGTCCTCGATCTCTTCCATGCAGCCGATGTCCACGCCCTTCTCGAGGAAGGCCTTTTTGACCTCGTCGAGAATGCCCATGTTCAGAAGATTGCTGAATACCAGCCGTCCGACCAGATACTCGGCGGAGAAGTAGAACGCGCGGCGGCCCTCGGCCTGACGCTTCTTCGTCTCCGTCCAGTTCTCGTTGCACTCCATCATCAGCACCGTGCCGAGGCACTCATGCAGGCGCTCGGGCGTGGTCTCCTGAAGCGTTTCGTCGTGGCGCAGCTTGAGCATGGCCTCGGTCTGCTGGACGATTCGTTTAACGTGATAACTCATATAAGCACTCCTTATAAAACACTCGGATATGGAAAACGATACCCGTGAACGCACGGGTATCGCTTTTTGCAATTTCTGCTTTCGCCTGCGTGCGCTATAGAACAGTTTCGGTATTTTACCGGAACATTATACGCGCCCGGCTGCATTTGTCAAGTCCGCGATTTCCTCTGCCAGTCTGTCTGTCAGCTGTGCGCGCTCCGCACGCCAGCGCCAGTTTTCGACCTTGAGCGTGCCCGGCTCGTTCATCCGGGCCTCCGCGCCGAGTCTCAGATAGTCCTGCATCTGCGCGACGAACAGATCCGCCTTCGAGTCCATTCCGGCGTGGATGATCGCCTGTGCCAGATCGTCGTCCGGCCCGATGTGCAGATACTCGCGGGCGTAGGCGTCGCTTTCTGGCGAGAGTCCCGCGACCCACTGATACAGCGTCTCGTTGTCATGCGTCCCGGTATAGCAAATGCAGTTGCGGTCGTAATTGTGCGGCAGGTAGTTGCTCGGCTCGCGCGGATCGAACGCAAACTCCAGCACCTTCATGCCGGGGAAGCCGGATTCCTCCACCAGCTGGCGGACCTCCGGCGTCAGGAAGCCGAGATCCTCCGCAATGAAATCGATCTGCGGATAGGCTTTTTTGATCGCGCCGACGAGCTTCATGCCCGGGCCTTCGACCCATTTGCCGCAGCGCGCGGTACGGTTTCCGGCGGGAATGCTCCAATAGCTGGACAGGCCCCGGAAATGATCGATGCGCACAACATCGAAGGCCCGTCCCGCCGCGCCGATGCGCTTGAGCCACCAGTCGTAGCCGTCGCGCTCCATCTTGCCCCAATCATAGATCGGGTTGCCCCAATACTGGCCGTTGGCGCTGAAGCCGTCGGGCGGGCAGCCCGCCACGCAGCGCGGACGGCGCGTGCGCGTGAGCTGGAAGTTCTCCGGATTTGCCCACACGTCCGCCGAGTCCAGCGGCACATAGATCGGCACGTCGCCGATGATGCGGATGCCCTGCTCCCGCGCGTAGGCGCGCAGCGCGTTCCACTGCCTGCTGAACACATACTGGACGAAATACTGGTATTCCACGTCGTCGCGCAGGTGTTCGCCATACTCGCGCATGGCCTCCGGCTGGTGCAGACGGATGTCGAGCGGCCACTGCGTCCACGGGCCGTCGTTGTAATAGCCCTTGACGGCCATGAACAGCGCGTACTCGCGCAGCCACCAGCCCTCCTGCTCCACATACGCCTCAAAATCCGCCGGCGGGTCATGCCGGAAGTGGCAGAAGGCCGTATGCAGCAGGCGGGTGCGGTGCTCGTACATCCGGCGGAAATCGACCTGATCGGGCCGTTCCCCCCAGCTGTACTGCGCAAGCTCCTCCTGCGTCAGCCATCCCTTTTCCACCAGATCATCCGGGTCGATGAAATAGGGGTTCCCGGCAAAGGTGGAAAACGCCTGATACGGCGAGTCGCCGTAGCCCGGCGGGCAGATGGGAAGGATCTGCCAATAGCTCTGGTTTGCTTTTTTCAGAAAATCAATGAACGCATACGCTTCCCTGCCCAGATTGCCGATGCCATAGGCCGACGGGAGGGAGGAAATATGCATCAGGATGCCGCTGCTTCTTTTCATTTTGCTTTCACTCTTTCAGCAGGTTTCGCACGCTTTGCTTACACGAAAGCGTAAACGGTACGGTAATATGCCTTGCCTGCGCACCGTTTTCCACGCAGGCCATTATGATCTCAAAGCTGCGCAGCGCGATACGGTCCAGCGACTGCGCAATGGTGGACAGCTTCGGACAGTAGTAATCGCCGACCTTAAGTCCGTCGTAGCCGATCACGGAGATATCCTCCGGGACGCGCTTGCCCGCATCGCAGGCGGCGCGGATGGCGCCGATGGCGATCACGTCCGCCATCGCAAAGACCGCCGTGACCTCCGGCGTGTTCTTCAATATCTCCTGCATCCCGGTATAGCCGCTTTCGTAGTTATACCGGCCGGTGTGATACATCCGCGCCTCGTCAAACGGCACGCCGCAGCGCTCAAACGCCTCCATGCAGCCCCGGCAGCGCAGCGCGCTCGTATCGGAGATGGAGCGGTCGCCGCCGATCACCGCGATGCTGCGGTGGCCGGCCTTGAGCAGGTACTCCACCGCGCAGGCCGCGCCCTTGCAGTCGTCGGTCGTGACGCTGGAGAGATTCTCAAACGGCAGATGGGAGGCGTCATTGGTGACGACGACGGTCGGGATCTGGATCTTATCAAAATCCGCCAGAAAATTGCAGTTATTCGCGCCGAGGAACATCAGCCCCATAGGCTTGCGCTCCAGACACAGCTGCACCGCGCGCTTGACCTCGTTGTCGTCCTCGTCAATGAAATCGACGATCAGCGGATGCGCCGCTGACGCGAACAACGCCTGAAGCCGCTCCACGAGCGTCGCAAACATCTCGTTGGACGTTCCCTTGACCACGGCGGCAATGCAGTTGCTGCGCTGCTGCTTGAGGTTCTTCGCGTTGGCGTTGAGCTGAAAGCCGCGCTCCTCAACAATGGCAAGAATGGCCTTTCTCGCCTTCTCGCTCACGTTCGGCTGGTCGTTGAGCACGCGCGAAATGGTCCCAACGGAATAGCCGGTCTCTCTGGATAGGTCTTTGATGGTCATGGGGTCTGCCTCGCTTCCGGAAAATCTACAAAATATGTTATCCCTTTACAGCGCCGGCGGCAACACCCTTGATGATATACTTCTGGCAGCAGAGATAGAACACGACGACCGGGATGATGGCAAGCAGGATCAGCGCCATTGTTGCGCCCATGTCGATCGTTCCGTAGCTGCCCTTAAGGTACTGGATGTGGATGGGGATGGTCATATACTGCGTCCGGTCAAGCACCAGATACGGCAGCAGATAGTCGTTCCAGACCCACATGATCTCCAGCACGCCGACCGAGACAAGCGTCGGCTTGAGCATCGGCATCACGACGGAGAAATACGTCCGCACCGGGCCGCAGCCGTCGATCGCGGCTGCCTCCTCGATCTCAAGCGGGATCGATTTGACGAAGCCGGAGAACATAAACACCGCAAGTCCCGCGCCGAAGCCCAGATAAATGACCGGGATGGTCCACGGGGTATTGAGCTTGAGCGTATCCGCCGTCTTGGAAAGCGTGAACATGACCATCTGGAACGGGACGATCATGGAGAACACGAACATGAAGTATACGATCTTGCAGATGGTGCTTCCCACGCGGGAGATGTACCATGCCGCCATCGACGTGCAGAGCAGAATGAGCGCCACAGACAAAACCGTGATCACCACGCTGTATTCCACAGAGCGGTAGAAGGGATAGTTGCCGAAGGTCATGCCCTTGATATAGTTCTGGAAGCCCATGAAGGTACCCGCATTGGGCAGGGCAAAGGTATCGGTGTTGATGGCCGCGTTGGACTTGAAGGAGTTCACCAGCACAACGAAGATCGGATAGAGATACGCGATGGAAAGCAGCACGAAGAACGCCGTCAGGATATTATTTGCCCGTTTCTCCGCATGGAAGGAAGACGTCTTTGACTTTGCCATTACTGCTGCACCTCCTTCTTTCTGGTCGCAATGAGCTGCGCAATGCCAATAATGCCGACCAGAATGAAGAACACGACGGCCTTCGCCTGTCCGGGGCCCTTGGTATTGCTCGTGTTGGAGGAGACGATGTTGAGCGCCAGCATCTCCGTCGTTTTAATGACATTGCCGTCCGTCAGCTGGACATATGGCTCGCCGCCGGTCAGCGCAAGGTTCTGGTCATAAAGCTTGAAGCCGTTGGTCAGCGAGAGGAACGTGCAGATGGTGATGGAGGGCATGACGTTCGGGATGGTGATGTGCCACAGCGACTTCCAGCCGCTGGCGCCGTCGATCTTTGCCGCCTCCATCATATCCTCCGGGATGGATTGGAGACCCGCGATGTAAATGATCATCATGTAGCCGATCTGCTGCCAGCAGAGCAGAATGATCAGTCCCCAGAAGCCGAACTTGCTGTTCAGCACAACTGCCGTGTCGTAATGGCTGAGGATGCCGTCAAAAATCATCAGCCAGATATAGCCCAGCACGATGCCGCCGATCAGGTTCGGCATAAAGAACACCGTCCGGAACAGGTTGGAGCCCTTGATCCCGCGCGTCAGCGCATAGGCCACTGCGAAGGCAAGGATGTTGATGATTGCCAGCGACACGACCGCGAACAGCGCCGTAAACCAGAACGCATGGAGGAAGCTCTCGTCCTGGAAGATCTTCGCGTAGTTCTTCAGTCCGATCCACGTCCATTTGGTCGTCGTCTTGAACTTGCAGAAGGACAGGAAGAAGCCCTTCAGGAAGGGATACAGGAAGCCCACACAGAATGCTGCAAACGTCGGCAGCAGGAACAGCCAGCACCAGCGCTGGATCGGTCGCCGAATGAGCCGGGAGTTGAGCGCCGCGGCATCCGGCTTTCTTTTTCGTACCTTCATAATCCTCTCTCCTTATAATTGATTCTCGTTTTTCTAAAATACCTCAGTCCGCAGCCCGGCGTCCGGGCAGCCGACTGGGATATTTTATTTGCCGGGTATCGATTCAGAGCTTCCTTCTATAGAGGAAGGGGCGAGCGGATGCTCGCCCCCTCGTAGTACTTACCTATGAAGGAATGCAGTTAGATCAGGCGTTCTCCTTGGCGTACTGTGCAGCCCAGCCTTCGACGAAAGCGGTCTTGACAGCTTCCCAGTCGCCGGTACCGGCGGTGTACTGGGTCAGAGCGGAGACGACAGCGGCGCGCCAATCGTCAACAGCAGGCGTCCAGTTGAAGGCCCACGTCACAACGTAATTGCCGGCAGCAGTGTACTTGTTGGCATCCTGGAAGAAGACGTTCTCCGGCTCCTTGGCGTCCTTGAACGGGCAGGGGCCAAACTCATTTGCCAGCATCGTAGTGCCTTCATCAGAGGTAACGACCCAGACGAGGAAGTCGATGGTAGCCTGAATGTCCTCCTCGGAGGACTCGTTGTTGATCGCCCAGCAGTTCTCGGTGCCGGCGCACAGGCCAGCCTTCTCTTCGCCGTCAACGCCGCAGTAGATGGGGATCATGGCCAGATCGTCGGGGTTCATGCCGAACTTACCGGTCAGGTTGGCGTATTCCCAAGTGCCGTTCTGATAGAAAGCAGCCTTGCCTTCACCGAATTCAGCCTCGGACTCGTCGCCGGTAGCGGTAGCCAGAGCAGAGCCGGTGGTAGCCGTGTCAGTGGTGTAAAGATCCCAGACGTTCTTGAAGTTGTCGAGGTAAGCGCCGGTGATGGTGGCGGGCTGTGCGGTCACGCCGTCGTCACGGAACTCGTAGTACAGCGGCATGTTGGCCAGATGGCCGGAGAATCTCCAGGAGGAGGTGCCGTCGAGGCCGGCGGAGGAGAATGCATCGAAGCCAAGCTCCTCAGCGCGGGCGTGGATGTCGTCAGCGACAGCCTTCAGGGAGTCGAAGTTGGTGATCTCGTCGATGGAATGGCCAGCCTTCTCAAGCAGAGCCTTGTTGACGATGATGCCAAACGCCTCGTAGCAGTAGCCGATGGAGAGGGTCTCGCCATTTTCGCCCTTCAGGTTGAAGGCGTCGGTGGTCATCTGGTCCATGATGGCGGTGCCGTCCAGCGGATAGCAGTACTCGCCGTAGGAGTTGATGGCGCCCTGGTTGCCGCACTGGAAGAGGGTCGGAGCGGCGCTCTTGTCAAGCTCGGCGGACAGGGTGGTGTCATAGGTGCCGGAAGCAGCGGTGACGACCTTGACGGGCACGCCGGTCTGCTCGGTGTAGGTGGCGGCGATCTTCTGCCAAGCTTCGTCAGCTTCCGGCTTGAAGTTCAGGTAGTAGACGGAGCCGGCAGCGGCAGGCGTCTCTTCGGGCTGCTCGGCCGGAGCCTCTTCCGGCTGCTCAGCGGGCTTCTCAGTTTCCTGATTGTCAGCAGGAGTCTCGGCGGGCTTCTCAGTGGACGCGCAGGCGACCAGAGCGAAAACCATGGTCAGAGCAAGAAGTAGTGCGATGATCTTTTTCATGATAAATCCTCCTATAAATTTTTCTTTTGCCCTTTGAAATGGAATTGGAAACGTTTCCAGTTCCAGTGTCACTATTATACTACAATTCTCACGCATCGACAAGAGATTTTTCGACTTTTTTCATTTTCTACGTTTTGACGGATTTTGCAGCCTGTTTTTATGCACTTTGCTCCCTATTTTGCCCTTGTTGACTTCTACTTTTTACTATGCTATAGTGTGCTTATATATTTTAAGGTATCCCCTCCCGGCTGCGCGCCGGGACGTCCATTGGAGGGTTGTGGGACATGCGTCCTCTCATTGCAAAAACCGAGCTTGGCGGAAAGCGGCGTCTGCTGCTCTCGCCGCTCATGGCCGCCCTTCTGGGGCTTGGCATGACGGGCTTCATCACGCTCGTATGCGTCTGGATCCAGCCGGGCAGCTTCCTCGATACGCTGCGCGCGTTCTACCATCAGCCGCTGCTGATCCTGCTCAACTGGTTCCCGGTGATCGTGCTGACCGCCGTGGTTTATTTTCTCCTCGGGAATCTTTTTTATGCAGGCTCCGTCTCCGGCGTGATCGCGGCCGTTCTTTCCTACGTCAATCTTCTCAAGATCGAGGGCCGCGAGGACCCCTTCGTGCCGGGCGATATCCTGCTGATCCGCGAGGCCATGAACGCCGCGGGTGAATATCAGCTGGATCTGCATTGGGAAAAGCTTGCCGGGATCGTCGTTCTGGCCGCGCTGGGCATCGTTCTGGGCGTTTTCATCAAAAGCCCGCGTCTCCGCCGCTGGCCGGTGCGCATCGTGTGCGCGGTGCTGAGCATCGCGGTCTTTGCCGGAGCCGTCCGCTTCGTCTATACGGACAAAAAGCTCTACGAGAGCTTCAAGGTCCCCTACGCCTACAACATCCCGTCCGTGTTCAACACGCTCGGCTTCAACTACTGCTTCTGGTACAATTATAATCTGTATCCCGTCGATAAGCCGGACGGCTATTCCCACGCCGAGGTCGAGAGCTGGGATCAGGCCGAAGCGGCAGCCGCGCCGGAGGTGCGGCCCAACGTCGTTATGGTCATGTGCGAGGCGTTTTCCGATCTCGCCGCCGAGCCGGTCTTTCAGTATACCGATGCAGACGATCCGCTTGCCGGCTTCCGGCAGGTCGCGTCCAGCGAAAACGCCGTCAGCGGCCATATCGTCGTGAGCAATTACGGCGCGGGCACGGCAAATACGGAATTTGACGTGCTGACCGGTATGCAGACGAACATGATCGGCGAGGGCACGACCTCCGCCTTCCGCGTGGTGCGCCAGCAGACGCGCTCCGTCCCGAGCCTTCTCAAGGCGGCGGGCTACAGCACCTTCTTCATGCATCCCGGCCAGAGCTGGTTCTATAACCGCGCCAGCGTCTATGACTACCTCGGCATCTCCGATCAGGTGTTCGTCGAAGCCTTCGACGAAAGCGACTACAAGGGTACCATGATCTCCGACGCCGCGTTCCTCGACGAGCTGAAGACCGATCTGAACGAGCGGATGGTCGGAAGCGATACGCCGCTTTTCACCTACACCGTCACCATTCAGAACCATCAGGCTTACGGCTACGGCAAATATGATGAGCGCCCCGCGCCCGTTCCGCTCAGTGTTCCCGTCTCCGACGGCGCGATGGAGCAGCTTTCGGTCTACATGGAAGGCGTGCGCGATTCCTCCGCGATGCTGGCCGCGCTGACAGAATACCTCGACTCGCTCGAGGAGCCGACCGTACTGGTGTTCTTCGGCGATCACCGCCCGAATCTCGGCACAGCCTGCACGGAGCTTGGCCTGCATTACAACCGCAATGCTTCGCCGGAGGAGACCATCGACACCTATTCTGTCCCGTATGTGATCTGGTCAAACCGTGCCTACGCCGCGCAGGTCGATCTTCCGGCGCGCTATGCCGCGCTCGATCTGCCGGAAAACGGCCGGATCAGCGACAATTATCTGGGCGCTATGGTGCTCGAGCTGATCGGCTATTCCGGTGAGAGCGCCTTCTTCGACGAGCTGAACGCGCTGCGGCATGAGCTTCCCGTCTACCGTGAGCGCGAGGCCAGCTACTGCCTTGCGGACGGCGTCTACACCGGCGTAATCTCAGAAGCACTGCAGGACGAGCTTGTACGCCTGCACAAATGGACATATTACCTGCTGAAATGACGGCAGGCCGAAAAAGGAGCGTTTATGAAACTGTTTAACCCCGATTCCCGCATCATGATCTTCCTGTCGCGCGTAGCGGACCTTGTGATCCTGAACATTCTGTGGCTCGTCTGCTGCATTCCCGTCGTGACCATCGGCGCATCCACGACCGCCATGTATCACGTCATCCGCCACTGGCAGAAGGATTCCGTCAGCTCTATCATGCGCGACTTTTTCCAGTCCTTCAAGGAGGACTTCAAGCAGGCGACGCCGGTCTATCTGATCCTCCTGATCCCGACCGTAGCGGTCGTCATCAACGCGATGCTGATCTTCAATCCGGACAACAGCGCCGCCGTGCCGTTCTATCTTCTGGTCATCTGGTTCATTTCCGCGCTGATCCTGCTGTTCATCTCCTCGTTCGTCTATCCGGTCATGGCCTTCTTTGCCGATACGCTCTTCAAGACGCTGCGCAACGCGATGGTTCTGGCGCTGGCAAATCTCCCGCGCACCATCCTGATCAGCGTCCTGAATCTGCTGCCCGTGATCCTGCTTTTTGTCAACCTGAGCTTCTTCCTGCAAAGCTCGATCTTCTGGCTGCTGATCGGCGGCGCGCTGGTCGCATATCTGAATATGTCCATTCTGAAGCCCGTTTTCAAAAAGCTCGTCCCGAGCGAGTTCGAGGACACTGTCCCGGACACACAGGAATAAAAGTACAGCCACTGGCTCGCGCCAGTGGCTGTATTTTATGTCTTTTGGCGCAGCTTCTGAAGCAGCTCCTGAAAATATTCCGGCAGCTCGCACTGCACCGTGACCCTTTCACCGGTGCGCGGATGCAGGAACGTCAGCTCCCGCGCATGAAGGCACTGCGTGTCCATCCCAAGCTCCGGCTTCCTGTGTCCGTAGACCGTGTCCCCGAGGATCGGATGGCTCCGCCATGCCAGATGCACGCGGATCTGGTGTGTGCGGCCCGTTTCGAGTCTGCATTCCAGCAGCGTATAGCCCGGAAAGCGCTCCAGCACGCGCCAGTGCGTCACGGCCTCGCGGCCGTCCTTTTTCGTGACGCACATCTTTTTCCGGTCCGCCGGGTCGCGCCCGATGGGCGCGTCGATCGTGCCGCTGTCCTCACGGATATTGCCGCAGACGATGCAGGCATACGTCCGCGCCAGCGTGTGATCCTTGAGCTGCGCAGCCAGCGCCCGGTGCGCATGATCGTTTTTTGCCGCGATCAGCAGGCCGGACGTGTCCTTGTCAATGCGGTGGACGATGCCCGGGCGCCGTTCGCCGCCGATGCCGGAAAGGCTGTCGCGGCAGTGGTACATCAGCGCGTTCACGAGCGTCCCGCTCCAATGGCCAGCCGCTGGATGGACGACAAGCCCCTTCGGCTTGTTGACCACGATCACGTCCGCATCCTCATATACGATGTCCAGCGGGATGTTTTCCGCCTCGAGCGCGACCTCCTGCACCTCTGGCAGCGTAAGCTCCAGCGTATCACCCTCGGAGAGCCGGTCGCTCTTGCGCGCGGGCCTGCCGTTCAGAAGGACGCCGCCGCCCTCAAGCAGCTTCTGCGCCGCGCTTCTCGAAAGCTCCGGCGCCAGCCGCGCCAGCGCCGCGTCGATGCGCTCACCGGAGCGGTCAGCCGTCAGAAGCATCGTTCTTCTCCTCCGGCGCGCTGGTCTTGCCGCCGGACTCCGGCTTCTTGTCTGACAGGAACTCCTTGTCCCAGATCAGGATGTAGAGCACCAGCAGCACCGCCGGGATCGTGATGAACAGGTCTGCCACGTTGAACGTGGAAAACCACGGAATGCAGATCATGTCGATCACCTCGCCGGTCGCAATGCGGTCGATGAGGTTGCCGATCGCGCCGCCGGTGATGGCCGCAATCAGCCAAAGCTCCGGTTTTTTGCGGATATGCTTTTTCGCAATGGCCCAGACGATGAAAACAAGATAGACCAGCGCGATCACCACGAAGAACCAGCGCTTTCCGCTCAGAAGCGACAGCGCCATGCCGTCGTTGGTGATATAGTGCAGCTGGAGCCAGCCCGGGATCAGCACGACCGTCCGGCCCGCCAGCTGCGCGGCGGCCAGCGCCTTCGTCCATTGATCGACCGCCACGATCGCAGCGGCAAAAAGAGTCAGCAGAACATAAAGCAAGGGAGAAGCCTCCTTTTATACATATGGAAATACTATAGCATATCCGGCGGGAGTTTGCAAACCTCCGCTTTCGCGGATCGGAAGGAGGCCCGTCCTGCCGAAGGCCGCAAAGCCTGATGCTGCCGCAGCTGCAAATGGTGCGGCGGCATTCGTATTTCCATGACCGCTGCCGTCAGACGTCCGCCGCCTCTGCGGCAAGCTTCTCCCGCAGGCGCGCGATGGTGCGCAGCGGCGCGTCCAGCAGCTCGCCCTGCGTGATGCTCCAATCCTCGCGCAGGATGGAAACGACCCGCTCATAGGCGCGGATCGCGCCCGCGCAGTCGCCGCGAAGCTCGCAGAGCTGCGCGATGGCCTCGACGGGATCGGTCAGCTGCGGGTGCGGCATGAGCGACATGGCCCTCTCATAATCGGCGACCGCCTCGTCATAGCGGCAGAGCTTCGCCAGCTCACTGGCGCGGGAGGCCCATGCCTGCCACATATCGCCGTATTTTTCGCACATCGCCGCCCAGCAGTCGAGCGCCTCGCCGATTCTCCCCTCCTGCTTGCAGAGAATGCCCCGGTACAGCTCGTCGTTGAAGCTCTCGCGGACCGCGCGCAGCCTCCCGGCATATTCCCGTGCCTCCCCGCACCGTCCGTCGGCAAGCAGAAGGTCGAGCAGCCAAAGATACGCGCCGTACTCCTCGGGATGGTGCGCGAGGAAATCCTTGTAGAACGCGATGGTCTCGCTGTGATTCGAGACGTTCCAGTCGGGATAGGCCCCATTTTCCGCGGCAAAGACAGCGGTATGCGCCTCCTTGGACTGCGGGTCCAGCTCCAGCGCGCGGCGGGCCAGCGGCGAGGCCAGCGCCCGGTATTCCCCGGCGCGCTTGCAGTAGAGTCTTGCAAGCAGCAGCACGGCGCGCACATTTTCGCTGCCCTCCATGCATTTTTCCTGCAAAAACCGTTCCTCCGTCTCAAATTCGTGCTGTGTGAGAAAGCGCCTGTCCTCGAGCATATTCTCGATGCGCGCAAGGCGGCTCTCATCCGTCAGGGAAAAGAGCGCGTCAATGCTCGTGCCCAGCACGACAGACAGCGCCGGGAGCAGCTGTATATCCGGCAGAGAGCCTCCAAGCTCCCATTTACTGACGGCCTGTGCGCTGACGTGCAGCGCCCGTGCAAGCTGCTCCTGCGTCATGCTCTTCGCCAGACGCAGCGTTTTGATCCTGTTTCCCATCTCCATGATCGCGGTACTCTCCATTCGTTCTGAATTCGGACGTCCTTTCTGCCTTCAGTATAGCGTACCGCAGGCTCCGGCGCAATGGAGGCGCGGTTTCGTCCGCTCACGCGGCGGTTGAGCCGAAAGGGCCTCTTGCTTTGCGGCGAAGCTCTGCGAGATCTTCTTAGGGTGTATTCTTCCAACTCCCAATGTGACCGGCAGCGAGGAATTTTTGCGTTGAGCAAGACATTTTTTCGCAGGAATACTGACGTATTTCAAGGAAAAATGACGCAGTGCAGCGTGAAAAGACCCGCTGTCCGGGTGCGTTGGGAGTTGGAAGAATACACCCTAAGCCACAGATATGCTGAAAGGCTGCCCTTCGAAGAAGGGCAGCCTTTCAGCACGGCGCCGACAGAGCCTGACAGCTTGGCTGAGCTGAGGAACCATTAGCGAGAATCCTCTTTCGGTGTGATGACCAAGCCGAGGATGCCTTCGGAGTACGAAATGCTTAAATAAGCCTCATTGCCCTCAAACAACCTTCCAACAGATACGCCGCCTGCGGCGGAGCGTATTTCGGAGTATCCGATGCTTTCCAGCTCTTTTACATATTCCTCCGATCCTTCCGAGGAAATATCCTTGATAAATATTGCATACCGGCCGGAATCGGTATAATCCAGTGCGTAATCGACCGAGCCACTCTGCGGCGGAACGATTTTCTCAGTAAAAACACTATCAGGCCACTGTGTCAAGTACTCCGGCTGCGCGCCGGCCGCGTCCCATGCGGTATCAAGGAGCGCATCGGCAGGATCGTCCTTGGCTGAGCACGCTGTAAATAACGAGCAGACGAGCAGAAATATCAGCAGAAATGAGACAGATTTATTCCGCATGGCGTTTTCCTTTCAGATTGATCGATGCTTCCTATATATCATTTTGCCCAGATAAAGTCAATAGCGAAAAGGAAAATGCGTTTTCCTATTTGCGGCGGCCTTTACGAACTGGATTTTCCTGTATGTTTCTGGTATGATATGATCAGAAAAGGCGGAAGGGAGAAAGAGAAATGCCGCTTCAGATCGTTAGAAACGATATCACCAGAATGCGGGTGGATGCCATCGTCAACGCCGCGGACGAGACACTGCTCGGTGCGGACGGCTTCAGCGTGGATGCCGCGATCCACCGTGCCGCCGGGCGCGAGTTGCTGCGGGAGTGCGCGGCGCTTGGCGGATGCGCGCCGGGAGATGCAAAGCTCACGCGGGGATACCGGCTGCCCTGTAAATACATCATTCACACCGTCGGGCCGCATTGGGTGGACGGACGGCACGGCGAACAGAATATTCTTGCTTCCTGCTACCGCTCGTCGCTTGCGCTTGCCAGAGGGCGGCATTGCCGTTCCGTCGCGTTTCCGCTCATAGCCTCCGGCGTTTACGGCTATCCGAAGGATCAGGCGCTCCGCGTGGCGATTGAGACCATTCGGGCCTTCCTGCTGGAAAATGAGATGCTGGTCTATCTTGTTGTCTTTGACCGGGCGGCCTATCAGATCAGCGAAGCGCTCTTTTCCGATATCACCGCCTATATCGACGACCGGTACGCGGATGCACGCGCCGTCCGGCGGGAGCCGAGGATACGGATGCCGTCGCTTGCAGAGGCTGAGGACGATCGCAATGATTCCTGGATGGATACACTCCGCGCGAAGGCACCGGAGACTTGCAGCAGGGCGTCGCAGGCGTCCGTGGCAGCGTCGTATTCACTTGAAGATGCGCTGGATGAGATCGACGAGAGCTTTTCGGAAATGCTGCTGCGGAAGATCAACGAGAAGGGGATGACTGACGCGCAGTGCTACAAAAAGGCAAACATCGACCGGAAGCTTTTCTCAAAGATCCGCACAGACCGGCGCTATAAGCCATCTAAGCCGACGGTGATCGCGTTTGCGCTGGCATTGGAACTCCCGCTGCCGGAAATGAAGGATATGCTGTTCAAGGCGGGCTTTGCGCTGTCGCATTCCAACAAATTTGATATCATTGTGGAGTATTTCGTGGAGCGCGGCAATTATAACGTGTTTGAGATCAACGAGGCGCTGTTTGCTTTCGATCAGAGCCTGATCGGGGCCTGAACGGACGGGGAAGTACGCGGACTGAGAACTATACCGGAGGAAAAATATGAAAAGCCCGCTGAGCTGCTCAGCGGGCTGATGTTATTTCGGGGTCATGCTTCCCGCAGGAAGCGCAGGACGGCTTCGTTGAAGGCCGCAGGCTCCTTTGCGGCAAGGAAGTGGTCGCCGTTCAGGAATTGAAGCTGCGCATTCGGCAGGCTGGCGGCGATCTGCTCCGTGTGACGGCGCTTCACCATATCGCGCGTACCGGCCAGCACCAGCACGGGCATGGTCAGCGCGGACAGAGTCTCCGGCGGGATATGCGGCTCGTTTACCATCAGGCCAAGAAGCTCGGCGTGCTTCCGGGCCTCCGGGCTTCTTCCTGCGAAAAGGCGCGCAATGCGATAGCCAAGCTCGATCGGAAGCTGCACACTGGTGCGGATCCCGCTTGGCGAGAGATTTCCGCCGTTCAGGATCAGCTTTTCAACCAGCTCCGGGTGGCGGAGGGCGAACAGCGTGGCGATGTTCGCGCCGTCGGAAAAGCCGAGCAGATGAACGCGCGTCAGCGCCTGCGCATGCAGGAATTCCAGAAGATCGTCCGCGAAGCGATCCAGCGTGAAGGGGCCGCTTCCGCGCGGGGAGGCTCCGTGTCCGCGCGTATCCGGCGCGAAAACGTGATAATACTGCGAGAAGAAGCGGAGCTGCGCTGAGAAATAGGTGTGATCCTCGCCGTTTCCGTGCAGCAGGAGCAGCGGAAAGCCGCTCCCGGCCTCCGCGTAAAACAGCGGCCCGGCATGGCCGGTATGAACCGTAAACGATCCCGGCTGCTTCATGTTTGCGCACACTCCGGGGTGGCCGGAAGCGCCATAAAGCGGCGGTACGTCTGGAAGCCAACGGCTTCATAGAATTTCAGAGCCTCTTCGTTGAACGACCAGACATCCAGCTCGATGCGGTCAAAGCGCATCCGCGTGGCCTCCTGACGGCAAAAGGCGATGAGCGCGGTCGCAGCGCCCTTGCGGCGGAAGGCCGCGTCCACGCCAAATTCCTCAATGTGATAGAAGCGCCTTGCGAAGTTGTAGGGGGACTCCGGGCGGTAGGTGTACTCGGCGATGCTGGAGCGGGGGCAAAGCCGCACACGACGCCTTCTGCCAGCGCGACGATCACATCGGCGGCGTCGGAATCAAATTTCTGATAGACATGCTGCTGCAATTCTGCACAGAAGCCGGGACGGAAAATGTCCGGACGGCCGTTGGCGTGCAGCTCGTTTACCATTTTCCGCAGCTCGTTGACACGCGGAAGCTCCGCGCGGTCTGCATATCGGACAGTAATTTCCATTTTACGTTATCCTTTCAGTGACCGGCGACGCTCGGAATATCCTGCAATTCGAAGCGGTATTCCTGATGCGCGTCCGGGTATTTTTCCTGATCGACCTTGCTCAGAAACATGGACAGGGGGCGTACCCACAGCCCGCCGTCGCCGTAGAGCTTGCGGTAGATGACGCACGGCACGCCGGTCTCAGAGTCGTGCGCGACGGCCTCCACAAGATAATAGTCGCCCTTGAAATGCCGGTAAACGCGGCCCAATTGAATTTCCTGCATAAAAATCCTCTTTCCTGTTTTGTCAAGCGTTCAGCGAACGTTCCATCGGAAGATAGGCGGAATCGCCGTGCGGGCGGCTCTCGCCGGTCAGAGCAAAGCCGTTTTTCGTCCAGAATGCGCGGCTCTGCGGGTTGCCGAGGTCAATGGCGAGGCGCGCCTTACGGAATCCCATGGAGGCAAGGTACGCAAGGCATTCCTGAATGATCGCGCTGCCCGCGCCGCAGCCCTGAAGCGACGGCTCCATCATGAAAAAGCCGAGAAATGCGACGCCGCGCTCAGGGTAGTCGAGGATCAGATCCATGACGGCGGCCAGACGGTCTCCCATAAAGAAGCCGAGATAGAACTTGTCCGCGGCCTGCTTTCCGGGCGGAAGCGCGGACAGATCCTCGAGAATGCTTTGCTCTGTGACGAACGGCTTGTGATATTCATAAAAAAGCGTATTGCGGCTGGAAAGCGCATAATGCGCCGGGATGTCCGCGCGCGTGAGCGGCCGGACTGCGTAACGGCTCGAGAGCCTGGCAGGGGAGAGCCGCTGCGGGTCGCCGCTGGGGAGCCATGCCTCGCGGATCAGAGCCTCGAGTACCAGCGCTTCGCGCTCCAGCATGACCGGATCGGCTGGGCCATGCGCGTGGCGGCGGTTTACCGTAATGGCGTGAAACGGATCGACCCATTCCAGCGTGAAGCCCTCGTCCGACTCATAGGCATCCAACCGCTGGCAGACGGTATCCTCCGCCGCTTCGCAGAGATAGTAAAAGTTGTCCTGCCGGAAAATTTCTGCTGCTCCACTGTCGGACTTCTGGATGCGGCGGACGCAGCCGTATTCCCGGATGCTCTGCGGAAGAATGCGCAGTCCGGCTTCCTCCTCCGTTTCCCGGAGCAGGGCTTGGACAGGCGCTTCCGACGGCTCGATCCCGCCGCCGGGGAACTTGTAGTAGGCATATTTTCGGCTGTAGATCATGGCGGCCCTTCCGCCGCGAAGAAGAATGGCCCGCGCGGAATCGCGCTGAAAAACGCGCCATGCGGGGTCGTAATTTTGGGCGTCCATCGGAAACAGCAGACGCATGGAAGCGCCTCCCTTCGCGTAATTTCTTCTGAGATTGTATCATAGAGATGAAAAATTTGCAATCCACAGGAAATTGCGGAAAAGCCTGTAAGAAAAGCGGAGCTTTTTCGTCTGATAGAGTAAAAGCAAAAAGGGAGGAAAAGACGATGAAAAAAGCTTTTATGGGCATGCTCCTGCTGGCGGCGCTGCTGCTCGGCGGCTGCACGCACGAGGATGAAGAAATTTGCCGGGAGGAGCAGTATTCGGCGAAGCCGGTCATTTACATCTATCCGGAGGAGACATCGGACGCAAAGCCGGTGATTTATCTGAGGCCGGAGGCGGCCATGGACGTTACGGTGCAGCTCGATTATGCCGGAACGCTGACCTGCACCTATCCGGCCTATGACGGAGGCTGGCAGGTCAGCGCCGCGCCGGACGGTACGCTGACGGATGCATCCGGGCAGACCTACCGCTATCTCTACTGGGAGGGCCGGGACGACACGGAGTACGACCTTTCAAGGGGCTTCTGCGTGCCCGGAGACGAGACCGCCGCGTTTTTGGAAGAGGCGCTGGACGCACTGGGGCTGACGCGGACGGAGGCCAATGAGTTCATCATCTACTGGCTGCCGAAAATGCAGGAAAATCCGTATAACCTGATCGCGTTCCAGACGGATGCCTACACACAGTCGGCGCGGCTGACGGTCACGCCGGAGCCGGATACGATGCTCCGCGTATTCATGGCGTGGACGGCGCTGGACGAGCCGGTCGAGCTTCCGGCGCAGGAGCTGTCTGCGCCCGAGCGCCGGGGCTTTACCGTCGTGGAATGGGGCGGTGCGGAGCTGCGAACGGAAGCGGAAGCGGCTTCCGCAGAATAAAAAAGGAATGCCCGGGTGGTGCAAGGCGGCATCCGGGCAAGTCTTTGGATGTTCAGGCGGGCGGCAATCCCACTCAGGTGCTCTGAATGAGCCGCTGGAAGGAGGGAAGGCTGCGCAGGATCATGTCATGGCTGACGCAGGTGCTCAGACGGAAATATTCCGGGCAGCCGAAGCCCTCACCGGGGACGATCAGGAGGTTTTCCTCAAGTTTCGCCCGGTCAGAGAATGCCTGCGAATTGCCGCCGGGTGCGCGTACCAGCATATAGAACGCGCCGGAGGGATTGACGCAGGAATAGCCGTAGGAGGTCAGGGCCTCGTAGAGCGTTTTCCGGTTGCGGTCGTAGGCCGCGACGTCAGGGCGCATATGCGCGCAGTGCGCAATGACGCGCTGGATGAGGGACGGCGCGCAGACGTGGCCGTGGGCGCGGGCTGCGCCGGCAATGGCGCAGTGCAGCTCGTGGCTGTCGGCGGCGGCGTCCGGCACGAGAACGTAGCCGATGCGTTCGCCGGGCATACTCAGTGACTTCGACCAGGAGTAGCAGACGAGCGTGTCCGCGTAGAGCGTCGGGATGAACGGGACCTCAACGCCGTCATAGACCAGCTCCCGATACGGCTCGTCGGCGATGATATAGATGGGATGGCCGTATTCCGCTTCCTTCCGGCGCAGCATCTCCGCAAGCGCCTCCAGCTCCTCGCGGGTGTAGACGACGCCGGAGGGGTTGTTGGGGGAGTTGACGATGATGGCCTGCGTGTGCGGCGTGACGTAGCGTTCGACGCTCTGCGCGTTCAGGCGGAAGCCTTCCTCTGCAGGAACGATGACGGGCTTAGCGCCGTTTGCCTCGGAGAAGGGCACATACTCCGGGAAAAACGGCGTGAGCAGCAGAATTTCCGCGCCGGGGATCGCTAGCGCGCGAAGAATGCTCACCAGCGCGGGGGCCGCGCCGCAGGTCATAAAGAGATTTTCCGGGCGCACACCCGCGTGATAGCGCACATTGAGATCATCAGCAACGGCGGCACGGGTGTCCAGAGAGCCAGAGGCGGAGGTATAGCCGTGCAGAACGAGCGTATCCTCTGTTTCCACCAGCTCCTCGATCACCTTTCCTGCCTCCGCAGGGACCGGTACGGACGGATTGCCGAGAGAATAGTCAAAAACATGCTCCGGCCCAAGCTCGCGGGCCTTCTGCTGACCGTATTCAAACAGCTCGCGGATGCACGAGCGCTTGGAACCAAGCTGATACATCGAATCCACAAACATCTGATTCTGCGCCTCCTTAAAAATTTGCTGCCTGTCAGGAATGGTGTGCGGTGACCGCGCCGAACGCGATGGAGGCAAGCTTTGTCTCCGCGCTGTCGGAACGGGAAACCAGCACGATGGGTACCTTAGCGCCGACGATGATGCCGGCATTTTTTGCGCCGCCGAAAATGCTCATGGCCTTACCCATGGCGTTGCCGACCTCATAGTCCGGCACGAGCAGGATATCCGCCTCTCCCGCGCCGGGAACGTCGTAGTGCTTGTGGCGGCAGGCCTCCTTGCTGACGGCGAGGTCGAGACCGACCGGGCCGTAGACCTCCATGTTGTAGGGCACCCAGCGTTCGGTCATTCCGGCCAGCGCCTGCGCGTCCAGCATGGACGGAATTTTTGGGTTGACGACCTCTGCACCGCAGATACAGGCGGCGTAGATCTTTTCATAGCCCAGCGCACAGAGCGTCTGCGCGGCGTTTTCCAGAATGTCGGCCTTTTGCTCGAGCGTCGGGAAGGTGTTCATGCCGCCGTCGGTGTTGAGCATCATTTTATGGCCCTGCGGCTCATAGAGCATGACGTGGCTCAGAAGCCGTCCCGTGCGAAGATTTGCGTCGCGGTTCAAAACGGCGCGCATCAGATCGGCTGTGCCGAGCAGGCCCTTCATCAGGAAATTGGCTTCGCCGCGCGTGACGCAGGCGACAGCCTGCTGCGCACATGCGGCGTCGGTATCCGCATCGATGATGCGGAATTCCGCCGGAGCTTCGCCGAGCTTTTCCAGAAGCGCGGTGATCTCGTCCCGATGGCCGACCAGAATCGGCTGCGCGATGTTCTCGCGCTTGGCGGCGCAGACGGCCCGAAGAACGTCCTCGTCGTGCGCGGCAGCGACGGCAATGCGTCCGGAGCCGAGACCGGCTGCCCTTTCGAGCAGCTGAGAAATGGAAGTCATGCGGTTTCCTCCTTCGGGTCGTAGAGCTGATAATGGCCGCTCTCCAGCGCCCGGAGCGCGCCCTCGGCAAGGCTCTTCATTTCCTCCTCGCCGGGGAAGCGGTAGATGGGCGCGAGCTTTTTCAGATACGAGGAGATCTCCTCGCAGAAGCGTTCGCTGTAGGCCATGCCGCCGGTGAGGGGGATGGCGTCTACGTCAAAGTGCATCACGGCGGCCATGGCACCAGCGTCCTTGGAGAGCTGATAGGCGAGTGCGCGGAAGATCAGATTGGCTTCCGCGTCGCCGGAGAAGGCGCGGCGCTCGATCTCACGGAAATCCTTCGTTCCGAGGTAGGAATAGACGCCGGCCTCGGAGCCGATGAGCTTCTTGATCTCCTTTTTCGTCTTGCCGGAGAAGCAGAGATTCACGACGGCGTTGACCGGCAGCGCGCCGGGACGGTCAAGCCCCATGCTGCCGTCGTCCTTGACGTTGTAGTTGTCCACGACGCGGCCCTTCTCGTGCGCGGCGACGGAAACGCCGCCGCCGAGGTGCAGGACGATCAGATTCACGTCCTCGTAGGCTTTGCCAAGGGCCTTTGCCGTTTTGCGCGCGACGGATTTCTGGTTGAGCGCGTGGAAGAAGCTCTCGCGCTCGATGCCCTTGAGGCCGGAGACGCGGGCAAGCTCCGTCAGCTCGTCAACACAGACCGGATCGACGAAGAAGGCGGGAATGCCCAGCGGATCCGCCAGCTCTCTGGCAATGTACGCGCCAAGATTGGCGGCGTGCTCGCCGTAGAAGGGATGCAGGATGTCTTCGATCACGCGGTCGGTCACCAGATAGGTGCCGGACGGAATATGGCGGAGCAGTCCGCCGCGGCCGCAGATGGCGTCCAGAGACGAGAGCGAAACGCCGCCCTCGTCCAGCGCCTTGAGAATGAGCGCCTTGCGATAGGGCATCTGATCGGCGACGTGCTCGAAATGGGCGAGATCCTGCGCCGCGTGCTCGACGGAGCTGCGGAAAATTTCGTTTTCTCCGTCGAAAACAGCGATCTTTGTGGAGGTCGCGCCGGGGTTGATAACAAGAATTTTCATATGGATACCTGTCAGACGGCGTTGAATCCGGCCCGGTAGGCGTTCAGATTCAATTCACGGAATTTGGGCGGGACGGTGTCGGAAATGACGCTCTCCCAGTCGATCTCGGTCATGCCGAGCGCCTTGACCATCGAGCCGAAGAGCACGATGTTGGCGCATTTGACGTTGCCAAGCTCCAGCGCGAGCTTTTCCGCGTTCAGAGAGAAGCAGCGGAAATGCTTCTGCATGGCTTCCAGACAGCCTTCGGGGTACTCGCACATACCGGCCGCGACCGTCGAGGACGGCATGGCATAGTCGTTGATGACGGCGATGCCGTCGGGCTTGAGATAATCGGAATAGCGGACGGCCTCCATCTTTTCGAACGCGAGGACGATATCCGCCGCGCCCTTGCCGATCACGGGGGAGTAGACCTTCTCGCCCCAGTGTACCTGCGTGGAGACGCTGCCGCCGCGCTGGCTCATACCGTGGACCTCAGACATTTTCACGTCGTAGCCCGCGCGCATCAGACCGTTGACCAGCACCTTTGCCGTCAGGATCGCGCCCTGACCGCCGACGCCCACCAAAAGGGCATGTTTCGTCTGCTTCATTTCTCAGCGCTCCTTTCTGGTAATGGCGTCCTTCGGACAGACCTGCGCGCAGACCGTACAGCCGACGCACTGCGTGGGATCGATCCGGGATTTTTTATTTTCCATCATAACAGCTGGGCAGCCGACTTTCAAGCACTTTTTGCAGCCAATGCACTTGTCGGCATCCACCTCGCAGAGAGCGGTGTTGTGCTTGATGCGCTTGATGAGCAGGCAGGGACGGCGGGTGATGATGGCTGCGGGCACGTCGCTGGCCAGCGCGTCCTGCACGGCCTGTTCCATGGCGGCCAGATCCTGCGGATCGACGATGATGACCCGCTGATAGCCATAGGAGGTGAGAATGTCCTCGATCTTCAGCTTTTCGGCAACATCGCCCTCCAGCGTGAAGCCGGAGCCGGGGTTGTCCTGATGGCCGGTCATGCCGGTGATGGAGTTGTCGAGCACGACGGGAATGACGTTTCCGCCGTTGTAGCGGATCTCCGCCGCGCCGGTCATGCCGGAATGGAAGAACGTAGAGTCGCCCAGAACGCCGAATACCTTTTTGTCGGTCTGTCCGGCGCGCTCGAACGCCTTCGCCATGCCCATGGCGACTGTGAAGCCGCCGCCCATGCAGACGCAGCTGTCCAGCGCGTTCAAAGGAGGCGCAAAGCCGAGCGTATAGCAGCCGATATCGCCCGCGACGACAAAGTCCTTGTGGCGGGACATGGTGTAGAAGAAGCCGCGGTGCGGACAGCCGGGACACAGTGCGGGCGGACGCGAGACGGGCGTGACGCCGACGTCTACAGTCTTGGGCGCGTCGCCGAAGATACGCTCGCGCAGCAGCTGCGGATTCAGCTCGTAGAGCTTGCCGGTCAGCTCCTTGCCGGTGCAGGGGATACCGGCAGCGCGGATCTGCTCTTCCATGAAGGGGTCAAGCTCTTCGATGACGTAGAGCTTTTCGACCTTCGAGGCGAATTCACGGATGAGCGCCATCGGCAGGGGATTGGTAATGCCGAGCTTCAGGAAGGAGGTATCCTCCGGGAAGGCGTCCTTGGCGTATTCATAGGCGATGGAGGCGGTGACGACGCCGACCTTGCCGCCGTTCAGCTCCATGCGGTTGAGGCGGGAGGTGCAAGCGTATTCCTCCAGCGCGCGGAGGTTTTCCTCGACCTTGGCGTGGTTGAGATAGGCGTTTCCGGGGGAGGAAACGAATTTGCGGATGTTTCTGGCATAGGGCGGGACTGCTTTTTCCGTGCGTTCGCCGAAGCGGACAAGGCTCTTGGAGTGCGAAACGCGGGTCGTGATGCGGTAGAGCACCGGAAGATCGAATTTTTCCGAGATCTCATAGGCGTCCTGCATGAAGTCCAGACACTCCTGCGAGTCGGACGGCTCGATCATGGCCAGACGCGCTGCGCGGGCATAATGCCGGTTATCCTGCTCATTCTGGGAAGAGTGCATACTTGGGTCGTCTGCAGAGACGACGACAAAACCGCCGCCGACGCCGTTATAGGCCGCTGTAAAGATCGGGTCTGCCGCGACGTTGACGCCGACGTGCTTCATGGCGCAGAGGCTGCGGACGCCCGCGATGGACGCGCCGTAGGCCACCTCCGCCGCGACCTTTTCGTTGGGAGCCCATTCGCAGTAGAGAGTGTCCTGATATTTGGGCAGCTCTTCGAAGATCTCCGTGCTGGGAGTGCCGGGGTAGGCAGAGCAGACCATGACGCCCGCTTCATAAGCGCCGCGCGCAATGGCCTCATTGCCGGAGAGGAGAACGTGTTCCAAACCGATGACCACCTTTCCAGATCGTATTTGTCTATTATGCTGATATTTTTATTTTACAGGAGGACTTGAAATGTGTAAAATATTATAATATGATAATGATATAAGTCGAACTTATATTTTGGAGGCGGACGGTATGACCATGACGCAGGTCCTATATGCGCTGGAGGTCGCGCGGTGTCAGAATGTGTCACGTGCGGCGGAGCGGCTGCTCCTGTCTCAGTCCGCGCTGTCGCAGCAGCTGCGGCGGCTCGAGCAGGAGCTTGGCTATCCGATCTTCACGCGCACGCTGCACGGCGTGCAGCTGACGCCGGAGGGCGAACGCTTCTGTGAGCAGGCGGCGGGTATGGCACGGACATGGAAGGAGTTTCAGGCGAACGTCCAGAAGAGTGCGCTTGGAATCCGTAAGCGCCTGCGCATCGGCATGGGCTCGCGTGTCTACTCCAACGACCTGTTTCAGCAGATCGCGCAGTTCTTCGAGGAGCATGAGGATCTGGATGTTGCGTTTGTGACGGAGGTCGGACTGGACTTTATCAGCCAGCTCCGGCGAGGTACGCTCGATCTGGCGCTCGACCGGCTGCCGGATACGAATATCGGCGCGCTGGAGAAGGAGTTTTCCATCTGCCCGCTTATCCGCGAACCGCAGTGCGTCCTTCTGTCGCCGGACGATCCGCGCAGCCGGAGAACGTCGATCTCCCTCTATGAGCTTCAGGGCTGCGCCATCACCTCCGGGCTGGAGGGGTCGGCGGAGGAATCCACGCTGCTTGAGACCTGTCGCCGCCACGGGATCACGCTCAACCGCGTCTACCGCTCCGACGGTGTGGAGACAAGCATGAATCTGGTGCGCAGCGGCCGCTGCGTCGCGCTTGGCCCGGCATCCTTTGCGGCCTATCATCAGGTCGCGGCGGTGCCGCTCACACCGTGGACAGAGGTCTGTTTGTGCTTCATCTGCCGCAGGGAGACGCTGAAGCAGCCGGAGATCGCTATGCTGCAAAGGTATCTGCAAAATGTCTGCCGGGAACGCGGCATTCTGGCAGAGAGCGGAAAGTAGGGCGAAATGGACAGAAAGCGCCGGAAAAGCCAACAGGAAATGAGACAAAACGGCGCTTGACGATTTGCATGGAACACTCTATAATATACAAGTTTCGGCCTGAGAAGAAATTCTGAGTTACGAGGTGTTTCAACATGGCAAGGCAGGCTTCCGGGCGTGTGCGCTCCATTCCCATGACGGAGGGCTCGCTTTGGAAAAATATATTCCTATTCAGCGTTCCGCTGATCTTTTCACAGCTGCTTCAGGTGCTGTTCAATATGGCGGATGTGGCCGTGGTCGGCAAGTTTGCCAGCTCGACGGCGCTCGGCTCCGTCGGCTCGACAACGACGCTCGTCACGCTCTTTACCGGCTACCTGATCGGCATGGGCTGCGGCGTCAATGTACGCGTGGCCCAGCACCTTGGCGCCGGGCAGGAAAAGCAGACGCAGGAGGCGGTCCACACGTCGCTCCTGCTGTGTACGCTGGCAGGGCTTATCATTACGGTGCTCTGCCTGACGATGGCCGAGCCGATGCTCAAGCTCCTGAAAACCAAGGACGATCTGATCGACGGCGCGGTGCTCTATTTCCGCATTTATGCGCTGGGTATGCCGGCGCTCGGCATTTTCAACTTCGGCAATGCCGTCCTCAGCGCAAACGGCGACACAAAGCGGCCGCTGGTCTATCTGACCATTGCGGGCGTTCTAAACGTGATCCTCAACCTGTTCTTCGTTATCGTCTGCAAGATGGCGGCGGACGGCGTGGCGCTGGCCAGCATTCTTTCTCAGTATCTGTCGGCTGTCCTCATTATCTGGCACATGCTCCGGCTCGAGGACAGCTGCCGCCTGATCCCGCGCTGCATCCGCTTCCATAAGGAACAGGTCGGACGGATCCTGGCGCTCGGCATTCCGGCGGGCGTACAGAATATGATCTTCGCCATTGCCAACCTGTTCATTCAGGTCGGTGTCAATTCCTTTGATTCGATCATGGTCTCCGGCAATTCCGCCGCAGCGAACACGGACTCCATCGTCTATAACGTCATGGCCGCGTTCCACACAGCCTGTTCGAGCTTTATGGGACAGAACTGGGGCGCCGGAAACCGCGAACGCATGATAAAAAGCTACCGTATCAGTCTGTTGTATTCGTTCCTTTCCGGCGCGCTGATCGGCCTGAGCCTGCTGTTTTTCGGAGAAGGCTTCCTGTTTATCTTCACAAACGACCCGGCTGTCGTTGCCGCCGGCATGCAGAGAATGCACATCATGTGCTTCTCCTATGCCATCAGCGCCTTCATGGACTGCACCATCGCGGCCTGCCGCGGCATCGGACGGAGCTTTGTACCGACGGTGATCGTCATTCTCGGCTCCTGTGTGTTCCGCGTCATTTGGGTCTATACGATATTCGCCCATTTCCATACGATCCCTTCGCTGTATCTGCTGTATGCGTTCTCGTGGGCCATCACGGCACTGGCGGAGACCATCTACTTCCTGTGCTGCTTCCGGAAGCTCAATGCCGCCCCGACGGTGGCCGCAGAATAAATCAAGTATGCAAAACGTCCTGCCTTTCGGCAGGACGTTTTGCATACTCAGATTTTCTTATAATCAGAATTTCAGGCTCCCGGAGGTGATGCAGACGCCGGTTTTCCGGTCGAACAGCATGATCTGGTCGCCGGTGATGGACAGCGGGATCTTTGCGCCGATGGTAAACAGGGAGCTTCCGAAGATCACACCCGTCAGCAGGAAGCCGCCGACGCGGACCTTGATCGTCGATTCCATGCCGGTAGGCATGGCGCCGTAGATCTCGCCCTCGAGGCTGCTCTTGTCGGCAATGTCGAGGAACTCCGGACGAATGCCGACCGCGAGACCCTCATTGGTAATGACCGGCGTTTCCTGAAGGGAATCGTCCTCTTCCTCGACCTTGGCAATGTGATAGCGGAACACCTCGTCCTTGTTGCCCTTCTCCACATAGCCCTTCTGCGCAGCCTTTTCCTTCCGCTCTGCGGCGCGCTTTTCCGTTTCCACGTCGCGCTGACGGAACCACTTCTGCATATCGACCGGCTTCGTCGGGACGAATTTGGCCTTGAGTCCGCCAAGGACAGTCAGATCAAGCGAGCCATCGGCGCCCTGACTTCCCTTCGCCTCTACAAAGTTGATGGAGGGATTGCCGACGAAGTCGGCGACGAACAGGTTTGCCGGATGGTGATAGACGCTCAGCGGCGCGTCATACTGCTGAAGGACGCCGTTATTGATAAGGCAGATCTGGGTCGCCAGCGTCATGGCCTCCATCTGATCGTGCGTGACGTAGACGAAGGTGGAGCCGGTCTCGACGTGCAGACGCTGCAATTCATAGCGCATTTCCAGACGCAGCTTCGCGTCAAGGTTGGACAGCGGCTCGTCCATGAACAGAACCGTAGGCTCCGGAGCCAGCGTTCTTGCGATGGCGACACGCTGCTGTTGGCCGCCGGACAGCTCAGCAGGGTAGCGGTCCATGAACATACCGATCTTGACGATGCGGCTCACGCGGCGGACGGTCAGATCGATTTCCTCCTTCGTGAGCTTGCGGGTCTGCATGACGACCTCACCGTCCCTGCAGAAGCGGTATTCCTCGTCGAGCGTATAGCCCGCGTCGGGAGCGCGACTGCCGTCCATCCCGCGTCGGCCGCTCTCTTCCGGCCTGCATCGACCTTCGCAAGGAGCGCGGCGGCTTCGTTTCTGCCGTCCTTGCCGGATTCCAGATGGTAGTCGTAGAGCTTCTTTGCCGTATACTGCGACAGCGTGAAGGCATCGATCAGCTTGAGAATGGCCTTTTTCTCCTCCAGATTTCCGTCCTTGTCGCGGCACTCGTCGAGCACGGAGACGACCTCGGCGGGCGCTTTCAGAATTTCTGCCAGCCTTGCAGCGTTTTTCGTTTCAAAGTCGATCTTTGCCATCGGCTCCTTGATATTGGACAGTCCGAAGGAAATATTCTGATAGACGGTCATGTTGGGCCACAGAGCGTAGTTCTGGAACAGGAAGCCGACCTTGCGCTTGTTGGCCGGGACATTGATGCCAAGCTCACTGTCAAATACGACCTTGTCGCCGATGGTGATGCGGCCGCTGGTCGGGGTCTCGAGGCCCGCGATCATGCGGAGCGTTGTAGTCTTGCCGCAGCCAGACGGGCCGAGCAGCGTCACGAAGGCGTTGTCCGCGATCGTCAGATTCAGGTCCTCGACCGCATAGAATTTTGCCCAGCGCTTGGTGACATGTTCCAATTTGATTTCAGGCATGATATTAACCTCCTATTCCCTTGTCAAGGCTTGCACCCGTGACCTTGTTGACCAGGGTGTTGCAGATCAGAATGGTAACGATCAGGATCAGATTGATGCCGCTGGAGAACGCATACAGGCCCATTTCGTCGAAGTAGTCGAGCGTCGTCGAAAGGATGAAGCCCTGCACGCAAAGCAGCATGAACAGCGACAGCTCACGCAGGCACGTCATGAACGGCAGCAGGAAGCCGGAAATGATCGAGGATTTCTGGATGGGGATGATGATGCGCGTCATGCGCTTGAACCACGGGATATCCTGAATGATGGCTGCCTCCTCGATCTCGCCCGAGAGCTGGAGCATGGAGTTGAGCGAGCTGCGGCTCGCAAATGGGATATACTTGACCGTGCCGACGATGATAAGCAGCGTATAGGTGTTGTAGAGATTCAGCTTTTCCGTCGAGAACAGGATGAAGAACGCGACGCCGACAGCAATGGACGGCATCAGGTACGGCAGAAACGCCACGGAATTGACGTAGTTTGCCCAGCGGCTGCGGCGATTCTTGGAGACGGCGTAGCCGATCATGGTGCCGATGGAGCCGGCCAGCAATGCGCAGGCCACGGAAACGAGGATCGTTCCCTTGAACGCTCGCCAGATCGTCTCATTGTAGAGAATACCCTTCTGACCGTACATGCCGTTTTCGGTGACGTTCTCCGAGGTGATCCACCACTTGGTTGTCAGATTCGACGGGTCGCCGGTGTAGAGGAAGGAATAGTCGCCCGGATTCGGCAGGAACGTCTCAAACGCGAAGGAAATCATGGGGAAAATGCTGGTGAAGAAGGTCAGGATGACCAGAATGATCGCCAGGATATACTTGCCGTACTTGCCAAGCGTGATCTTGGAGATCTGGCCGGACTTGCCGGTGACGGTGGTGTAGTTCTTGCGGCTCTTAAGCGAGAACTGGTTGAGCAGCATGATCGCTACGCCGAATATCATCATGATGATGGCAAGGATGCTCGCCTCGCCGGTGTATTTCGAGTTCATCGAAACGTACTTCGTCGAAAGCGTGCTCAGGCCGAGGTAATGCGGCACGGGATACGAACCCATTGCACTGCCGAACACCAGCAGAATGGTGGAAAGGATCGCGGGCTTGACCATCGGGAGCGTGACGCGGAACATCGTTTTCCACTTCGGCGTGTCCAGAATGATCGCCGCCTCCTCAAGATTCGCGTCCATGTTGCGGAAGATGCCGCCGATCAGGATATAGGCGAACGGTGCATAGTGCAGGCCCAGCACCATGAGGCTCGGGAACAGGCCCTTGCACCACCAGATCGGCATGTTGACGCCGAACAGTGCGGCAAGCAGGCCGTTAGATGTGCCGGTAACGGCGTTGGAGTTGAACAGGTTCTGCCACACGACGGCCAGCGTCCACTGCGGCATGATATACGGGAAAATAAAGATGGAGCTGAGATACTTTCTCCACGCAAGGTCGGTGCGCGTGATCAGAAACGCGAACAGGCCGCCGTAGAGGATGGACACAAGGCAGGTTCCGACCGCCAGCAGCACCGTATTGAGCAGCGGCGTCCATAGGTTCGTTTTCGCCATGCGGCTGGTAAAGAGGTCGATGTAGTTGACGGTCGTATAGCCGGATGCCTGTCCGGTCAGATGGGCGTCGATGGTGCCTGCGTGGATCTTGAAGGTATCCTCCACGATGGCGACGATCGGCGCGACGGTCGTAAAGGTCAGAACGATGCCGAGCAGCAGCAGGATCACGTTGTGCGGCTTGGAAAAGAAGGTCTTGACCTTATTGAGAACGATGGTGGTCTTGCTGGCGCGAAGGGTCGTGGGTTGGTTCATGGCGTTCTCCTCTTTTCACAGAATTTATGGGAGATGGTCGGGCGTTACATCCACGCGCCCGGAGCTGATGATCTGGAGTTGAAAACAGCTGCAAGCGCGCGGATGCAGCGCTTTTGAAAAGGCGCCCTTGGATGCGCGATCCAAGGGCGCCAGATGTGTGTCATACGGTGCAGCGCCGGGAAATTTCAGATCAGCCCGCGCTGTACTTGCTCAGCATCTCGATCCAGCTGCCGACGGTGAACGCAACGTCTGCACAGTATTCCGGATCCTCGAGCACGAGCTTGCCGTTGGTGGTCCACCATTCGTAGCCGCGGTCGTTCTTGGCTGCGAATTTCACAGTGGTGCCGTCCTCATCCATGCCGCCGATGGAGTGATGGAAGTTCTCTTCCGTCTCGGCCGCAACGGTCGGGTTGGAGGAATAGCCGCCCATGTCCTTGCCCCAAGCGGAGAAGCCGTCAGCGGTGCAGGTCATGTAGGCGATGAACGCGCAGGCGGTCCAGGGCAGCGGGGAGTTGTCGGTCACGAACAGGTAATGGCAGTAGCCGTAGCCGCCGATGCCCTGATAGCCGTCCTCATAAGCGGCGACCTTGACATTGTTGACGGAAACGGAGCTGGACTCCTCAACGGAGCGGAGCTTGGAATAAACCAACAGGCCGAACTGATTCTTTGCGGATTCGTCAACCAGCGTGTTGCAGATGGGGCCGTCGTCGGTCTGAGCGTTGTAGCTCTCGACCCACAGCTTGATCCATGCCAGTGCGTAAGCGCCGTCCGCGCCAAGGCCGAGGTCGGCAGCTTCGGACTCCATCGCAGCGATGGTGGGCTGGAAATAAGCCTGCTCGTCGGCGGACAGCGCCTCATAGGACTCCTTCAGCCATGCGGCGTAGTCGTCACGGGTCAGCATATACAGGAAGTTCTTGCCGACGATCTCGGAGTCGATGTCCATGAACAGGCCATGTTCGCCCTCTGCGACAAAGTCCCAGCAGTTGTCATAGGTCTTGTCGCCGGTGCAGTTGTACATAAAGACCTTGTTCAGAGTCTGGAGCGGCAGGAAGCCGGTGTAGGCATCGGCCGTAGTGCCGTTGGCGTCCGCCCAATCCTTCGGGATGAAGGTGTCGAGGATGCCGGTCTGGACCATCTTGCTCTCGATCTGGTTGCCATCCTGAATGAGGGTCATGGCAAACGTGCCGGTGCCCTTCAGGGAGTCAGCCGTCAGCTGATCGAAGATCTTGTTGTTCTTCGGCTGCTGCCACTCGAACTCCATGCTGTAGCTGGAGTCGATGGACTGGAGATATTCAATGAACAGGGGCAGAGCGCTCTTGCCGCGGCTGGAGTTGCCGACGCCGTAGAACATCTTGCCGTTGGACTCTTCGATGGCCTTCTTGGCCAGCTCCTCGAGCGTCATGCCCTCGGCTTCCTTGATGATCTTCTGGGTCTCGGTCAGGTTTTCGTCAGTCTCAGCCGGAGTCTCGGCGGGAGTCTCAGCCGGAGTCTCGGCGGGAGTTTCCTCGTTGTTGTTTTCTGCGGGGGTCTCGGTCTTGGGGGTGTCGTCCGTCTTTGCAGGCTCATTCTGTGCGGGCGCTGCGGCGCAGGCGGCCATCGCCAGGATCATGGAGACTGCAAGCAGAAGTGCAAGAATCTTTTTCATAATGGTTCCTCCTATCGTATTTGTCGGGAGCCGCGGCATCGCCCCGGCTCGGGATAGTTTTATTTTACTTTTTTCTTTTTCCGATGAACAGGGGACAAAACTGCGTTAATTTGTGATTCTCTGATATTTTTGTATCATATGGATAGATTGCGCGTGCCGTGTATGCTATAATATGGTCAAATTGCAGCGCAAGCTGGTCAGAATGTCCAAAGGAGCCGCCATGAACAAACGAAAAACGCTTGTATTCCTCTGTTTGCTGTTCGTCCTGATCTCTGCTATAATCCTGTATGGGGTGATCTCCATGAAAAAGAAAAACGACTCGGCGGAGCGTCTTGCCGAGCAGCTTCTATCCGGCAAAAAGAACGCCATAACGCTTGTGCGTGAAAGCGGCATCTCCGCGAAGGGCGCTTCCAAGATCGGCGGCATTCCCGACCTCCCAGCGGGCTTCCAATGGCCGTATTTCGAGGGCACCGACTATGAGGGCGTCCGGAAAAGCCGTCCGCTTTCCTTCCTTGCGCAGATCGATCTGTCGCAGGCAGCCGGCTTCGACCCGGAGGGGCTTCTGCCGCACACGGGAATGCTCTACTTCTTCTATGAGCTGCAAACCATGGCGTGGGGCAATCTCGAGGACGACGGCTGCGCCCAGGTTTATTATTATGATGTGTCTCCGGACGCGCTCCGGCCGACCGCGCCGCCGAAGTCGCTGCCCGCTTCGCTGATGGTCCCCGAATCGCCGCTTACGATGCAGGGCAAGGTCAGCTATCCGTCCTCCGAGGAGCTTCCGCTTTCCGAGTTGAGCACAGCGGAACGCTTCCGCATCTACGATCTTTATGAGGCGCAGCTCCGGCAGAACGGCGTGGAGCTTGAGCATGATCCCGCAGAATGCTTCCAGCTGCTCGGCTATGCCGAGCTGATCCAGGGCTCGATTCTTCTGGAATGCGCACTGCACGCCGCAGGACTCAACTGGGACGATTATGCGCAGCTCTCCGCCAAGGAGCAGCAGGCGCTGCTGGAAACCGGCGGCGAATGGACGATGCTGGCCCAGTTCGGAACGCTGTCGGACGAGCTGATGTTCGGCGACTGCGGCTGCATCTATTTTTACATCCGAAAGGACGATCTGGCCGCGCAGCGCTTTGACCGCGTCTACCTCAATCTGCAATGCGGCTGAGCAGAATCGCCCTTCGAAAGGAAGTCTCATGAAAAGGTTTACCGCGCTTCTCCTGCTTTTATCCCTTCTGCTTCTGACCGCCTGCACCTCAAGTGTGCAGACGCCGGACGGCCTTGCACCCGGCGACTCGGAGCGGCTCGTCCTCTATACCTCGCACAAAAAAGAGGTCTGGTGGCCCATCGTCAAGGAATTTGAATCGCGCACCGGCATCTGGGTCGAGGTCGTGGAGGGCGGAACCAATGAGCTTCTCGAGCGCATCCGCAGCAAAAAGGACGCGCCGGAGGCCGACGTGATGTTCGGCGGCGGCGTGGAGAGTCTGCAATCCTACAGCGGCTGCTTTGCGCCCTATTCCTGTCAGGACGCGGCGCAGATCGCGGCGCAGTACCGCTCGCCGGATGATGTCTGGACGCCGTTTTCGTCCCTGCCGGTCGTTTTGATCTGTAATCCGAAGCTGCTTTCCTCCGAAAGCCTCCAGAGCTGGGCGGACCTTCTCTCACCGGAGCTGCGCGGGAAGATCGCCTTTGCTGACCCGTCCGTCTCCGGCTCCAGCTACACCGGCCTTGTGACCATGCTCTATGCCCTCTCCGAGGAGGAGCAGGACGCGGTCTTGCAGCGCTTTGCGGAAAATCTGGACGGGAAGCTCCTTTCCGGCTCCGGTGAGATCGTCTCGTCCGTCGCCTCCGGCGAATCGCTGGCCGGGATCACGCTGGAGGAGACCGCGCTCAAGCGCATCGCCGCCGGAGACGAGATCGAAATGATCTATCCAACGGACGGCACGAGCTGCGTTCCCGACGGCACCGCCATCGTCTCCGGCGCACCGCATCCGGACAACGCGAAGGCCTTTGTGGACTTTACGGTCAGCCGCGACGTGCAGGAGCTGATCCAGGAGCGATTTTACCGCCGCTCGGTGCGGAGCGATGTGGAGCCTGCCAGCAAGCTTCCGCCGCTCAAGCAGCTGACGCAGGTTGATTATGATGTCGGCTGGGCAAGCGCGCACCGCGACGCGATCTTAATGAGCTGGGCATTCTATCTCGATACGGAGCCGGAGTCATGAAGCTGTTTTCCTTTCATTCCTTCCGCCAGCGGCTGAACGCCGCGTTTCTGGCGGTCTCACTGGTGCCGATGCTGATCTGCTCGGCGCTGCTGCTGCAAATTTTCCGCCTGCGTCTGCAAACGGACGCAAGCGAGACGGCGCAGACACAGCTTGACAGCATCTTGCAGTCCTTTGATGCGCTCCACGAGGGCTTTCAGGAGGTTCTGGACTCTCTGCAAACCAATTCTCTCGTGACAAAGGCGCTTTTTGACGGCGCCGCCGAGGATTCCGAGGTCTACACGCAGCTGTTCAGCGCGACGGAGAGCGTCCGCGGCTTTGCGCGGTTCGATCTCTACGATATCTCCGGCCGCTGGCGCTATTCCACGCAGACCGCACCGGAGGAACGCACACTCCCGACGAACTGGGGCATTCTCAGCGAGGCCGCGCGCGCGGAGGCCGGAACGCTTTTCTATTCCGCGTCCGAGGACCCGTCGGACACGGCGCAGCCGCTCCTGCAGGCGGGCGCGCTTCTGACCGACCGCTACGGCGCGCCGGTGGGCTATCTGGTGATCGAGGTCTATGAAGCCAACCTTCAAGCGCTGCTCGGCGGTAAGGCCGGCGCACAAAATGAGCTTCTGCTCCTCGATCGCTTCTGGCGCGCGATCTACTGCTCGCGTCCGGCGCAGGCACAGTCTCTGACCGATGCGCTGCGGATGCAGCTGCTTTCCGGCCTGCCGCTCACGGGCAGCTCCGACGAATTTCTCTATACCGTCCGCGTCCATCCCGGCACGGGCCTCGTTCTGGTCCTTCAGCAGCCGCAGGTCTTTACGAAGGATACGCTCCGCCTTCTGTATACTGTGAGCGCGCTCAGCGCGCTCATCTGTGTGGTCGTGAGCATCCTCATGAGCCTGCAGCTCAGCCGCAGCACCTTCCGCCCCATCGGACGGCTGCACCATGGCATCCGTCAGGTCGGCAAAAACGACCTCGACGTCCGCGTCCCGGTGCCGGAGGGGCGTCACGACGAGCTGGACGAGCTGGCCGTGCAGTTCAACTCCATGGTCGTCGCGCTCCAGCATAACCAGCAGGCGCTGCTGGAAAACCAGCAGGCGCTCAACGACGCGCAGATCCGTATGCTTCAGGCACAGCTAAACCCGCATTTTCTCTGCAACACGCTGGACACCATGAAGTGGATCAGCAAGATCAATCAGGTGCCGCAGGTGGCGCTGATGTCCACGAATCTGGCGGACATCCTGCGTTTCTGCATCTCCCCGGACGAATTTGTCCCGCTGAAAAAGGAGCTTGAGATCCTCAGCCGCTATATTGAGATCCAGCGTATCCGCCTTTCCGACAGCTTCGTTTACCACGCCGACGTTCCGCAGGAGCTGGAAGCGCTCATGGTTCCGAAAATGCTGCTCCAGCCGCTTGCGGAAAACGCGATCCTGCACGGGCTGGAGGGCGTCGAGCACGGCGAGATCACCGCCTCGGCCCGCCTTCTGCCGGACGGAACGCTGGAGCTTCGCGTCCGCGACAACGGACGCGGCCTGCCGCCGGAGCTGCTCGGGCCGTACCGCCCACCAGAGAAGCAGACCGGCCATCTCGGCCTTTTCAACGTCGATACCATTCTGAAAAAACACTACGGCGAGCGCTTCGGCCTGCGCCTTGAAAACAATACGGCCGGAGGCGGCGCGTGCATCATCGCCGTGCTTCCTGCCGGAAGGAGGGATTCCCAATGCTGAGGGTGCTCGTCGTGGAGGACGAGGAAATGATCCGCAAGGGCATCGTGCTTGCGGTAGACTGGGCAGCGCTCGACTGCGTGATCGTCGGGGAGGCCGCAAACGGTGAGGAAGGTCTGGAGGCGGTGGAGCGGCTGCAGCCCTCGCTCATCATCACAGACCTGAAAATGCCGAAAATGGACGGGCTGGAAATGGTCAGCCGCCTGCGTGAGGCTGGAAATTCCGTTTTTGTCATCATCCTGACGGCCTATGACAGCTTCGCCTATGCGCAGAGCGCTCTCCGCCTCGGCGCGGTCGATTTTCTGCTCAAGCCGTTTCACGACGGCGATCTGGAAAAGGCCGTGCTCACGCTGCAAGGCAGGCTCAAGGCGCAGTCCGAGCGCACGAACGCTGCCTCCGGCGTTCCCGGCGTCAAAAAAGGCGGCAAAAGCCGCTATGTGCTCGAGGCTATGGATTACATCGGTCAGAATTACGCCGACAGCAATCTGAGCGTCGGCCAGATCGCCGCGCAGCTTGACTTGAGCGAAGGCCATCTGAGCCATCTCTTCAAAAAGGAGACCGATTACACGATCGGCAATTATCTTACACGCTACCGCATCCACAAGGCCATGGAGCTTCTGCGTCAGGGACGGTTAAAGGTCTACGAGGTCGCAGAGGCCGTCGGCTACCGCGATATCGCCTACTTCTCCGCGACCTTCAAAAAGGTCGCGGGCATGAGCCCCTCGGAGTATCAGGATTCGCAGGCTTGATCTTGCGTATACGATTACGACGTTTTCTTGTATCAAAAAGGCTCGGATAAATTAAGTGCCGCCCGGTGGGCGGCACTTTTTGCACCTGCTTCTTATGGAAGCAGCCTTCGGACGACGGCCTCCATCTCCGCCTGATCCCAGATAACGGGAACAGGGTAGGTAGGATTGGCCTCCCGGAGCGCGCGGACGGCGATCTCGGGGATATCATCCTCCCGCAGCTCTGCGACGGCCTGCGGTATGTCCATCTTCCGCTCCAGCTCGCGGATGCGGGAGAGGACGGCCTCCGCCTTTTCGGTATCTGTCTGCCCGCCAAGGAAGAGGTATTCCGCGATACGCGCAAGCTTACCGGTGATGCGGGAGCCATAGGACTCGAGCACAATGGGAAGCACCGTCGCACAGGCCTGCCCGTGCGGGATGTGATAAAGTCCGCCGAGGGCATGGGCGATGGCATGGACGTAGCCGACATAGCCGTTCGTGAACGCGATGCCCGCGTAATACGAGCCGAGAAGCAGATGCTCCCGCGCGGGCAGATTATAGCCGTCCATGTACGCTGAAAGCAGATTCTCGTGAATGAGCTTCATCGCATCGAGCGCGTAATGGCGTACCTTCTGCGAGGCAAAGCAGTTCGTATAAGCCTCGATGGCGTGTGTGAAGGCGTCCATGCCGGTATCCGCCGTGATGCTTTTGGGCAGAGCGCAGGTGAGCAGCGGGTCGAGAATGGCCGCGTCCGGTACGAGGCAGAGGTCTGCCACCGGGAACTTCAGCTCACGCTTCGCGTCGGTCGCCACTGCTGCGGCCGTGACCTCGGAGCCGGTACCGGCGGTGGTGGGGACGGCGACGGTGAACGGAAGCTTCCTGCGCACCTTGAGCGTCCCCTTCATTTTTTCGACCGGCTGTTCCGGCTTGACCGTGCGGGCGGCGGCCAGCTTGGTGCAGTCGATGGCGGAGCCGCCGCCGACGCTCAGAAAGGCGTCGCAGCCCTCGTCGCGGTAGCTTTTCGCGGCGTGCTCGATGCAGGAAAGATCGGGGTCCGGACGGACGCCGTCGAACACGGCGGCTTCAATGCCCTTGCTTTCCAGCTCGGAGAGCAGCGGCGCAAGCGTTCCGCGGCGGACAGTTCCGGCAGTCGTCACGATCTGCACCTTGTGTACGCCATGCTGCTTGAGAATGACGGCGGCCTTGAGAAAGCTTCCGTTTCCGGTCACAAGCTCCTGCTTTTTCTCCGGAAGCACGCGGAGAGCCAGCGCCATTGCGCCCTGGTAGACGCGGTAAAGAATGGTTTTTCCGTTTTTCATACGATCACAGCTCCTGAATTTCTGCGTGCGGGTCAAAGCCCCGCGCGGGCGCAGACATCCTCGAACGCGGGAACGCTGGAAATGCCGCCCGGCTTTTCCGTCGAGAGTCCCGCGCTGGTGCATGCAAAGCGGACGATCTCTTCCAGCTCCGTGCCGTCCAGCGCCTCCGGCGCTTTCCCGGTCTGGAGCAGCTTCCAGACGGCAGAGCCGCCGAAAATATCGCCCGCGCCGGTGGTGTCGATGGTGTGAAGGCCGGTGAGGGCAGGGACGGTGCCAACGGCATTGCGGTTTGCGAACAGGCAGCCGTTTTTGCCGAGCGTGACAAAAACGAGCCGGATGCCGAACTCGTTCAGAAGCTTCTGCGCGGCTTCCTCATAGGAAATGTCTCCGAAGAGGAAGGAGACCTCCTCGTCGCTGATCTTTACAACGTCCGCCTGCCGCAGGCCCCAGAGCATTTGCTCCTTTGCCTGCGCAAGATCATTCCAGAGCGGCTTGCGGAGATTGGGGTCGAAGGTAATGAGCTTTCCGTGCTCCTTTGCATACGCAACGGCGAACTGCGTCGCCGAGCGCGCAGGCTCGTCGGTCAGGGAGAGCGTCCCGAAGTGCAGAATGCGCGTGCGGTCCAGAAGCTCCGTGGAAATTTCATCCTTGCGCAGACAGGTGTCTGCGCCGGGCTTGCGGGCAAAGGCGAAGTGCCGGTCGCCGTCGGGGTCGAAGGTCACGAATGCGAGCGTCGTAAAAACGTCAGGAGCCTCAATCATGCCCTCCGTGCCGATCCCGGCCTTTTCCAGCGTGCCGAGCAGCAGCTTGCCGAAGGTATCCGCGCCGACCTTGCCGATCATGCTCGTTTTCGCGCCGAAGCGCGTCAGCGCGGCGAGAAAATTCGCCGGAGCGCCGCCGGGGTGCGCGGCCATGACGGGATATCCGTCCGCGTCCGTTTCCTTGCAGGCAAAATCGATCAGAAGCTCGCCGAGAGCGATCACGTCATATTCAGAGCGCATATGTTTTCTCCTTTTGATCCTTAAATATCCGGTGCGTGCCGGAGCGGTGTATCGATTTTGTATATCATACCTTGAAATTGCGGAAAGTGCAATCCGAAATTCATTTGACATGGATTTTACAAAAGAAAGCTTTCTGATTTTACGCACCGGCGGTATGCTTGTAGCGTGATCGGAAATCAAAACAATATGAAAACAAAGGAGAAAAAGAAATGAAAAAATTCGTATGTCTTGCACTCATTCTGGTGCTGGCAGTCGCCGCACTGGCTGGCTGTGCAAAGAAGGAATCCGGCAGTGTTTCGACCGACGGCTCGACCTCGATGGAAAAGGTGATCGGCGCCCTCGGTGAGCAGTTCATGAAGGATAACGACGGCATCAGCTTTACCTACAACCCCACCGGCTCCGGCTCCGGCATCACCGCCGTCTCCGAAGGACGCTGCGACATCGGTCTTTCCAGCCGCGCTCTGAAGGATGAGGAAAAGGCCTCCGGCCTTGTCGGCACGACCGTCGCGCTGGACGGCATCGCCATTATCGTCCATCCGGACAACCCCGTTTCCGACCTGAGCATCGACCAGATCGCAAAGATCTACACCGGCGAGATCACCAACTGGAAGGATGTCGGCGGCGAGGATGCAGAGATCGTCCTGATCGGCCGCGAAGCCGGCTCCGGTACCCGCGACGGCTTCGAGTCCATCACCGGCACGAAGGACGCCTGCCAGTACCGTCAGGAGCTGACCTCCACCGGCGACGTTATTACCACCGTGGCCCAGAAC
>ERZ780083.34-NODE-34-length-46221-cov-10.204220_pt1 | contig 46221 bp, 42 predicted proteins | sample MGYA00511838_ERZ780083 | MGnify/ENA primary metagenome ERZ780083 (study PRJEB29588, sample SAMEA2152602) | human gut metagenome | biome: human gut; feature: human-associated habitat; material: faeces | place: Denmark | collected 2008/2010 ...
TCCTTCTGGCGCGGGATGGGCTGTATGTTCTGCTATCGGGAGCAGCTCAAGCCCAAGACAGGGGGCAAACATGAGCCGTGAACTGACCCGGCAGGAAAAGGCGGCGATCCGCAAGCTGGTGACAAAGTGGTGCGCCAACTACGATAAAGACTATGGTTGCCTGCCGCTGGAATGTCCCTGCTATATGCTGGGCAAGTGCTGGACGGGTGCTTATTGCCGCTATTTCCGTTCGGCGGTGCTGCCCCTTGATTCTGTGCTGGAAAGGTCGCTGACCGTGGAGCGTATCACGGAAACCCGGCCTTGCCCGGTATGCGGCAGGGCTTTCCTCCCGGATGGGCGGCAGCGGTACTGCTCCCCGGTCTGCGCCGGGGCTGCCCTGCGGGAGCAGAAGCGGGCGTATATGCGCCGCAAGCGGAGGTAGTGCGTGGAAAAATAGTCCCGGAAAACGCCTGTATTTACAAGGCTTTTCCGGGGCGCTTTCGGGGTGGGCGGTATGTTTTCCGTCCGCCCCTGTTTTTGCAGAAATGCTTTCCACATCCAAGCGCCGGAGCTTTGGGACATTTTGTCCCGAAGTCCCGGCTGAAAGGAGAAATAATGCCTAAATATTATGAGATCAGCGAGGCGGCGGCAAAGCGGGCAAAGGATATGAACAGCTATTCCGACTATGCCCCCGGCTCGGCCACCGCTGGCTACCGGGCGATGGTGGATGAAGCCTATGCGCTGGCAGAGAAGCAGAAAGCGCGGGTCGATCCCATGTACCACGATAAGATCGACGCTCTTGTTGACCGCTACGCCCGCAGATTGGCGGAAAACCTCAATGAGCGCAACGCCATTGACGCCCGTGTGCCGTCTATTCTGATTACCGGAGGCGGCAATTTCCCCGTGGCGAAAAAGGCCAAGCAGAATGCCGCCCGGGATCGCAACTACGGCGAGTACGCTGAAATTGAAAAGCTGCTGGATAAGATCCGTTCCACAGGCCGGGGCGGGATCAGCGCCGACGATGACCTTGCCGTGGAAAAGCTCACGAAAAAGCTGGAGGGAATGGAGTCTCAGCAGGCCATGATGAAGGCGGTCAATGCCTACTACCGCAAGCACAAGACGCTGGAGGGTTGCCCCGAGCTGACGGCGGAGCAGGTGGAAAAGGTCACGGCGTCCATGTCCCAAGACTGGCGCAAAGCCCCCGTTCCGTTTCCATCCTATCTGCTCACCAACAATAACGCCAACATCCGCCGTGTGCGCCAGCGCATTGAGGAGCTGAGCCACAAGGCTGAGTTTGTCGGCTGGACATTCCCCGGTGGGGAGGTCAATGTCAATGAGGCAGAGAACCGATTGCAGCTCATTTTTGCGGATAAGCCGGACGCCGACACCCGGCAGGCGCTCAAAAGCGAGGGCTTCAAGTGGGCGCCCAGCCAAGGGGCATGGCAGCGGCAGCTCAATCAGAACGCCATCCGTGCCGCCGCAAGGCTGGACTTCCTGCGCCCGGAGGACGGCAAAAACCCCTATCAGCTCCAGCCCTTTGCAAAGAGGACGGAAAAAGATGTATCACGGTGAGGAGGGTATATGGACAAAAATCAAGGCTATGAGATCATTCAGGCCGTCATGCTGGAAAATGGCAGGGGCTTTGCGCTGGGGCATCATCCTACCGCTCCCTCGCCCTATGTCACATGGGCTTGCTACGATGACAAGAGCGGCCAGCGGCAGTATGAATGGGGGCATTACGGCAGCGACCGTGCCGCTCTGGAACAGGATTTTGCGGCGCGGGTGCAGGAGTACCAGCGCCTTTACAATGTCGGCGTCAAGCAGACCGAGGCTCCCGGCCTTTACAAGTATTATTCTACCCAGCGTCCCGTGGACATCGGGACATTTCCCAAGCCGCCCCGCAACGCCCCGGATGAAATTGTCAACTACGATCAGCGCGTCCCGGTTGAAAACGGATCGTTTCTGGCGTGGGGGCATTTGACCTACACACGGCCATTGACGAAACGGCAGGCGTCTGACTATGAGCTGCGGCCTGCGCCCGACAATCCCGACAGACCCCGTTCCATTCGGGAGCAGATGAAAACCGCCGCAAAACAGGCCGAGGCTGACCGTGGGCAATCCGCCCCAAAGAAAAATGCCCCTGACCGGGGCGACAGATAGGAGGACATTTATGGAGCAGGAACGCAATCCCAACAAGAACGCCGAGCTTTCTATGGAGCAGAACGGGAACATGATCGACGGCATCATCAACAATCTGCCTGCGCCGCCCCCGGCAGAAAAGCCGCTGGACAAGGTGCGGGAACACCCGCCCAAGCGCCGCAGCCGGGAGCGTGAGGAGCGTTGACAAAAAAGCGGCGGCGCTCTGTCCATCTTCATGTGATGGTGACGCCGGAGGAGCAGGCGTTGATCGCTGACCGCATGGCCGAGGCCGAGATCTCCAACATGGGAGCCTATATGCGGAAAATGGCGCTCAACGGCTATGTCCTCCATGTTGACCTCTCGGACATCCGGGAGCTGGTGGCCTTGCAGCGGCGGTGCGCCAACAACCTAAATCAAGTGGCCGCCCATGCCAACACCTACGGCATCTATCCCTCGGAGATCGCGGCGCTCCAAAAGGACTATGCCGACCTTTGGGAGCCGCTGTCCGAGCTGCTGAAAAAGCTGTCGGCTGTGGTGAGCCTATGACCTGTCGGGGAGCGGCCTTGCGCCGTTCCCCGGCTTTCACGACTTCGGGACATTTTGTCCCAAAGCGGTGAAAGCTCGACATCCTTGTGGGCCTATTTCCCCAGCGGTATAATATGGGTAGAAGGACAAACCAAGCCGATTTTTTTATGGAGGTAGCTGCTATGATCATTCTCAAAATCCTTGCCGCCCCCGTGATGGTGGCGCTGTCCCTGCTGGCCGCTATGGTCACATTCCTGTTCTGCGTGGCGTCCGCCGTGTGCGAGTTGGGCTGCATTGTGCTGACGCTGCTCTCCCTGATCTTGTTCATCGGCGGGCAGACGGTGGGCGGGATCGTGTTCCTCGTCCTTGCGTTCCTCGTTTCTCCCTTTGGCGTTCCCGCCATCGCTGAGTGGCTGGTGGACAAGCTGCACTCGGCCAAGTTCGCCCTGCGGGATTTCATCACCGGCTGATACTTCGGGACAAAATGTCCCAAAGCTGAAACGACGGCGGCTGACCACAGCCGCCGTCTGTCATATCGGAAGGAGGGCTTCCTACGGCCACGACCTACTACAAGAAGCACAAAATCAGCAAGGGCGAAACCATCGCGCAGTCCTTAAAAGAGCGGTTTGACTACGGGCAAAACCCGGACAAGACCGAGGGCGGCGAGTTGATCTCGTCCTACGGCTGCGACCACATGACCGCCGACGCTGAGTTCCTTTTAAGCAAAGCAAAGTACAAAGCTGCCACAGGACGGGAGCAGCGGCGAGATGCCGATGTGCTGTGCTATCAGATTCGCCAGTCCTTCAAGCCCGGGGAGATCACGCCGGAGGAGGCGAACCGCATCGGCTATGAAACGGCAATGCGCTGGACAAAGGGCAAATACGCCTTTTTCGTTGCCACCCACACAGACAAGGCGCACATCCACAATCACATTTATTACAATTCGACCTCGCTGGACTGCACCCGGAAATTCCGGGACTTCATCGGCTCTGGCCGTGCGGTGCGGCGGCTCTCTGACCGCATTTGTCTTGAAAATGATCTGTCCGTCATCACCAACCCCAAACTGCACAGCAAGGGACGATTTCTCCATTACGGGGCATGGCTGGGGACGGAGCGGCAGCCCTCGTACAAGGAGCAGCTACGACTTGCCATCAATGAAGCTCTTGCCAAACGCCCCGCCGACTTTGACGCTTTTCTCCGGCTCATGGAGGCGTCCGGCTACACGGTCAAGCATGGACGCGGCGGTGCAATCTCTTTTCTTGTTCCGGGGCAGGAGCGGGCGACCCGGCTGCGGGCATCCACCCTCGGGGACGGTTACGATCCCGAGGACATCAAGGCCGTCATCGCCGGGGAGCGCCCGATCCCAGAGCATCCTGTTCTCGTACCTGCCGCCCCTCGCCGTGTCAATCTGATCGTGGATATACAGGAGCACCTGCGCTCCGGCAAAGGTGCGGCCTATGCACGGTGGGCAAAGGTCTATAACCTAAAACAGATGGCAGCGGCACTTCAATTCATGCAGGAGCAGAATATCACCGAGTATGACCAGCTCTCCGCAAAGGCCGAGGACGCCGTTTCCCGTTTTCACGCTTTGACCGAACAGCTCCGGCGGACGGAGGCTGACTTGTCCGCAACATCCGAGTTGATGGGAGCTGTGGTGCGGTACGCCAAGACCCGACCTGTCTTTGACGGGTATAAGGCCGCCAAGTACAGCCGGAAATACCTTGCCGAGCATGAAGCGGAGTTGGCGGACTACCGGGCAGCCAAGGCCACGATGGGAGAACTGCTGGGCGGTGAAAAGCTGCCTAAGATGGCAGAGCTAAAAGAAAAACGCCGCCAACTGGCGGCGCAGAAAAAGGTGCTCTATACCGAGTACCGCTCGGCACAGGAGGAAATGCGGCAGGCCGTGGCGGTCAAGGCCAATATCGACCATCTGCTGGGTGTCACGGACGGCCAGCACAAAAAGGAACAGGAGCGATAGCGAACGGTGACGCAGACAAATTACTTTGGGACAAAATGTCCCAAAGCCGGGTTTGGGGAGGCTCCCCAACAAGCGTTTTTGCAGCCCGCCGGGATGCAAAAATAGCAAGTGTGGCTACACTTGCCCTGCTTGCCGTTAGTGCGTACCCCGGAAACCCCACGAAAAAACGGAGGCGGTGTCATCGGCTTGGCTCGTTTTCCCCTCTTTTCCGTAGGATTATTCTGTGGTATAATTTGAAATATCGTGCCGTGAGAAAAACACTTGTGTAAGTGCGTTTTTCTGCCCGATAAAGATAGGCTACAACGAATTACCCACGAGGAACCTATTATGATGATACTCCTATTTGGCGTTTTGAATGATGAACAGCGGGCGCTGGTAGAGCGGATATTCCATGAGCATCGTGTCCACTTCCAGCGCATTTCTTTCAAAATCGTAAAATCAGAAGAAGCCGCAGAAGATGTTGTGTCCACCGCATTTGTAAAGATTATGGACAACATCGAAAAAATTTCTGAATTACCCTGTCCCCAAATGACCGCTTTCTGCGTTACCATAGTGAAAAACGCTTCTATTGATGTGCTGCGTCATTCCCAGCAGAGCGTTCACCTTGACCGCTGGGACTGCGTTTCGGATGAAAACTCCGATGACCTCGCAGACGAGTGTATTCACAATGCCGATGTGCATAAGCTGACCGAGTTGATAGACCGGCTCGCCCCTGATGATCGGCGCTTTGTCTATCTTCGGTACGCCGAGGAAATGGGATACAAAGAGATCGGAGAGCTACTGAACATTTCAGAGGATGCCGCTAAAAAACGCGGACAGCGGCTCGTCAAGAAGCTCAGAAAACTGTATGAGGGAGGGTAAAACTATGGATATGAGTTGGCAGGCTTTGCTTCAAGAAGCGGCGGCGACCAGCTTTGAAAAGACCGCAGACACCCTCGCGGCTGCTGAGAATGACAACTGCGCTTGTATTGATTTGCACCAACAACAGATCCATGAGTTGAGCAAGAAAATCTTGTTGCTGCCCCATCAGGGGCGCGTCCTGCTGTTGAGCAGATATTGTTTCCGCTTATCCCCGGAGGAGACAGAAATGTTTTTCCATCTGGAAAATGCCAAGGGGCACTTTCGCTTCTACAAAGAACTGCTATCTTCAAGTATGGGCGTTGAGGCAGGCTGTATGATTTCCGATGATACTTTCGTGAAAGCCTGTCATATTGCCTTAAAGGGCTATTTGCACAACGAACTTGAAGCAGATGCGGATGATGAGGCGGCAGGAAACAACCGGACACATATTGCGATCAGAAAGGTTTGGAAAACCGTTGCGGTTGCGGCCATCACTTTGACCTTGCTATTCTCGACCTGCATGGTGGCAAATGCCCAATTCCGGGAAAGAGTCATTTCGTGGGTAATCGAAACCTTTGAAAAATACAGCATTTTTGAATTGCACGGTGACGAGCTGGACGAGCCGCAGGACTTGACCGAGTATCAGGCTGGCTATCTCCCGGACGGAGCAATTCTGCAAGATACGACTAAGCAGCCGAATACGGAACCGGGGATTGTTCTCTATGAATATGCCATCAACGAAGCCGAGAGCTTTGAAATTATGATTACCCAGTCAGACAATCGGGTTTATTTCGATACCGAAAATACAAAGATAGAGCCGTTTGATAAAGGCGGGGTGACGGGCTACTTCTTCCAGAAAGATGGTATGAGCTATATCTGCTTTGAGCGGGACAGCTGCTTCTTCTCGGTTTACGGCTCTATTGATACGGACGAGTTGGTAAAGATCGCCGCAAGCATTACGAAAAAATAATTCAAAAAATATTGTCCCCTTTTTCCTCCTTGTGCGTTATATGGGTGATGCAACCCATGATAATGAGCAAGGAGGATTTCGTTTAATCGAGATTATAGCTCCTAAATACAGCGGAACGAAAAGGGTGTGACGATTGCATGAAGTATTTTTGGATAGATGTAAAAAAGTTATATCGAAGTAGGCTTGTCCTGCTGGCCTTGATAATATTGCTTGTCATTGCTGTGATAGATCCCATTACTATGCAATCACATTTTGCATATCAGAGTAACCCGTTCATGTGGTGGCTGTTTATGAATAGGACTACTGGCAGCACAATTTTTAACACGCTCTACTGGCTTTTCCCTGTCTTGCTAACAGGATTGGTGTTTTTTGATGAAAGCAAAACCGCCATTTATGGAATTATCATCACAAAGAAAAAGCGTTGGGTTTATTTCTGCTCCAAAGCTCTATCTGTGTTTTTTGTTTCTTTCGTTAGTACGCTATTCCTATTTCTGCTTAATCTTTTTTTGGTGTATGTGACTTGCCCATCGAGTATGGAGCTAAGCGAAACTATGATCCCGCACATGGGAACATTTTCGGCATTACTTTTTCAAAAAAGCCCGCTTTATGAGGCAGTTACTTATGTTATTCTTCATGCGTTTGCATTATCCCTGCTAACTGTTTTATATCTCGCCATCCAAATGATTGTAAAGGCTAAAAATAAATACATGGCGTTTATTTTGCCGCCGATAATTATGTATGTGCTTGATTACTTAACACAGACGGCGGCTCAAACATATAGTGTCACAATGGCACTACAACCGATGGTAGCACGAGCAACATCGTTTGTAATTACCATAGAGAATATTGCAATTATTTTCGGTGCGCTACTCGCTATTGATATTGTTTGCCTTTTCATTGGGAACAGAAGGAACAGGGATGTTATATGATTTTATTCCGAAAAAGAACGATTCGGCTTGTACCATTTTATTTGTTGTATATGGCCGCAGTGTTAGCCGCTTCTTCGCTTTATGAACTGTATGCAGCAGAAAGTGGAGAAATAGTCGCACAGGTATTCGGTGACAGAGTATATTGCTATCTGCTCGTCCCTCCGTTTATCTGGACAATATCAACGATTGACGGGAGCACAAAGAAGCCTTCTTTTATCCGTATGAAGAGCAGAAATCAATATCTCCTGTTCCTGCTTCTTCAACAATACCTGTTCGCAGTTATATATCTAACTACATGGTTTTCCATGATCTATATTTTAGCAATTTGGCATGGTGAAAGATATTTATTTGTGGATATGTTTTCCTCATACATACGGTATCTACTCAGTTTCTTTCTATTAGCAAACATTTCAGAAATGCTAAAGCGAACGAAAAATAAGATGCTATCGACAATGCCCTTCATATCTGCCTATTTGCTTTTGCTCATAGACGAACAGGTAATTCAGTCGGTTACGAACCGAAACGGGATAACAATACGGCTGATTTTCTCATGGACTTTCCAACCTCTTGGACTTGTGCTACTGCCGGTCTTCCTTGCAATAACGACTTTATTACTTTTGCGACTAAACCGTACATACGATATTTTTTGAAGGAGCTGTGAGGTGAAAAAATGGAGATTATTCTAAAAGCGGTATCTAAGAAAATAGGCTATACACAGGTTTTAGATAATATCAACTGCCTGTTTTTAGATGGAAAAATATATGGGATCGTTGGATACAACGGCAGTGGAAAAACTATGCTGCTCCGCACGATTGCTGGGTTAGTTATCCCTACAAGTGGAACGATTGATTTTGACGGAAAGCGATTGCATCGGGACATATCCGTTCCGCCCTCACTCGGCCTTATTATTGAAAAGCCGGAATTTCTCAGCTATATGACGGGCCTTGAAAATCTGAAGCAACTTGCGGCAATCAATAAGAAAGTCTCCGAGAATACGATCAAAGAGTATATGCGGCTTTTTGAGCTTGACCCGGAGTCAAAACAAACTATGCGCCGGTATTCTCTCGGCATGAAGCAGAAAATTGGGATTATTCAAGCACTCATGGAAAACCCGGATATTCTCATCTTAGACGAGCCGTTTAATGCGTTGGACGAAAAATCCGTCCTGCTTCTTCGGAAGTTGCTGTGTCAGCGCCGTGACGAAGGAAAGCTGATAATTGTGACTTCCCATCACAAAGATGACATCGAGGCAATTTGTGATGAAGTGATTGTTATGCAGGACGGAACACTAAAAAAGCCAAATGACGAAGGTAAACAATGAGGAATATCTTCGTTAGATGATGAAAAATATGGTATTCTTTCCAAGTGAATATGACCTATGGCAACACCTTAACTTTTTCGGACACCGAAACTCTCACAGAGCAGTTTAGCTGCGATTAACCAAATACAAAAAGGAGCATGAAATGAAGAAGATAATTGTTTTAATCCTTGCGCTGATCCTAACGCTGGGGCTTGTTGGCTGTAACGGAAAAAAGGTCAACATCGACTTCCCGTTTGAGGTTGAAGATGTCGAAAGCGTTGAAATGTACCACTACAACGGAGCGCCTGCATCGGCAGAAAAGAAAGTAGTTGTTGCTGAAAGTGATATAAAGACCTTGTATGATATGTTCAAGGGCTTATCCCTAAAAGACAAAACGGCTGAGGAAACTGCTGGAGCGGATGTGACCAGCTTTAGATTTAACCTTTCGGATGGGACAAGTTATGATTTGATTTACGCCTGCTATGGAGCTAAAAACGGCAATTTGAAATCAGAGGCAGGCGGTTTTGCGTATTTCACAAGTGCGGATATTGGCTCTTATTGGAACAATTTGAATAAGGAACTTGAAGCAACTCCCGTCAATGAGAGTGAGCTGCCGGGAGCAGAAAGCGCTCCTCAAAATGATATTCTGCAAGTTGGGATACGAAAGGCAACCGCAGGCGTGTATGATGAAGAAGGCTTAAAATTCACATGGAGCGTTGAAAATATCGGCGATTATTCGGTGAGCTTTGATAAGAATATGATTGCCCAAATCGTTCTCAATGGAGAGAATTACGCCTTTGAAACCGAAGCCGTTACATTAGAGCCGGGTGAAGCCTATTCCGTCGATATTAGTATCCCGTATCCCGTTGCACGGCAGGACAGAACAAATAATGTGAAAATCACAGCAACAACGGGTGATACAACGGCAACCTATAAAGAGTCGTTTACTCATTGATGAAAGTAAAAAGGAGATATTATTATGTACATCACATCTATTGTTTTTACGCTGATAGCGTGGGGAGCCGGACTGCTTCTGGATGCAAATATTCATTTCGGTGATCCGCAAGGCTTTTTGTGCTTGCGGGTGCTGCTGCCCGTTTTGGCTATGGGACTTTGCCTGTTGCGGGCAATTAAAGAGAATAAGCGCGACGGAGATAAATGAAACAGAACGCGTGCGATTTACGCCTTTGAAAGATGGAAGGGGAAAGAGTTTATGAAGTGTCCTTATTGTGAAAAAGAAATGACATTGGGTTATATCCAATGTCGGGATGGCGTGTATTGGACATTGAAGAAGCAGCTTGTTGCATCACTTTCTTCTTTGGGCAAGGGAAGCACTTGCCTTTCCAATGGCGCAGCGGATAATTCCAACACCGTATTTGCGTTCAAGTGCGAAGATTGCAAAAAAATCATTATTGACTATTCGAGTGAAAGATAACTATTCAGCGTATAAATCCGAACACATGAAACCGCCATTCGATGACGATTTTGCGTGCTAAAATCAAGCGGCGGTTTTGAAATATTGTATTTCAAGCCGCCGTTTTCCTTTTGAAAAAATGGATCAACGGAGGGTGTGGTAAAGTTGCCCTTTTTTAAGGATACGGCGGTATCCAAGGAGGTATCGCTGTGTCCTTTTTCTTTATTGATAGCGCCTTTGATTTATACTGGCTAAAAAAAGCGCACTTCCACCGTCAGGGCTATACGACTGTGGATGCGAAATCTGTCAGTATGTAAGTGAAAATGTTGTTTTGTGCGTCCGCATAGCGTCATGCTGTGCGGGCGTTTTTATATGCCTGCACCTTGGGACAATTTGTCCCAAAGCAGCCAGCCCCGGCTGCCGATCCCCGCCGTTCCTCCGTTCTGTTCACCCACCCACACATGAACCGAATGGAGGAAATACAAATGACGACCATCAATCTGAAGGACTTTTACGCTTGGTACACCCATGATGAATACATCGAAGTTTCCGACGAAGTGGCCGCCGAGCTGAAGGCGGACAAGCTGTATGAGGAAGCCCATCAGCGGCGCACGACCCGCAACAAGGCGCAGTATTCCCTCGACTGTGACGATGGGATCGAATACTCGGCCTGCCTGCATGAGCCGACGCCGCAGGAGCTTCTGGATCGCATGGAGTTGTTCATCCACCTGTGGAACGCCCTCAACTCTCTGCCGGAGGTGCAGGGCATCCGGGTGGAGGCACATCTGATCCTCGGCAAGAGCTACCGCCAGATTGCCCAAGAGCAGGATGTGGACAAGAGCGTTGCCCGACGCTCGGTGAAGCGCGGCATAGCTGCTATGAAAAAATATTTGAAAAAAGTTCTGTGAGCGGGGCTCCATTTGCCCGATTTTTGTCCTTGGTATATGAGAGGTAGTTTTCACTTCTCCGCAGCAAGGTAGTTGATGCTCCGTCACGGATCGTCGCTGTCCGCTGTGAGGGAGCGCCGCATTGAATATGAGCTGTCTTATGACAGGCCAACAGGAGCGGGTGCGGCGCTCCCGCCTTTCAATAAATATCCCCCGGCTTAGCCGGGGGTATTTCTTATGCGGGCGAAGCCCTATGTTACCAGCCACGCCTCATGCGGCGTTGGTACGGTCTGACATCTGCATGGGGCTTGTTACCAGCTGCCCGTAAACGGGCTTAGAAGTTTCCCATCGTCAGCTGTTCGCCCATCCTATCTTCCTCTAACTGATTTCGGATGTACTCCTCTATTTTCTTTGCATTCTTTCCTACGGTGTCTACATAGTATCCCCGACACCAAAATTCGCGGTTTCTATACTTGTACTTCAGATTTGGGAATTGCTCGTAAATCATCAGTGAGCTTTTGCCTTTTAGGTATCCCACAAAGCTCGAAACCGCGATTTTGGGTGGGATCTCAAGAAGCATATGTATGTGATCTGGACACACCTCCGCTTCTACAATCGCCACCTTTTTCCATTCGCACAACTGCCGCAGGATTTTTCCTATCTCTCTGCGTTTTTCGCCGAAGAATACTTTGCGCCGATATTTCGGCGCAAATACGATGTGGTATTTGCAATTCCACTTCGTATGCGCTAAACTGTTTGTGTCATTCATTCTTGAGTGACCTCCCTTTGTTTTGTAGTTTGCAGTTGCCAGACCGCATCTCTACTATAACAGAGGGAGTTTTATTTTTCCTCATCGGCAGCAGCCTCTTTTGAACCACTCGCCCAGCGAGTGGTTTTCAGGATACAAAAACACCTTGGGACATTTCGTCCCAAGGTCATAAGCCGCAGGCCAGCGCTTTTATGAGGCGCTGGCCTTTCCCTGTTGCCGAGAATTGAAAAGGAGGTCTTTATGCAGCAGAGAAAACAACATACCGCATTTGCTGTGGATGGCTACGCCATCACCGCCAGCTTTGCAGACTGCAAAAATGCGGCAGCGCTCCATCATATAAAGCAGATTTTACTATCTTCCTTTGCCAACAATACGGCAAAAAATAGCTCCGGCGACATCCTTGCAATCCCTCCCGAACAGAGGGATAATAATAGTGGGGGTAGTCCCTATGTACCTTGAAAACTTCATATTCCCCGCGTATTGATTGCGTTTTTTCATTGACCCATCGACAAATGAAAGGACGGATCAATATGATAGAAAACAGAATGATGACAGGTAATCGGGTTGATTGCCTATACCGCGTGTCCACCGACAAGCAGGTGGACTACAATGACAAAAGCCAAGCCGACATTCCCATGCAGCGCAGAGAGTGCCATCGCTTCTGTGAAAAAATGGGATGGACGATTGTTCACGAGGAGCAGGAGGACGGCGTGTCCGGGCATAAAGTTAGAGCCGAAAACCGGGACAAGCTGCAAATCATCAAGGAACGAGCCAAACAGGGAAAATTCGATATTCTGCTTGTGTTCATGTTTGACCGTATCGGGCGTATCGCTGACGAAACGCCTTTCGTGGTGGAATGGTTTGTTAAGAACGGCATCCGGGTCTGGAGTACGCAGGAGGGTGAGCAGCGTTTTGATAATCACACGGACAAGCTCACCAACTACATCCGCTTTTGGCAGGCTGACGGCGAAAGCGAAAAGACTTCAATTCGCACAAAAACCGCTCTCGGCCAGCTTGTCGAGGATGGCGGTTTCAAGGGCGGTCTTGCTCCTTATGGGTATGACCTTGTAAAGAGCGGGCGCTTCAATAAACGCAAGCACGAGGTTTTTGAGCTGGCTGTCAACGAGGCCGAGGCTGCTGTGGTACGGATTATCTTTGACAAATATGTGCATGAGGGTTTCGGCGCTCAACGGATCGCCACCTACTTAAATAACCTCGGCTATCGGGCGAGGACGGGTAAAATGTGGCATCACGCCAGCGTCCGAGGAATCATTTGCAATCTGACATATACCGGGGTGCTTCGCAGCGGCGAAAGCCGCTCCCAAACGCTGCCCCATTTGCAGATCATAGCGCCGGAACTGTTTGAGGCCGCACAGCACATTCGTACCTCCCGCGCCAACTCCGCCGAACAGGAACGGCGTGTACCGCTGAATACCCGTGGTCAGTCCTTGCTGGCCGGGAATGTCTTTTGCGGGCATTGTGGCTCCCGGCTGGCGCTCACCACCAACGGCAAGGCTTATCCATGCAAGGAAGATGCTCACCGCATTGTAAAGCGTGTGCGGTATATCTGCTACGGCAAGACACGCAAGCAAACCGAATGTGATGGGCAGACTGGCTACACAGCGCATATTCTTGACGGTATCATTGATAAAGTGGTGCGGCAGATCTTCGAGCGAATGAAAGCAATCCCTAAAAGTGAGATCGTCAATATCCGCTATCGTGAAAAGATGGAAGAACGGAAAACGCTTCTCAAAAGTGCAAAATCAGACTACGCCAAAGCCGCCGCCGAGCTTGATACGCTCCGTGCAGAGGTTATTAAATCCCTCCGGGGCGAAAGTGCTTTTTCGCAGGATTTGCTTGGTTCTTTGATTTCTGACTGTGAGACAAAATGTCTCGAAGTTCAGCGTACTATGGAGGCGGCGCAGGCGGCCTATGACGAGGGACAGGCCATGCTGGACGCCTTAAACGCTCAGTATGACGATATTATTTCATGGGCGGATATGTACGACAGCGCCAGCACGGAGTCAAAGAAAATGATTGTGAGCTGCCTGATCCGGCGTGTGGAGGTGTATCGGGACTATCGGCTGCATATCGACTTCAACATTGACTTTGAGCAGTTCAGCGCTGGACTGGACATTTCGGCAATCGCCGCATAAAAAAAGCCCGCTTCAAAAGGGAAGCGGACATAAAACAAAAACTTGCTTTTTTCAAAGCAAGCATTTATTAAGAATACTCAGCGCACCCGATTGGTGGAGATAAGCGGGATCGAACCGCTGACCTCTTGACTGCCAGTCAAGCGCTCTCCCAGCTGAGCTATACCCCCGTATAAGGGGTGCGCTGAGTAATTTCTTATTCAATTAGTGCGGGGGTTGTTTACCGCTTCAACCGGGCTCCCAGCTGAGCTATACCCCCATCGGGCTAGGTTATTCTAGCAGATACGGCGGCAAATTGCAAGCACTTTTTTCGATTTTCCGAAATTTTTTCGAAGAAGTCCGCTTCCGGCGCAAAGGCGGCGGTCAATTGCCTCGCAAAACCGCAGTCCGCAGGCAGCTGCTCTTTCCGCCTATCGTCAAAGACGAAAACGGGCCTCTCCCCTACTGTCCCCGGCGCAGGCGCCAACGACGGCAAGCAGGAGAGGCCCGCAGCAAGTCCAATCTTTATTTTGCGGAGGCGGCCGGAGAACGGCACCCGCGCGGTCACTTCCGGATGGAAACGTCCAGCAGGGCCAGCGTCTCTCTCCAGCGGCTGTAGAAGCCGCCGGCCTGATTTGGCAGCTCGTTTGCCTCGCCGTACCAGTCGCACGGCTCCAGCTCCGTATCGCCGAAGCGGGCGGCGAACTGCGCGCCGAGGCCCAGCGCCTCGGCATAGGGCAGGAGCTTGTAGAAATACTGGCCGTCGCGGCGGAGCATCATTTCCGTATGACTGTCGGAGGCCTTGGAAAGGTACTTCCGGAAGCCCAGCGTCTGGCCGATCAGCTGATTGCCAAGCTCGGAGCGCTTTCCGCCGTGCAGCATCTGCCAGCCGGTGAACACCGACATGGCCAGCGTCAGGAGCATCGTCAGCGCGTCGCCGGCGCCCGCAAGCACCACCATCGCCAGCGCCGAAAGTCCGCCGAGCGCCAGCCACAGCACCTCGCGCAGATAGATCGCGTGAACAGCCCGCTGGATCAGCAGACTCATGGGAATGCCGAGCAGGAAGAACAGGAACAGCACCAGTCCCCGCGCGGACATGACCGGCAGGATCACGCTCATGCTCAGCAGCATCGCCACGCTGGTCGCCAGCGCGCACAGGCCCTGCATCAGCACGATATTGCCGCTCGACTTTTCATACAGCCGCCGGTCCCAATAGCGCGGCGTCTGCTCGATGGCGCGGGCCGCCGTGCGCTTATAGCGCAGGCTTGCGCCGTCGCAGACATCGTTGTCGCCGAAAAGCTCGCTGAAAAGGCGGCATTCCAGTCTCCTGCGCTCGTTGCCCATCTCGACGCGTCTGCGCAGGATGACGTTTCCCTTTTCATTCACAAAAATGGACAGATAGCCGAGGCTTGCCCAGTAACAGACCAGCATATTGAAATTCGGCCGTTCGCGGCACAGCAGATACGGCAGGTCGCCCGGCTGCACCGAATCCGGCGGAAGCATCCGCGCGGAGGCGCGCAGGCGTGCCGAACGCAGTGTCCGCGCCCAGTAAAGGAGCGCCAGCACGATCAGCAGCAGGACGAACACCGTCGCCAGCCAGTTCGCCGACCACTTGGCGTGCGAGCCGGAAAAATAGCCCGACGGCAGCTCCAGCGTCATTTTCAGCGACTCACGGTCCTTGAGCGAGTCCTTCATCGAGCCGCTGATCATGGTGTCGCGGACGCTGACGGTCATATAGCCCTCGATCGCATCGCCCTGATAGCCGCTTTCAAAGCCCGGCGAGGCCGTGAATTCCTTCGGCATGGAGACCGTAAAATCATAGTGCTCGATGGGCCACTCCCAGCGGCCGCAGAGCAGCGGCAGCGTGAAGGTCTGCACGTCGTTCGCCTGCGAGACAAGGCCGGTCAACTCATATGTGATCGTGAACGTGCGCGCGCCGGTGATGCCGGTATTGCTTGTCAGCCGGAGGCCGGTCACATTGTCGGCCGTATACTTTTTCGCGCTGTAGCCCGCGATCTCCGGGCGGCGGACGTTCTCGCCCAGCGGGAAGTCCAGCTCACTTTGCAGATCCTGAAGCTCAAGCGTCAGCGTCTGCGTCACATAGCAGGTGCCGTCCGTTTCCACACGGCAGTCGGTTTTCATAGAGGTAATCGTGGAATCCGCGGCCAGCACGGAAACCGTCAGTAACAGGCAGGAAGCCAGAAGCAGGAGAAATTTCCGCATTCCCTTCACCCCGATCGTTTTTGATTTCAAGTGTCTATAAAATAGCACATTTTTCGTCAGATTGCAACAAAATCCGCGCCCGGACGCGCTGGGAAAAGCATCCGGGACGCACAGCCCCCGGACATGAAAACAGCGGAGGAGCGTTTGCTCCTCCGCGCATTTTGCGATTTTGCCCTGTATTCCGGCGCTCACGCGCGGAACTGCGGCAGCAGCGCCACCGCGACGCTGAAATATGCCATCAGGGACAGGAAGTCCACGATGGTCGTGATGAGCGGTGAGGCCATGACCGCCGGGTCGAGGCCGATCTTCTTGGCCAGCAGCGGCAGCACCGAGCCGACCACCTTCGCCATAAAGACCGTCATGGCCATGGAGATGCAGACCACGAGCGCGACCGTCGTCGTCACGCTGGTGTTTTGCAGCAACAGGTGATCGACCAGCATGATCTTTCCGAAGCAGGCCGCCGCAAGGCAGACGCCGCAGAGCACAGCGACGCGGATCTCCTTCCACACGACGTGAAACAGGTCGCCGAACTCGATCTCGTTCAGGCTGATGCCGCGGATGATCGAGACGCAGGCCTGCGAGCCGGCGTTGCCGCCGGTGTCCATCAGCATGGGGATGAACGCCGTCAGGCACGGCAGGATGCCAAGCGCGTCCTCAAACTTCGTAATGACCAGACCCGTGAGCGTTGCGGAGACCATCAAAAGCAGCAGCCACGGGATACGGTTCTTCCAGATCTCAAACGGGGACGACCGCATGTACGGATGCTCGGACGGCAGCATAGCGGCCATCTTTTCCATGTCCTCGGTCGTCTCGTCCTCCATGACGTCCATGGCGTCGTCGAAGGTGATGATGCCGACGAGGCGGTTTTCCGTATCCACGACCGGAAGCGCCAGGAAGTTGTACTTGGAGAACATCTGCGCGACCTGCTCCTGATCGTCGAGCGTGTTGACGGAGATGACGTGCTCCTGCATGATGGATTCGATGGTCGCCTCGTCGTCCTCACACAGAAGCAGATCCTTGACTGTGACCAGGCCGATCAGCTTGTGTCCGCGCGTAACGTAGCAGGTGTAAATGGTCTCCTTGTCGATGCCGGTACGGCGGATGCGGAGAATGGCCTCCTCCACCGTCATGTTCGGCCGCAGGGAAACATACTCCGTCGTCATGATCGAGCCGGCGGAATTCTCGGGATAGCGGAGAATCTCGTTGATCTGCTTGCGCATCTCCGGCTCCGCCTGCGTCAGGATCCGCTGCACCACGTTGGCGGGCATTTCCTCGACGATATCGACGGCGTCATCGACGTACAACTCGTCAATGACCTCCTTCAGCTCCGAGTCCGAGAAGCCGCGGATCAGCAGCTCCTGAAGCTCCGGCTCCATCTCGACGAACGTCTCCGCCGCCAGCTCCTTCGGCAGCAGCCGGAACAGCAGCGGCAGGCGCGCTTCGTCGATGTCCTCGAACACGGTGGCGATGTCTGCGGGGTTCATTGTGTTGAACAGGTCCCGCAGAGAGTAATACCGCTTCTCATCCAGAAGCTTGAGAAGGGTATCGCGCAGGGAAAATTTCAATTCTGCCATGAGCCTTTCCTCCTAAATAGATTCTGAGAACGCCGGTACGGCGTTCCGAAGCTCCGAGGAACGGGCAGCTTCGGCAAAATCCACCGAGGGCCGCCGCTTCAGAGCTTCCTTAGGAAGTAAGGGCCGCACCGCATAATTTGGCAAGAAGCCTCGGCGAGAGATTTTTTGTCAAGGCAAGGTTCGAAAAGCGAAGAAATCCTTCGTGTATTTCTCGCTTTTCGAACCGCAGAATTGGCGGAAAAGATCCGGCGAGGCTCGCAGACAAATTGTGCGGTGTTGCCTAAGGGCAATTGACAGGCAAATCAGCAGCAGGGGAACAGAGCGGCGCATGAAGGCGGCTCGTTCCCGGTACGACTTCGGCCTGCCGATGTGCCGTTACTACTTCCTGCGTCCATCTGTTTTCCCTCCTTTATGTGTCAGATCAGACGGCATTTCCGCATTTTGCGGGAATGTCCATCGATTATTTTATGCCGCTTCGCCGGGTTTGTCAACAAAAAACCGAATTTTTTCATTCCGGATTCCATTTGCGGGCAAAATGTGCTAAAATATCAGAAAATCATCGATCACAGGAGCGTTCAGAATATGCAGACGGACAGACTTTACTATAAGGATTCCCATATGCGGGAATTTGATGCGCAGGTGCTCTCCTGCACACCCGGAAAGCACGGCTACGACGTCGTGCTCGACCGGACGGCGTTCTATCCGGAGGGCGGCGGCCAGCCCGGCGACACCGGGACACTCTCCGGCGTGCGCGTGACGGACACACATGAGTGCGGCGGCGAGATCGTCCACTACTGCGAAGCCCCGCTCACGCCCGGCGCAGCCGTACACGGCGCGCTCGACTGGGAGCGGCGGTTCGACCTCATGCAGCAGCACAGCGGCGAGCATCTGCTCAGCGGCATCGTCCATCGGCGCTTCGGCTATGACAACGTGGGCTTCCACATGGGCGCGGACTGGGTCACCATCGATTTCTCCGGCGTCCTGACCCCGGAGGAGCTTCGCTCGGTCGAGCAGGAGGCCAACGCCGCGATCTGGCGCGATATCCCGGCGGAGATCACGCATCCGGATGCGGAAACGCTGAAAACCATCCCCTACCGCAGCAAAAAGGAGCTGACCGGCGACGTGCGCATCGTAACGTTCCCGGGCGTGGACATCTGCGCCTGCTGCGGAACGCATGTGACGCGCACCGGCGAAATCGGGCTGGTCAAAATTTTCTCCTGCGAGAAATTCCATGAGGGCGTGCGGCTGGAGCTGCTCTGCGGACGGCGGGCGCTGGAATACCTGAGCGCCGCGCTCGACCAGAATCGCCGCGTCTCCGGCCAGCTCTCGGCAAAGCCGCTCGAAACGGCGGAGGCCGTCCGCCGGGCGCTCGACGAGCTTGCGCAGCAGAAGGCCCGCGCTGCAGCGCTGGAAACGCGCGTTTTCGAGGCGCAGGCCGAGGGGCTGCGCGGGCGCGGCAATGTGCTCCTGTTTGAGGACGGGCTAACGCCCGACGCCCTCCGGCGGCTGGGCGACGCGGTCATGACGCGCTGCGGCGGACGCTGTGCCGTTTTCTCCGGCTCCGACGCCGAAGGGTACAAATACTGCGTCGCCGAGGACGGCGGCGACCTGCGGCAGCTCACGAAGGAAATGAACGCGGCGCTCCAGGGGCGCGGCGGCGGCAAGCCCTTCTTCGTGCAGGGCTCCGTTTCGGCGTCCCGCAGAGAGATCGAGATCTTTTTTGAAACGGAGGACAGAAAATGATCCAGGATATCGCGCCGCATATTTATCATAATGAAATGTCGTGGCAGGCCCCGGCGCCGGACGACTATGTCCTGCTCTTCTCGGAAAAGGGCGAGGTCTGCGCGGGCTGCACGGACGGCCATCTGGCGCTTCCCACCGTCCGGCTGACGGGCGCGGAGCCGCAGCAGCTGCAATATCTGTTTTCCATCGACGGGCGGGCATACTATCTCTGTACGGAGTCCAGGCCCCTGCCAGGCGTGGACTGGCAGTATTTTTCGACCGGCGCGCTGCGCCGCTGCATCGCGGACGATACGCTGTTCGCCTGCGCGGCGGCGGGCAGCCTCTACCGCTGGTACCGCAATACGCGCTTCTGCGGCTGCTGCGGTGCGCGGCTCCGGAAAAGCGAGACCGAGCGTGCGATGGTCTGTCCGGAATGCGGGAACGTGATCTATCCCAAGATCTGCCCGGCGGTCATCGTGGCCGTCCATGACGGCGACCGGCTGGTGCTGACGCGCTATAAGGACCGCCCGATCAAGCATCTGGCGCTGGTCGCAGGCTTCAACGAGATCGGCGAGACGATCGAGGAGACCGTCCACCGCGAGGTTCTGGAGGAAACGGGCCTGCGCGTCAAAAATCTCCGCTTCTACAAGTCGCAGCCGTGGGTGTTTACGGACACGCTGCTTTTTGGCTTCTTTGCCGAGCTGGACGGCAGCGACCGGATCACCGTGCAGGAGGACGAGCTGGCGGAGGCGAACTGGTATCCGCGCAGCGAGGTCCCGGCCGACACGGCGCACATGAGCCTGACGGCGGAGATGATCGAGCAGTTCCGTCTTGGACATGTGTAAACAAATTTCGAATTTTGCCGCAGGTGCTTTCCTTTTTCGTTTTTCTGTTGTAAAATGAATTCGAAAAATATCTGGGAGGCGCAGCGCATGGAGCAGGACGAACGCAGAGAGCTTGAGGGTGCTATGCCGGCTTCTGGGACTCCAGAGGAAGAACCGGGAAAGACCGCCGTGCAGGAGGGCCGCGAAACAACGCGGCGGAACATCCTGCATCTGCTGGCAGGCGGGTATCTGCTGTATCTCGCGTGGCAGCTCGGCAGCGGCTTTGTTTCCGGGATCGGCGAAAACGGCTGGAGCGGCAGCATGGTGATCTCGCTGATCGGCGCGGTCGTTTTCGTGCTGACCGGCAGCTTCCTGCTGGTCTCCTGCATCCGGCGGATGCTCGCGAAGCGGCGCGGCGATCAGGATAAAAAAGAGGACTGACGCGGCGCGGGCCGCATGGGCGGAGCTGTTTTCCGCCGCAACACAGAATTTCGGAGGGTTTCCATGGATTTCAACTTTACGCTCAATATTTTCACGCTCGGCTGCGGCGCGTACTGCCTGTATACGTTTCTGAAGCTTCTGACGGGCCGGAAGCTTTTCAAAAACGCGCTGCTCATCCCGAAGGAGCGCGAGGTCGAGGACTGCACCGATGAGGAGGGCTATATCTCCTATCTGCTGCCGCGGCTCGGCGTGCTGACCTTCTCCGTGCTGATCTACGGCATCGTTTCTCTGATCAACGATATGCAGGAAACGCCGTTCCTGCCATATCCGTGGCCGTTCGTGCCGCTGCTGGTGCTGCTGGGCGTACTGGTGTGGTATTCCGTCGGGAGCGTCCGCGCAAACCGGGACTATTTCGGCTTCTGAGCGCCGGTTTTTTGATTTTTTTCGCATTTATCCCGGCCCAAGGCCGGGATTCTTCTTGTAAAATGGGAATCCTTATGTTACACTTGGAACGCTGTATCGATTGTATTTGATTTTTGGAGGGGACAAGCTTGCCGACGTAAGAGAAAGGGTACGCACGAACACAATTTCATCAACAGGAGGAATCCGGTTTGTCTACCTTAAAAGAAGAGATCTCCCGGCGCAGGACGTTTGCGATCATCTCGCACCCGGACGCCGGTAAAACCACACTGACCGAAAAATTCCTGCTCTACGGCGGGGCCATCGCACAGGCCGGCGCCGTCAAGGGCAAAAAAAATTCCCGCGCAGCCGTCTCCGACTGGATGGAGATCGAAAAGCAGCGCGGTATTTCCGTGACCTCGTCCGTCATGCAGTTCCAGTATGAGGGCTTCTGCATCAACATTCTGGACACGCCGGGCCATCAGGACTTCTCGGAGGATACCTACCGGACGCTGATGGCGGCGGACTCTGCCGTCATGGTCATCGACGGCGCGAAGGGCGTCGAGCCGCAGACGCGCAAGCTGTTTAAGGTCTGCGCCATGCGCCATATTCCCATTTTCACCTTCATCAACAAGATGGATCGCGAGACGAAGGACCCGTTCGACCTGCTCGACGAGCTGGAAAACGAGCTTGGCATCGAGACCTACGCCTGCAACTGGCCCATCGGCTGCGGCAAGGAGTTCCAGGGCGTCTATGACCGCCGCTCCAGCCAGCTGCTGTTCTTCTCGGGCGTCTCCGGCAAAAACCGGGCCGACAAGATGGAGATCCAGCTCGATGATCCTGCCGTCTCTGCGTTGATCGGCGAAAAGCGCCACCGGCAGCTGATGGACGACGTGGAGCTGCTCGGTGCAGGCCGGGAGTTCGACATGGACGAGGTGCGCAGCGGTACGCTCTCGCCGGTGTTCTTCGGCTCCGCGCTGACCAACTTCGGCGTCGAACCCTTCCTGGAAGAATTTCTGCGCATGACGCCCAGCCCTCTGGCCCGCGAGGCAGACTGCGGCGTGATCGACACCTTCAGCCCCGATTTTTCCGCCTTTGTATTCAAAATTCAGGCGAACATGAACAAGGCCCACCGTGACCGCCTTGCGTTCATGCGCATCTGCTCGGGCAAGTTCGAGCGCGACGCGGAATATTATCATGTGCAGGGCAACAAGAAAATGCGCCTGTCGCAGCCGCAGCAGCTCATGGCCTCCGAGCGCGAGATCGTGGACGAGGCATATGCCGGCGATATCATCGGCGTGTTCGACCCCGGCATTTTCTCCATCGGCGACACGATCTGCACACCCGGCAAAAAGTTCAAATTCGGCGGCATTCCGACCTTTGCGCCGGAGCATTTCTCCCGCGTCAGCCCGAAGGACTCGATGAAGCGCAAGCAGTTCATCAAGGGTACGGAGCAGATCGCACAGGAGGGTGCCATCCAGATCTTCAAGCTGCCGAATTCCGGCATGGAGGAGGTCATCGTCGGCGTCGTCGGCACGCTGCAATTTGACGTGTTCCAGTACCGGATGCGGTCGGAGTACGGTGTGGAGCTTCGGATGGAGGGCCTGCCGTATGAGCATCTGCGCTTCATCGCCAAGTCGCCGGTCGAGGATCTCAAGGATCTGACGCTGTCGTCCGACGTGGAGCTGCTCGAGGACTACCGCGGCCGCAGCCTGCTCGTCTTTTCGAGCCTCTGGTCGATCGACTATACCATCAAGCGCAACCCCGGACTGGTCTTGTCCGAGACCGCAAATTAAGAAAAAACAAACGGGAGAGGCGAAACGCCTCTCCCGTTTACCCGGCCGGGCAGAAATGCCCGGCTGTTTTTATTTTGTCTGCTCAGATAACGTGATACTCCTTCAGGAGCTTTTCCACGTCTGTTCCGGCGATCTTCTCGAGCGCCTTCTTGAGCACCATCTTTTCCGCGAGATTCAGCTTCATATCCGTCACGGGCTTGCCGTCGCGGAGCTTGACGGTTGCGTTGAGAAGGTCGCGGACATCATAAACGCTGCCCCATACCTCCGGTACGCCGCGGTCCACGCCGAGCAGCGTATAGACGGCCTCCATGCCGGTTCGCATGGAATATTCGGTGGTGAAGATGGTATCGCGCGGGGTCTCGGCGAACTGGCCGAGGAAGGCGAAGTTCACGGAGCCGTCCGGCACGACCTTCGGGCGGTCGCCGTAGGCGCGCGGCATGAAGAAGGCGTCGATATACGGCATCATGACCGGGACGGTGTTGGCGCTGTTCGTGGCCAGCTCCTCGATCTGATCGACGGGTACGCCGATGTGGTACAGCCACTCCATGCAGATCTCCTTGCCGGTGCAGTCGCGCATGGGCTTCTTGACAAAGTCGCCGGGCTTGTTGGAGAACAGGGAGTAGACCCAGACGAGGCAGTGATCCTTGGGCTGTGTGCGGAACTGCGGCTGGCGGTTGATCGTCCAGCTCATGAGCCAGCTGGAGTCCTTGACGGTCACGATGCCGCCGGTAACGACCTTGCCGGTGAACGGGTCGCGCTTGCAGATGTTCTTGATATACGGAATGATTTTCTGGTCGAGCGTTTCGACCGTCGCGCTCATCCAGTTGGTCTGCTCGGGGTCATAGCAGAACTTGTCGGGATGTCCGAAGGACGGGTCCTGCGCGGCGATCTTCCGCCACATATCCCAGCCGCCGCCTTCCTTCAGCTCGGTGTTGAAGGCCGCTGGCTCATTCTGGCTGCCCATCGAGGAATTCTCCACGCAGCCGCCGTTGGTGATGAACACCAGATCGTTTTCGGTCAGGGCAATATGATCGGGCTGGCCGTCCTGAAGGACCTCAATGCGGGTGGCCTGCTTGCGGCCGGGCTTGCAGTCGAAGATCACGTTCGTGACCTGAACGCCGAAGTGGAACTGCACGTTGTGGCCCTCGAGGTACTTGACCATCGGCAGGATCATGGACTCATACTGGTTGTACTTCGTGAAGCGCAGCGCCTTGAAGTCGGGCAGACCGCCGATGTGGTGGATATAGCGCTGGATATAGAGCTTCATCTCGAGCGCGCTGTGCCAGTTTTCAAAGGCGAACATCGTGCGCCAGTAGAGCCAGAAGTTCGAATTCAGGACTTCGTCGTCGAAGAAGTCGGTAATGCGCTTGTCCTGAAGCTCCTCGTTCGGGGTGAAGAACAGCTTCATGATCTCCATCGCGCCCTTGTCGGAGATGTCGAACTTGCCGTCGGTGTGGGCGTCCTGCCCGCGGTTGACGGTTGCACGGCAGAGGGAGTAGTTCGGGTCCTCCTTGTTCAGCCAGTAATACTCGTCGAGCACGCTCACGCCCTCGGTCTCGATGGAGGGAATGGAGTGGAACAGATCCCACATGACCTCGAAATGGTTGTCCATCTCGCGGCCGCCGCGCATGACGTAGCCGATGTTTTCAAATTTCCAGCCGTCGCACGCGCCGCCGGCCGTCGGGCCTTTTTCGAGGATATGGATGCGTTCGCCCTTCATCTGGCCGTCGCGCACCAGATAGCAGGCCGCCGTCAGGGCTGCAAGGCCGCTGCCGACGATGTAGGCCGATTTTCCGTCTACGCCCTCGGGCTTCTTGGGACGTGCAAAGGCTTCATAGTTACCGCTCGAATAATACATGTCATTTACCTCCTGTAGATTTTTCCGTTCATCACATTATGTTTTCCTTTTGATGGTCAAAGCATACTATTTTCATCGAAAAAGTTCAATAAACAGAAAAGCGCCCGTGATAAGCTTTTTATCACGGGCGCCTGCATTGTATGAAATTTTATCATTCGCGCGGGTTTGATGGGACGTCAGCCGAGTGCAAGCGCGGCAATGATCTCATCCTCATCCATCTCACCGGTTTCCCGGAAGCCGAAGGAATGGTACAGCTTTGCGGCTGAGGCATTCTCCGGCTCATAGGAAAGGAAGCAGTATTCCGCAGGCCCTGCCGGGAAGCTGCGGATGTATTCCAGCGCCAGACGGACGGCCTCACGGCCATAGCCCTTTCCCTGATAACGCCGGTCGATCATCAGCCGCCAGAGACTGTAGTTCCCCGCTGCGATAGACGGTCCATCCTCGCCGGGGATCTCGCCGTATCCGATCATAAGAAAGCCGACCGGCGTTTCACCGTCATAAATTCCAAACGGCAGCGCCGTGCCTCCGGCCGCGATGGCCGTATAGGCCTCGACGATGCTCTCTGTGTTGGATGCAACAAAATCCTTCTGCGCTTCATCGACCTCAAGACGCAGAAGCTCCCACACGTTTTTGCTGTCCACCTTGCAGAGACGGATCATGTGTGTTCTCCCTTCATGTGTGTTCTCCATTTTCGGGTTTGTCGATCCGCAGACGCTCGAACGCGGCGGCGACATTCCCGTGGATCACGGCGGCAAGGCGGTCAACAATCACAGCGGGATCGGCCTTCATGTCATTTTTGATCCAGTCGAGCATCAGCCCGACAAAGGCGTATTTATAGACGGTGGCGATGAAGTCCTGATCCTCCTCGCGGACGGACATGCCCGCCGCCTGTTCATGCACCACGCCGATCAGCAGTTGATAGGTCAGCTTGTAGAGGTAATTTTCGACCTGCTCACGGCTGATCGAGCGGTAGACGTTCAGGATAAAGGCCCTGTTTTCCTGCACGGCCTCGAAGATCTGCAAAAGGCCCTGCTGCCATGTGTCATAGGTTTTCTTGCCCTCGAGCGCCTTGCGGGCGTCCTCCTCACACGACCATTCGATCAGGTCGTAGATGTCCTTGAAGTGATAGTAGAAGGTCATGCGGTTGATGCCGCAGTCGTCGGCAATGTCGCTGATGGTGATCTTGCTCAGCGGCTTTTGCAGCAGCAGATTTTTGAGCGACTGCTCCAGTGCGCGCTTTGTAAGGTCGGACATAATTTCCTCCTTTCGCAGCCTCCGGCGGGAGCGCTGCGGATATACGGCGGGCACAGCTATGCAGCGCCCGGAAACAGTCATTGCGGTACGATGATGCGGACGGCCTGCCGGTTGACATGGATATCCACGGCCTTGCGGTCGCCGCCGTATTCTCCGTCCACCGTCCACGCGACCGGCTTGTCGAATTCAAAGCGGATGTGGTCGGTCTGGCGGGTGATGAAATACTCGTTCTGGAAGCTGCCGCGCAGCAGGCATCCGGCGGCATTCGAGAAGTCAATCAGGTTTTTGAAATCCCGAACCAGAATGACTTCGGACCTTCCGTCGTTGAGGCTGATGTCCAGATCGGTCTTGGGCCGGAAGCCGCCGACACTGGCCGTGCTGCACACGAGCCCGTCGAGCACGTCCGCCTCCACTGTCTCGCCGTCGCAGACCATGCGCATATGGATGGGCTTGACGTCGTTCAGCGCACGCACACCGGCCAGCAGATACGCAAGCCTTCCGAGCGCACGCTTGTCAGCCTGCGGTGTCTCATACGACACGTCGGTGAAAAGCCCAAAGGCCGCCACATAGGTGAACCAGCGGTCTGTCCCAAGCGAACCGATGTCGATGGCAAATTCCCACCCCTCGACGATGGTTTTCGCGGCCTCGATGGGATTGAGCGGCAGGCCCAGCGTAAAGGCCACATCATTGACCGTTCCGCTGGGGGTATAACCCCGGGGCGGGCGGATCTCCTCCGGCAGCTGCATCAGACCGGAGACGGCCTCGTTGAGTGTGCCGTCGCCGCCGGTGCAGACGATCAGATCGAACTGCGCACCGCGCGAGACGATCTCATGCGTCAGGTTTTTCGGGCCTGTGGTCGGGTGAACGGTCACGTCATAGCCGCCGGCCGAGAAAATTTGCAGCACGTCCATCAGGCTGCTGCGGATGGCGGCGTGACCGGCGTTCGGATTGACAAAAAACAACATTTTTTTCTTCATAATTACCTCAACATGTAAAATACACAAGGCGGCGCCGCGCAATGGATATGGTGCGGCGCCGCCGTAAAATAATTACGCAGCGTAATGCGGTTTTCCGCCAGGGATCTCCGGAATTATTCGGCAGCGTTCTCCGCGGCTGAGGACTTCAGCTCCAGAATGCCTGCGTTCGACAGGTCGGAGGTCACGGGATAACGGGCGCAGATCTCGTCGAGCAGTGCGGACGCCTGCTCGTTGAGGTAGGCCTCCTTCACGACGGACTTCCAGTAAAGCTCATCAGACACACCGGACATATACATGATGTGATAGCCGTAGGAGGTCTTGATGATGCCGTAGTCAGCGACGTTCCGGTCCTCCGCGAAGCACCAGTCGTTGAACTCCGTGACCATCATGCCGGGATAAACATCCTCATAGAGGCCGCCATTGGTGTTGCTGCCGGGGTCGGTGGAATACTGCATGGCCATCTCTGCGAAGGATTCCTCGGTCTTTTCGCCGGATTCCCACTCGGCAAGGATGCGCTGAGCCTCCTCTTCCGCAGCGGCCCATGCTTCCTCGGTGTATTCGCCGTTTTCATCCTGCCCGGACGGGGTGATGAGAATGTGGCGGACGCTGACCATGTGCGTGTCGTCCTTCTCGATGCCCTGCGCAAGGTAGTCATCCACATGCTCGTCATAATAGTCGCTGAGCTGCTCGTCGGTGCATTCGATCTGCTCGACCTTTGCGTTGAGATAGCCGGAGGCGATCATGCTCTTGCGGACGAACTCCATATAGGCGTCCAGCGTGGTGTTCGCGCCGAAGGCGTCCTGAACGATCCGGTCGGCGTCGTCATAGCCGTAGTTGGCGGCGCTGGATTCCAGATTCTCGCGGATGGCGGTGAGTTGGTCCTCGGAATCTGCGTCGAACGTATAGCCGTTCGCCTCCGCCTCCTGGCAGACGGCGGAAACCATGCCGAAGCGCTGGATGGCCGCATTCAGGAACGTCTCCTGCCAGGTATCGGTGTCGTTGTAGAGCTGCTCGTCCAGACCGAGGCTCGTATCCATCAGATAGGACAGATACTGGCCGTACTGGCCGGCGAAGGAATAATACTGCTCCCAATAATAGTAGGCAAGCCCGCGGTTATCGAGCGCCCAGTCTCCGCAGTTGGCGACCACAAGGTCCAGCACCTCGTCCGTCGCCTGCTCGGCGGTCATGGTGTAGGAGGCATAGCCCTGCGCATTCCGGTGCGCGATCACGCCGGTGATGGGCTTCGTCTCGGCGGGCGTTTCCTCGGGAGTCTCCTCGGGCGTCTGCTCCGGATCCTGCACGGGCGTTTCCACGTCGGCGGACTGGGAGAAGTCCGGGTCGATCTCGTCCGGGACATTCTTGTTCTTGATGGCCTGCGTGATAAAGATCGCGGCGACGGCCAGCACGGCCACGACGGCCGCCAGCGCAATGCCGAGCGCGGCCTTCTTCTTCGGCTGCTTCTCCGGCGCGGCTGTGGGCTGCACGGTCTCCTCGGAGGCTTCCTGCGTGCTCTGCTCCGCGGTCTCCGCCTCGGGCGCCTCCACCTCAGCCGGCTGTGCGTTCTCCTCGGCGTCCTGCTCCGGAATAGCGTTCACGTCCTGTTCGGACTGCTCCGGCTGGAAGCCGTTCTGATTTTCTTCCATGATGTTCCTCTTTCTGCGGCGCACCGCGCCGCCTTTTTTCGCGCGTTCCGCCCTCCGGTCGGCCCGGATGCGGCCGCGCATCTGCTGTAAACCGGCGCGCAGACCCCGCACGCCGGAATTTATATTCTAGTGTACCACAGCGCGCGGCCTTTTTCAATCGCCGCCGTGCCGCAAGAGCTGAACATTTTGTGAACGCGGACGGAAAAATACGCAGTTATCTCCGCACGGCGCATAGTTTTCGTTGAAAAATGTCGGCGCTTCTGGTATAATATAAAATCACCAAAATATCGGAGGTAGCGCCTTGGAACGGAAAACCGCCGAGATCTCGCCCGAGCTGCTTCGCGCGCAGCGGGAGATCTGTGAAAAAATCAAAGAATACTGGCTTGCGCAGGGCGTCACGCCCCGGGCCTTTGTCGATACCTACGGCTGTCAGCAGAACGAAGCCGACTCCGAGCGCATCCGCGGGATACTGGAGACGTGCGGCTACGGCATCGTGGACGAGGAAGAGGGCGCGGACTGCATCGTCATCAACACCTGCGCCATCCGCGAGCACGCGGAGGACCGCGTGTTCGGCAACGTCGGTGCGCTGACCCATACAAAAAACCGCCATCCGCGGCAGAAGATCTTCCTCTGCGGCTGCATGATGGGTCAGCCGGAGGTCGCCGCGCGCATCAAAAAGAGCTACCGCCATGTGGACGGCGTTTTCAATCCCCACCATCTGTGGCGCTTCCCGGAGCTGCTGTATACCGTGCTTACGACGGGAAAGCGCGTCTTTGCCACCGAGGACTCCGCCGGAGCCATCGCGGAGGGCCTCCCCGTCGTCCGCTCGAACAATCTCAAGGCGTGGGTCTCGATCATGTACGGCTGCAACAATTTCTGCTCGTACTGCATCGTGCCGTATGTGCGCGGACGGGAGCGTTCGCGCCGTCCGGAGGAGATCGTCGCCGAGGTCAAGGAGCTGATCGCGGCGGGCTACAAGGACATCACGCTCCTTGGTCAGAACGTCAATTCCTACGGCAAGGATCTCGGCCTCGGCGTCGATTTTGCCGACCTGCTGGGCGAGCTTGCCGAGCTTCCGGGCGAATTCTGGCTGCGCTTCATGACGAGCCATCCGAAGGATGCGACGAAGAAGCTCTTCGACACCATCGCCTCCCATGAGAAGATCGCCAAGCAGTTCCACCTGCCGTTCCAGTCCGGCAACGACCGCGTGCTCAAGGTCATGAACCGGCATTATGACTCGGCGCAGTACCTCGCCCTCGTCGATTACGGCCGGAGCCTCATGCCCGGACTCGTGCTGACCAGCGACGTCATCGTCGGCTTCCCCGGCGAGACGGAGGAGGAATTCGAGGATACCATCCGCCTCATCGAGCGCGTGCGCTACGACGCGCTGTTTACCTTTATTTTCTCTCCGCGTCCCGGTACGCCTGCGGCGAAAATGGACGATCCCACGCCGAAGGAGGAAAAGAACCGCCGGTTTGACCGGCTCTGCGAAGTACAGAACCGTATCTCGCAGGAGATCCATCAGGCCTACGTCGGAAGAACGATGCGCGTGCTGGTGGACGGCAAGGACGGCGAGCTGCTCACCGCCCGCACCGAGGGCGGACGGCTGGTGCGCATGACCGGGCCGGACTGCCTGCTCGGGCAGTTCGCGGAAGCAAAAATCACCGGGTGTACGACCTGGAGCCTCACAGGCGAGAGCGTTCTTTGACGGCACAGCGTGCCGCAGGCCATATTCGTTGAACGGAATGCTTCCGCAGGAGCGTTTTCAACCCCGCTTTCTTTCTCGTATGAGAAAGAAAGCGCCGTTGACTGTCGAAAGAAAGAATCGTCAAGGGGGAGTTTCGATTCTCCCCCTTGACAATCCCCCTTAAAACGACCAAGAAGGGGGCTGCGGCCCCCTTCCTTGGATTTTCCCCGGGGCTTGTCTTGTGCGGAAATTGTTTCAGATTGTCCAAACGTGCTACAGATGCGTTTTTGTTAAGCTGGCGTGGTAGTCGGAATACTCTGCGGCTGTTCCGACTTCCATACGTCAAATATTCAACGGGCGCAAACAAAGCGACTTGTACGGCGTGTCGTGCGCTCGGGAAACCCGATCCTACGGCCGCCCGAAGGGCGTTCCTTGCCGGGAGCGCTATCGGTGAATGGCACGCAGAATCGAAATGCCTTTTCTGCGCGTAAGCGCTATTTCGTTCTCCGGCGTCTCTTTTTTGCACACTTTTTTCTGACAAGCCAGAAAAAAGTATGCCGCCGGAGGCATCCCGCGCCTTCGGCGCATACAAACGCTCCGTGCCGCACCGGCAAAAAAGCAGTGCCATTCTGGCGCAAAACCATGAAAGAGGGTAAGAAAATGGCTGAACTGACGCCCATGATGCAGCAGTACCGCGAGATCAAGTCGCGCAATCCCGACTGCCTGCTGTTTTTCCGTCTGGGCGATTTCTATGAAATGTTTGACGAGGACGCGAAGCTTGCGTCCAGAGAGCTGGATCTCACCCTCACGACGCGCGACCGCAGCAAGGAGAAGCAGGATCAGACGCCGATGTGCGGCGTTCCCTTCCATTCCTCCGACAGCTACATTGCCCGGCTGGTCGCCAAGGGCTACAAGGTCGCCATCTGCGAACAGATGGAGGATCCCGCGCTGGCGAAGGGCCTCGTAAAGCGGGACATCATCCGCATCGTGACGCCCGGCACCGTAACGGAAAGCTCAATGCTCGAGGAATCCAAGAACAACTACTACGCCTGCATCTACAAAAACGGCGAAAGCTGGGGCGTCTGCTTCTGCGACATTTCCACCGGCGCGTTCTACGCAACGAGCGCGAAGGGCGCGGACGCGGAGGAGGCCGTTTGCAGCGAGCTTGGCAGCTTCGCGCCGGTCGAGGTGCTGCTTGGCGGCGGCGCGGATGAGGGCGAGATGCTGAAGAGCGTTCTGAACGACCGCCTGCACTGCTGCATCAACCACGGCGCGGACGCGGCGTTTTCCTATGACGCCTGCGAACGGCTCGTGTGTGAGCAGTTCGGAAAAAGCACGGCCCAGCTCGGGCTGGAGGCGGAGCCTGCGGTCGTTTCGGCGGCGGGCGCGCTGCTGGCGACGCTGCGCGATTCCCAGAAAAACGCGCTCCCGCACATCCGGGAGCTGGAATTCTATCTGGCCGGGCGCTTTATGGGCCTCGGCCTCGCGGCCCGGCGCAATCTCGAGCTGACGGAGACGATGCGCTCAAAGGAGAAGAAGGGAAGCCTCCTGTGGGTGCTGGACAAGACCAGCACCGCCATGGGCGGACGCCTGCTCCGGTCGTGGATGGAACGGCCGCTGCTGTCTCCGGCGCTGATCGGAAAGCGGCTTTCTGCCGTGGACGAGCTGGTCAAAAAGAACATCGACCGCGAGGAGCTGATCCTTGCGCTCAAGGACGTGACCGATCTCGAGCGCGTCATCACGCGCATCGTCACCGGCACGGCCAACTGCCGCGACCTTGTTTCGCTGGCGCGCGGCACCGACCGCCTGCCGGAGATCCGGCAGCGTCTGTCCTCGATGGATTCGGCCATGCTTAAGGTGCTCTGCGAGCAGCTCGACACACTCGATGATCTGCGCGATCTCGTCAACCGCGCCATCGTGGACGATCCCCCCTTTACCGTCCGCGAGGGCAAAATGATCCGCAAGGGCTACAGCGAGGAGGTCGATCACCTGCGCGACGTGCAGGAAAACGGCGCGTCGTGTATGCTCGAGATCGAAGCGAGGGAAAAAGAAAAAACCGGCATCCGGAACCTGCGCGTGCGGTATAACCGCGTGTTCGGCTACTCCATCGAGGTGGCCAAGGGGCAGGTCGATATGGTGCCCGACTATTATATCCGCAAGCAGACGCTTGCAAACGGTGAACGCTACATCACGCAGGAGCTGAAGGAGCTGGAAAACACGATCCTGACCGCAAAGGACCGCATTACCTCTCTGGAATTCGAGCTGTTCACGCAGGTACGCCAGACACTGGCCGACGCGGCTCCGCGCGTGCAGCAGACGGCGCGGGCTATCGCCGCGATCGACGTGCTGGCGGACTTTGCCGCCGTGGCCGTCCACAACCACTACTGCCGCCCGGAGATCGACCTCTCCGGTGAAATTTCCATCACGGAGGGCCGCCATCCGGTCGTCGAGCAGATGCTCAAAAACGCACTCTTCGTCCCGAACGACACCCGTCTCGGCGAGGAGGGCTGCCGCGTCGCCATCATCACAGGGCCAAACATGGCCGGTAAATCCACCTACATGCGGCAGGTCGCGCTCATCACGCTCATGGCGCAGATGGGCTGCTTCGTGCCCGCCAAGTTGGCCCGCATCGGCGTCGTCGATCAGATCTTCACGCGCATCGGCGCGTCGGACGATCTGGCCTCTGGTCAGTCCACGTTCATGGTCGAGATGTCGGAGGTCGCTGACATCCTGAAAAACGCGACCTCACGGTCGCTGCTCATCCTCGACGAGATCGGGCGCGGCACATCCACCTTCGACGGCATGGCCATTGCCCGCGCGGTGCTGGAATACGCCGCCGACCGCAAGCGTCTCGGCGCAAAAACGCTGTTTGCGACGCACTATCACGAGCTGACCGACATCTCGCAGGAGCTGTCCGGCGTGCAGAATTTCAACATTGCCGTCAAAAAGCGGCAGGGCGACATGATCTTCCTGCGCAAGATCGTTCCCGGCGCGGCCGACGACAGCTACGGCGTCGAGGTCGCAAAGCTCGCGGGCCTGCCGGACCGCGTTGTCTCCCGCGCGCGGGAGATCCTCAAGAAGCTTGAGACGCAGGCGCCGCAGGCCGCGCCGAGACCCGCTCCGGAGGACGACGCGCAGGTCTCAATGCTCGACATGGGCGCGGGCGAGCTTCGCCGCGCGCTCGAGGCCGTCACCGTTGAGACGCTCACACCCATCGAGGCGATGAACGTACTCTATAAGCTCAAGCAGATGCTCTGAGCGTCCACGCGGCATATTTTTTCGGAAAGGAGCGCCGGTCATGGCGAGAAACGCCAATACGCGCTATTTTAACGCGCGGCTGACAAAAGCGGAGATCATTGCGGGCTGGTGCTACCTGCCGTTTTATCTGGTCCTGCTGAGTGTGCTGCTCCAGCACCTCTTCCGGGCGCTTCAGATCCCGCTCGATTCGATCGTACTCAACATTGCATATTTTTCGGTCAATCTGGCCGCCGTCCTGCTGATCTTCCATAATTTCCTGCGCCAGCGGTTTTTCGGCGAAAGCTTCTGGGAGTTTTTGCAGGCGTGCATTCTCGGCTTTGTGTTCTATCAGGCGGGCACCTGGGCGGTGCAGTTCGCCGTGACGAAGCTCGGCGGCACGCTGGAGATCTACAACAACGACACCGTCGAGGGCATGGTGCTGCAAAACCGCTACGTCATGCTCGCCATCTCCGTTGTGCTGGCCCCGGTCATCGAAGAAACGCTGCTGCGCGGACTGGTGTTCGGCTCCATCCGCGCGGCCTCACGGCCCATGGCCTATATCACGTCCATCTTTATTTTCACCATGATGCACAACTGGCAGTATTTCGGACTGTATCCCTTCGGGTCGATGCTTCTGAGCTGCCTTGCCTATGTCCCGGCGTCGGCGGCGCTCTGCTGGACCTATGAAAAAGCGGGCACCATCTGGGCGCCCATCACCATTCACGCCATCATCAACGCGATCTCCTTCGGGATCGTCGTTCTGCCTTAAGCTCCGCTGAGCGGAGCCGTGGAAACGGAGGTGCTTCCATGCCGAAGATCCAACAGCTTGACGCGCATGTCGCCGACCTGATCGCCGCGGGCGAGGTCGTGGAGCGTCCGGCCTCCGCCGTCAAGGAGCTGGTCGAAAACTCGATCGACGCGGGCGCGTCGTCCATTACGGTCGAGATCCGCGACGGCGGCATGACCTTCATCCGCATCACCGACGACGGCTGCGGCCTGGGGCCCGCCGACGCGCGCATCTCATTCCTGCGCCACGCGACCAGCAAGCTGCGCACAAAGGACGACCTCGCGGCCATCGGGACGCTGGGCTTCCGCGGCGAAGCGCTGGCGGCCATTTCGTCGGTCTCGAAGATCGATCTGCTGACCAAGACGCGCGAAAGCGCCGCCGGAACGGCGCTCTATCTGGAGGCGGGCGTCATCCGCTCCGAAGAGCCTGCCGGCTGCGCGGACGGAACGACCATTCTGGTGCGCGACCTGTTCTACAACACGCCCGCGCGCATGAAATTCATGAAGTCCGACATGGCGGAGGCCTCCGCCGTCTTTGCCGCCGTCCAGCGCGAGGCGCTGGCGCACCCGGAGATCTCCTTCCGCTTTCTCAAGGACGGCGCCGAGCAGCTGCACACCTCCGGCGACGGCGACCGCAGGGCCGCGATCTATCAGATCCTCGGGCGGCAGCTCGTGAACGACATGGTCCCGGTCGAGAGCCGGTGGGAGAAAATTTCCGTCAGCGGCTTCGTCACAAAGCCGACCGCGACGCGCGGTAACCGCAGCTTCCAGTATTTCTTCGTCAACGGCCGCTTCATCAAGTCGCGCACGCTGAGCGCCGCCGTGGAGGAGGCCTATAAAAACCAGATCATGGCCGGTCGGTTCCCGGCCTGCGTGCTGGAGATCGAGCTTCCCGTGCAGGCGGTGGACGTGAACGTCCATCCCGCCAAGACCGAGGTGCGCTTCCTGTCCGAGCGGAGCGTGTTCGACGCGGTACACTACGGCGTCCTCTCCGCGCTCAACAAGACGCCCGGCGCGCCGGAAATGCGGCTTCCCGAAAAGAAGGCGGCGCAGGCCGCCGTTCAGCCGCCTCAGAACGATTTCTTCAAGACCATGACGGCGGAGGCGTACCGCGCGTCCGCCGCAGCGCCCAAGGCGCCGTCCTTTGCCTCCGACGTGCAGCTTCCGAAGCGCCCGCAGCCGCCTGCGGAGCAGTCAGACATACCGGAGCGCAGCGCCGTACCGGAAAAGCCGGCCACCGCGTTCAGCGCGGCACCCGCCGCGCGTGCGGCACGGCCTGTCAGCGTGTTCCCGGACGATCTTGAGGCTGCGCTTTTCGGCGGCAGCGAGTCCCGGATCGAGACGAAGCCCGCTGCGCCGGAGCCTGCCTCCGAAGAGCCGGAGGAAGCTGCGCTTCCGCCGTTTGCTCCGGCGGAGCCGGAAAAACCTCGAGTGCCGATCGAAGCCGAGTTGAAAGAGGCAGCGCCCGCTGCATCGGAAAAGGCCGAGCCTTCTTTGCCCGACACGCCGCCGGAGCAGGATGCGATCCCGCTCCGGGAGGAGCCGTGGCACATCATCGGCGAGGCGCTGGACACCTATATTATTGTAGAAGAAAAGGACGCCGTGCTTTTCATCGACAAGCACGCCGCGCATGAGCGCATCCTTTTTGAAAAGCTCAAAAAGCAGAACGCCCCCGTCATGTCGCAGCTGCTGCTTGCGCCGATCCCAGCGCCCTTGAGCCGTGAGGAGGCCGCCGCCGTGCTGGAAAACGCCGTGCTTCTGGAGCAGTACGGCTTCGGCATCGAGGACTTCGGCGACGGCACGGTGCTTCTCCGCCGCGTTCCGGCCGACATTGCCCCCGAGGATGCCGGGGCCGGTCTTGCCGAGCTTGCCGGTCATCTTCTCGAGGGCCGGACGCTTGCGCCGGAGTCGCTCCGGGACGAGCTTCTGCACACGGTCGCCTGCAAGGCGGCCATTAAGGCGGGCTATCACACCCAGCCGCGTGAGCGCGAGGCGCTGGTGCGCGAGGTGCTGACGCGCGACGATCTCAAATACTGCCCGCACGGGCGGCCCATCTGCATCACGCTGACGCAGAAGCAGTTAGAGAAGCAATTCAAGCGCATCTGACCTCCCGGGCTTGTCTCTCACCGCATCCCTTCCGTTCGGAAGGCTCGGAATACCTCATGTATGCCGTCGCCCTCCAAACGTCGGCCTGCGGCGAGATCCCGCGCCCGGCGGGCGTGCCTTTTTCCGAATTTCTTCCGTTCGGAGGGCTCGGAAAATTCGAAAGGCCCAAAAGCTGAAACAGGCCGCGAAGCGGCAGAAAGGAGGCCCGAAGGGCATGAACACCTGTGACCGTATCGTCTGTGTCGTCGGCCCGACGGCCTCCGGCAAGACGAGGCTGGCCGTCGAGCTGGCCAAGCGGCTGGACGGCGAGGTCGTTTCCTGTGACTCCATGCAGCTCTACCGCAGTATGGATGTCGGCACGGCCAAGCCGACCGCCAGGGAAATGCAGGGCGTCCGGCACCACATGCTGGACGTCGCGGAGCCGGACGAGGATTTTTCCGTGGGGCGCTACGTCGAAATGGCGGACGCCTGCGTGCAGGACATTCTTTCGCGCGGAAAAACCGTCATTCTGGCAGGCGGCACGGGCCTGTACGCAGACAGCCTGATCGCCGGGCGGAGCTTCGCGCCGTTCCCGGCGACCGGAAAGCGCGAGGCGCTGGAAGCGCGCCTGCGGCAGGCGGGTGGGCAGGCGCTGCACACGGAGCTTGCCGCGGTCGATCCGGAGACGGCGGCGCGGCTGCCGTTGGGCGATGTGCGCCGCATCCTGCGCGCGCTCGAGGTCTATCAGGAGACCGGCAGGACCATCACACAGCACAACGAGGAGACGAAAAGGCTCCCGCCGCGCTACCATCCGGTCTGGCTCGGCATGACCTTCCGCGACCGCGCCGACCTCTACGCGCGCATTGACCTGCGCGTGGAGCAAATGCTCGAACAGGGGCTGGTCGCCGAGGTGGAACGGCTGCTGGCGCGCGGCGTCCCGGACACAGCCACCGCCATGCAGGCCATCGGCTACAAGGAGATCGTGCAGGCGCTGCGCGGCCAGACCACGATGGACGAGGCTGTCCGCCTCATTCAGCAGCGCTCGCGCAACTACGCCAAGCGCCAGCTGACGTGGTTCCGGCGCAACCCGGAGCTGCACTGGCTCGAGCAGACGCTGCCGCTGGATTTTTCCGCGACTTTTGCGCTGGCCCTCCTCCATATTCCTTTTTTCGCGCCGTAGGAATGCTACGATATGGGTATCACAAAAAGAAAAGGAGCCGATACCCATGTCACATTCCGAAAATTATCAGGACCAGCTTTTGAATCAGGCCCGCAAGGGCCGCACGCTCGTGACCGTTTTTCTGATGAACGGCTTTCAGATGCGCGGCGTTATCACGGGCTTTGATGCGTTCGTGATCCTGCTGCAATCCGAGGGAAAGCAGCAGATGATCTATAAACACGCGGTATCGACGATCATTCCGTCGGTGCCGGTCACCCTGACGCAGGAATGAGCCTTCTGGCTCCCTGCGCCGCAAAGGAGCCGCTATGAAACAGGGCAAGCATTACACAACCGTCATATTGTGGATCCTGCTGATCGCGATCGCAGCCTATTTCGGCTACAATGTCGTAAGCTCCATCCACCAGCCGCTGACCACCGCGACGGTGATGGAATATGAGGCAGGCTCCGGCTATTATGCGGCGGGCTTCGTCGTGCGCGACGAAACGGTGATCGAGTCGGAATACGGCATCACCGTTCTGACCGCGAAGGAGGGCGCGCGCGTGGCCGCCGGAGAGCCGGTCGCCACCGGCTACCTCACCGGCGACGCGCAGGACCGCCAGTCCCGCATCACCGAGCTGACCAGTCAGCTCGAGCAGCTGAATTACGCCTACCGTTCCTCGTCCAGCATCGCCGATCAGGCCGCGCTGGATTTGGAGATCGTCAGCGACCTGACCGCGTTTTCCCGCTATGTCAGCCGCCGGGACATGAACTCCATCGCCGACCTTTCGCCGGAGCTGAAGGGCCTTGTCCTGCGCCGAAGCTCCGACGAGAGCGCGACCACCGTCATCGCCGCGCAGATCACCGCGACCCAGAACGAGCTGGAATCCCTCCGCAGCGAGGCTGAGCAGGACACCCGCACGGTCGCTGCACCGTCGGCCGGCTACTTCTCCGGCACGGTGGACGGCTATGAGTCCGTGCTCACGCCGAAGCGGCTGGACAGCCTGAGCGTGCAGGACTACAACACGCTGGAGCCGGAGACGATCCCGGAGCATACGGCGGGCAAGCTCATTTCCGGCAACACCTGGTACTATGTGACCGCTGTCCCGTCGGGCGAGCTTGGCGAGCTTGCGAAGGGCGACCGCGTCAAGGTCACGTTCGCGCGCGACTTTTACGACGAGATCGAAATGACCGTCTCCCGCATCAGCGAAAATCAGGCCGGCTTCCGGCTGCTGGTACTCTCCTGCGACCGGTATATGCAGAATGTCACGCTCCTGCGGCAGCAGTCGGCAGACATCGTCTTTGTCTCCCACGCAGGACTGCGCGTGCCGAAATCCGCTGTCCATGTGGATAAAAACAGCCAGCCGGGCGTCTATGTGCTCGAGGGCGCGACCGCCGTCTGGAAGCCCATCCAGATCCTGCACGACAACGGAGAGAGCTATGTGGTCGAGCTGGACCGGACGTCCACCTCGAACCTCTGGCCGGGCGACGAGGTGATCGTCGGAGCAAAAAATCTTTATGACGGAAAGGTGGTCGGATAAGTATGCCGAACATTGCAGAAAATATCAGAGCGATCCGCGAAAACATGGCACAGGCCGCGAAGAGCGCGGGCCGTGCGCCGGAGGATATCCTTCTTTGCGCCGCGACAAAAATGAACGACGCCGGGGCCGTGCGCGAGGCGGTGGGGGGGGGGGGGGGGTCCTGCGGTGAAAACCGCGTGCAGGAGCTGGTGCAGAAGCTGGCCGAGGGCGCCTATACCGGAAAGCCCGTCCATTTCATCGGGCATCTGCAAACCAACAAGGTCAGACAGGTCGTCGGGAAGGTCGATCTGATCGAATCGGTCGATCGGACGGAGCTTCTGGAGTGCATCGAGAAAACGGCGGAAAAAATGGACGTGATCCAGCCCATCCTGCTGGAGGTCAACATCGGCGCGGAGGAGAGCAAATCCGGCTTCACTCCGGCGCAGGCGATGGAGATCGCCGCCAAAATGGCCGAATTTCCCCACTGCCGCCTCCGCGGACTGATGGCAATTCCGCCCGTCAGCACCTACCCGGGCGAAAATCGAAGATATTTTGCCGAAATGCGCAACCTTTTTGTTGACATAAGCAAGAAAAAATACGATAATGTAGCCATGGAATGCCTGTCGATGGGGATGAGCGGCGATTACGCCGACGCCATCGCAGAGGGTGCGACGATGATCCGCGTCGGCACCGCAATTTTCGGCCCGAGAAATTATAATGTCTGACAGACACAGATATTGGAGGATACAAGATTATGGGATTTATGGATGAACTCAAGAAGCTGGCAAAGCCCTACAGCGAGGATGCGGACGACGATTTCGACGAATTCGACGACGACAACAGAAAGCCGAATTACAGAGCCGACCGCGCGAACAGAACCTCTTCCGCTCCGGCGCCCGCCGCTTCCAGTTCTCTTTTCGACGATATGGACGATAGCCTCTCCGGCACCTCCTCCCGCCGCAGCTCCGGCGGAAGTAAGGTCGTCAACATCCACGCGACCACGCAGATGCAGGTCGTTCTGGTCAAGCCCGACCGCTTCGACAACGTTTCGGACATCGCCGAGCATCTGCGCAGCAAGCATGCCGTCGTTCTGAACCTTGAGGCGACCAACAAGGATGTCGCCCGCCGTCTGGTCGATTTCCTTTCCGGCTGCGCCTACGCGCTCGACGGAAAGATCAAGAAGATCGCCATCAGCACCTACCTCATCACGCCGTACAACGTGGATATCCTCGGCGACGTGGTGGACGAGCTGGAAAACAACGGCCTTTATCTGTAACGCCGCCAGGAGGAAGAATACGTCATGTTTACACCGCAGGAAATTCAGGAGCAAACCTTCTCGAAGGCCGTTTTCGGCGGCTACGATATGCAGCAGGTCGATGATTTTCTCGAGCCGCTGACCGAGGATTATATCACGCTCTATAAGGAAAACGCCGTTCTCAAGTCCAAGATGAAGATTCTTGTCGAAAAGCTTGAGGAATACCGCACGCAGGAGGAGGGCATGAAGCGCGCCATGGCCAATGCCCAGCAGACCTGCGATAAAATGATCGCCGAGGCACAGGCCAAGTGCGCCAGCATGATGAACGACGCGCAGGGCTCCGTCCGCAGCCAGACCGCCGGCCTCCAGCAGACGCTGGCCGAGGAGGAGGAGCGCGTGAACCGCGCCAAGCAGACCGCGCAGAACTTCATCAGCGTCGTCGAGCAGGACATCCGCGGCCATCTGGAGCTGTTGGAAAAGCTCAAGGCGATGGACCTTCACGTCGAGGAAAAGCCGAAGCAGCCCGTGCGGGAGAAGCCCTACGACTGGAGCAAGCAGGAGCAGCCGCCCATGGTCGTTCCGTCCGCTCCGGCGCCCACGCCCTCTGCCTCGGACATCGCTTCGGAAATTTCGGAGAATCTGGAAAAGCTGGTCGGCTCCGAGCCTGCGCCCACACCGCGCACCGCTCCGGCCCAGAGTGCGCCGTCCCATCCCGACAGCGCGACCATCAAGTTCACCGATCTGAAGTTCGGCAAGAATTACGACCCCACCTCTGTCTGAGTCCGGCCTGCGCCGGAACGGCAGAGAAACGCGCCGCCCTATAAGAGTGCGGCGCTGTCATAGAAAATATGCGCTGATAAGGACGAGTAGGACGCTCCAACGCGCGCAGAGAGCTGCCGGACGGTGTAAGGCAGCGGCGTGAGCGGCTGAATATCCCCTTGGAGCATCCGACCGAACGGAAACCAGTAGGCTCGGACGGGACCTCCCGTTACAGAGGCAGAGTGTCCGCGCACCGCGCGGGAATTCAGGTGGTACCACGGCATCCCGCCGCCCTGAGCATTGCTCAGGGCGGCTTTGCATTTTTGCTTGGAAATAACGATTTTCGGAGGAAAACGGTAATGGAATACAAAAAGACACTGAACATGAACAAGTCCGGCTTTCCGATGCGCGCAAGCCTGCCGCAGCGGGAGCCTGCGATGCTCGAGCACTGGTACGAGATGGATCTGTACCACGAGCTGCTGAAAAAGAACGACGGAAAGCCGCTCTTCGCCCTGCACGACGGCCCTCCGTTCTCCAACGGCGGCCTGCACATGGGCCACGCGCTCAACAAGTCCCTCAAGGACTTCATGATCCGCTCCGCGGCCATGCGCGGCTATTACACGCCGTATATCCCCGGCTGGGATAACCACGGTATGCCCATCGAGTCGGCGATCATCAAAAAGAACAAGCTCAACCACAAGGCCATGCCCATCCCGGAGTTCCGCTCCGCCTGCCATGACTTTGCCCAGCATTACATCGACGTGCAGCGCGAGGGCTTCAAACGCCTCGGCGTCGTGGGTGACTGGGACCATCCCTATATGACCATGGACAAGGGCTTTGAGGCCGAAGAGGTCAAGGTTTTCGGCGAGATGTTCAAGAAGGGCTACATCTACAAGGGACTCAAGCCCGTCTACTGGTGCCCGAAGGACGAGACCGCGCTGGCCGAGGCGGAGATCGAATATCAGGACGATCCCTGCACGACCGTCTACGTCAAGTTCAAAATGCATGACGACCTCGGCAAGCTTCCAAATCTTGACCACGATAAGCTGTTCTTCGTGATCTGGACGACCACGATCTGGACGCTGCCCGGCAACCTCGCCATCTGCCTCAACCCGAAGGAGACCTACGTCGTCGTCAAGGCTCCGAACGGCGAATGCTACGTCATGGCGGAGGCGCTGACGCAGAAGGTCATGCACATCGGCGGCTTCGACAGCTATGAGATCGTGGAACGGCACGAGGGCGCGTTCTTTGAGAATATGCTGGCCGACCATCCGTTCCTGCCCAAGACCTCGCGTCTGGTGCTGGCGGACTACGTCACGATGGATTCCGGCACCGGCTGCGTCCACACCGCGCCCGGCTTCGGCGCGGATGACTACCAGACCTGCCGCCGCTACGGCATGGAGCTGATCGTTCCGGTGGACGATCAGGGCCGCCACACCGCCTACGCCGGCAAGTATGCCGGTATGAAGACCGACGAATCCAACCCCGTGATCCTTGCGGACATGAAGCAGTCCGGCGCGCTGTTTGCCTCGGAGGAGATCGTTCACTCCTATCCGCACTGCTGGCGCTGCAAGAGTCCGATCATCTTCCGCGCGACGCCGCAGTGGTTCTGCTCGGTCGAGTCGTTCAAGGATGCCGCCTGCGACGCCTGTGACGACGTGCGCTGGGTCCCCGGCTGGGGCATTGACCGCATGAAGGCCATGATCCGTGAGCGCGCAGACTGGTGCATCTCCCGTCAGCGCCGCTGGGGCCTTCCCATCCCGGTGTTCTACTGCAAGGACTGCGGCAGGCCCATCTGCAATGACGAGACCATCGCCCGCATTTCCGCGCTCTTCGGCGAATTCGGCTCGAACGTCTGGTTCGAGAAGGAGGCCGACGAGCTGGTCCCCGAGGGCTTCACCTGCCCGCACTGCGGCGGCAGGCACTTCGAGAAGGAGACCAACACCCTCGACGGCTGGTTTGACTCCGGCTCGACCCACTTTGCCTCCATGCAGAAAACGGAGGGCTTCTGGCCTGCAACGGTCTATCTGGAGGGCCTCGATCAGTACCGCGGCTGGTTCCAGTCGAGCCTGCTGACGGCCGTCGGCGCGCTGGGCAAGGGCGCTCCGTTCAAGGAGTGCGTCACCCACGGCTGGACGGTGGACGGCGAGGGCAAGGCCATGCACAAGTCCCTCGGCAACGGCGTCGATCCGGCGGACGTGCTCAAGAAGTACGGCGCGGATATCATCCGCCTGTGGGCCGGCTCTGCCGACTATCACGTCGATGTGCGCTGCTCCGACTCCATCTTCCAGCAGCTGAGCCAGAATTACCTCAAGTTCCGCAACACGGCGAAGTTCTGCCTGGACAATCTGGTTGATTTCGACCCGAATCAGCTCGTCGCGCCGGAGGATATGCCGGAGCTGGACCGCTGGGCCATCACCCGCCTGAATGCGCTGCTCGAGCGCTGCGAAGCGGCCTATCAGAACTATGAGTTCTTCACCGTCTCCCACGCCATCAACGAGTTCTGCGTCGTCACGCTGTCGAGCCTCTATCTCGACATCATCAAGGATCACCTCTACTGCGACGGCAAGGACAGCCTCCAGAGAAGAAGCGCCCAGACTGCGCTCTGGCTGATCCTCGACGCCATGACCCGCGAATTTGCGCCGATCCTCGCCTTCACCTGCGACGAGATCTGGCAGCAGATGCCGCACCGCGACGGCGACGATCCGCGGAACGTCCTGCTGAATCTCATGGTGAAGCCGTATGAAGGCTACGCGCTGAGCGCGGAGCAGATGGCCGTCTGGGATACCGCCATCCGCGTCCGCAGCGACGTCAACGGCATTCTCGAGCTGGCCCGCGGGGACAAGCGCATCGGCAAGAGCCTCGAAGCGCACGTCACGCTCTCGGCGCTGGACGCGCCGGCGGCGGAAGCGCTCAAGGCTGTCCGCGGGATGAATCTGGCGGAGCTGTTCATCGTCTCCAACGTCTCCGTCGCGGACGAGAAGTCGAAGGAAAACGCCGTGACCGGCAGCGGCACGAACTTCCCCGGCCTCGTGATTGAGGTCACGGAAGCGCCCGGCACGAAGTGCCCGCGCTGCTGGATGCACTCTGAGCAGGCGGACGCAGAGGGCCTCTGCCCGCGCTGCGCCGAGGTCATGAAGTCGCTCGTCGATGTTGAGCTTTGATCGGATATCAGGCTATAAGTAAAACGAAGGCGCTGCCCGAAAGAGCAGCGCCTTTTGCGCGCGTAAAAAATATCAGGGGCCGCGTCCGTAAGAACGCGGCCTCTGCTTTTTGTCTTATTCCGGCTTCTCCAGAAGGTTGGTCATGCTCTTGAGGCTGATCGCCAGCGTCGAGGCGTTGTGCAGCAGCGCGGATGTCGCCGGCGGCAGAATGCCGATCACGCCCAGAACGATCAGCATGAGGTTGAAGCTGACGATGAAGCGGTAGTTGCCGTGGATACGGCGCATCAGCGCCTCGCTCAGCCGCCGCAGCGTGACCAGCTCGAACAGATCCTCCGACGCGATGGTGATGTCCGCCACCTCGCGTGCGATGGCCGCGCCGGTTGAAATGGCGATCCCGGCGTCCGCCTCCGAAAGAGCGGGGGAGTCATTCACGCCGTCGCCGATCATGACGACTGTGCGCCCGGCCTCCTTTTCGCGGCGGATGAACGCCGCCTTGTCCTCCGGGAGGACTTCGGCGTAGAAGTCGTCCACGCCGACCTCCGCCGCGACTGCCGCGGCGGTCTTTTTATTGTCGCCGGTCATCATGACGACCTTCCCGATGCCGCATTCATGCAGCGCGCGGACGGCGTCCCGCGCCTCGGCACGCAGCGGATCGTAAATGCAGATGACCGCCGCGAGCCTTCCGGCGATGCAGAGATACAGATGCGAATACTGCGCGGGCAGAGCCGCGAATTTTTCCGCGTCCTCCTCCGGGACCGTGCAGCCCTCGTCCTCAAAGACGAAGTGCGCGCTGCCGATCAGGACGGTCTTTCCGTCCACCATGCTGGAAATGCCGTGCGCCACAACGTACTGCACCTGAGAATGGTATTCCTCGTGGGACAGGCCGCGCTTTTTCGCTTCCTCGACCACAGCGTTCGCCATGGAGTGCGGGTAATGCTCCTCCAGACACGCGGCAAGGCGCAGCATCTCGCACTCGTCCTCGCCGCCGAAGGTCACGATCTGCGCGACCGACGGCTCCGCGTAGGTCAGCGTGCCGGTCTTGTCAAAGACGACCGTGTTGGCCTTGGAAACGGCCTCCAGGAAGCGCCCGCCCTTGACGGAAATATGATAGCCGCTGCTCTCGCGCATGGCCGAAAGCACCGCGATCGGCATGGCCAGCTTGAGCGCGCAGGAGAAATCGACCATCAGAACGGCCAGCATCTTCGTGACGTTCCGCGTCAGAAGATATGTCAGCGCCGTTCCGCCCAGCGTATACGGCACCAGCCGGTCGGCAAGACGGGAGGCCTTGTCCTCCGCGGTGGATTTCAGCTTCTCGGATTCCTCGATCATTTTGACGATCCGGTCGTAGCGGCCGCCGCCCATCGCCTTCTCCACGCGGACGACGCATTCGCCCTCCTCCGCGACCGTCCCGGCGTAGACATAGCTGCCCGGCCGCTTGGCCACCGGCATGGACTCGCCGGTGATGGACGCCTGATTGACCATCGCCTCGCCCTCGGAGACCTTTCCGTCCAGCGGGATCAGGCAGCCGGTGCGCACGACGATCTCGTCGCCCGCCTGCACGTCGCCGATGGGAACAAGCAGCTCCGTATCGCCGGTCTTGCGCCAGACCTTGTCCACGTTCAGCGCCATGGCTCCGGCGAGATCGGCGACGGACTTCTTGTGCGTCCACTCCTCCAGAATTTCGCCCAGCCGCAGCATGAACATGACGGAGCCTGCCGTGGCGAAGTCGCCGCGCACCATCGAGACCGTGACTGCCGTCGCATCGAGCACGGCGACCGTCAGCTTCCCATGCCAGAGCGCGGACAGGCCCTCCTTTATGTAGCGAACGGAGCGGTATAGCGCGATCGCCGTCGTGACCGGCGCGGGCAGAAAGAGCTTGGAAAAAACGCGGCGCATCACCGTCATGGCGAGCTTGTCCTCAAACTCGCGGTTGAGCGCGCGCGGCGTGCGCTCCGGCACACGGCCGTTGGCCTCTGCCGCGGCAAAGGAGGACGCCGCC